>ERZ857951.4100-NODE-4100-length-9968-cov-2.824977_pt1 | contig 9968 bp, 12 predicted proteins | sample MGYA00519759_ERZ857951 | MGnify/ENA primary metagenome ERZ857951 (study PRJEB31778, sample SAMEA3449377) | human gut metagenome | biome: human gut; feature: human-associated habitat; material: faeces | place: United Kingdom | collected 2010/2012 ... | reverse complement strand
AACCTGTGACCCTCTGCTTGTAAGGCAGATGCTCTCCCAGCTGAGCTAAACTCCCGTATCACAGCTGTTTTGCTGTAACGTATGATATTATACGACATTATTTGGGGTTTGTCAACACCTTTTTTCAAAAAAACTCAAAAAAACTGCCCCGATTTAAAAAGTCGGAGCAGTTTTTAAAATTTACTATGCAGCTTTGTAGTTGGAGGTGGACAGGGTTGGGTAGGTAACGGTGGAATCTTTCACACGTTTGTCGCCCTTAACAGCGCCCTGCATGAAGTAATCATAAATCAGGTAGCTCTTGCTGTTGCCGCCCTTGGTCTGTGGGTCATCCCAGTCGGTGTCGACCTGATACCATTTGCCGTCTACCTGAACGTAGTTCCATGCATGGGTACCTTTTTCACCGATATTGTTGGTTGCATTGCCAACAACGATTACACATGGAATACCCTTCTGGTCGCAAGCATACTTGAATGCTTTTGCATAGCCGTCGCAAACTGCTTTGCCTTCTACCAGAGGACCAACTGCCTGATGCTGGTTGTGGGTCGCTTTATCCGGGTTTGCAGGATACTGGGTCTTGTTGATGATGCCGTCATGGATTGCCTTGACCTGCTCATAAGTGGTAGAACCGGTCATCTTCTTTACTGCTTCGTTCATCTTGGCAGTGGTGTTTTTGATAGCGGTGGTGTTCAGCTTGGAAGCGGTCAGACCGTCTTTGCTGGCTGTGCCGTAGCCGCTTGCCGGACGTGGGTAGAAGGTCAGGGTCTTGTGGTCAGAGCTGACAACCAGGTTCTGCATGGTGTCCAGCCAGAAAATTTCCGGGTGCTCATCAAAAATCATCTGCAGGGAACTCTGGAATGCAGCATATACCTGCTTCTCGGTGTATCCCTTGATGCTGACGGTGATCTTATCTTTATTTGCCTTGAGTCCGCTCAGGAAGGTATTGTGCATGCTCAGCGCCAGCTTGTCTTTTGCCAGCTGGGTTTTGCACAGGTCATGCCCTTTGGAAGAGCTGGAAGAGCTGCTGGATTTTTTGCTGCTGGAACTGCTCTGCTCGGTCTTGGTGGATGGGGTGCTGCTACCCGGTTTGCCCAGAGCAGCCGAGGTACTGACAGCCATGCTCAGTACCATTGCCATTGCAAGAGCGGTGGAAAGAATTTTCTTGAACATTATTTCTCCTCCTAATAATTTTTTGTCCTCTGAACCGTTTCAAAGAACTTCAGATTGCCCTCATTATACAACATCCCATGTCGATAGTAAAGAAAAAAATTGTAAAATTTTTTATTTCTGTCTGATTTTTTCCTCTCTATCCAGTTTTTTCCAGATTTGATAGGAGTACAGATACGCCGCCAGGTTTGCCGCCAGCATGGCTCCCACTAAAATCAGCACACAGGCAAAGTCGTTCAGCAGCAGCGCCGACAGAATCCCCACCAGTGCCGCGGCGGTGTAACAGTAGCCCGCAAACCGCTGGCTGCGCTCCCAGACCCGCTCGTCCGAAAGGGTGTAGCAGGTGCGAAATCCATATCGCTTCATCCGGTACTCCCAGGAGACCTTCGGCAGGTAGTTCCCCACCACCAGTACCACCACCGCGACCAGTCCACAGACGATTTTTCCAAAGGAAAAACGCAGCAGGTTGACCTGCGGGGGGAAGGTGACATACAGCAAAATCGGCACGATGACGTTGAACAGCAGCATCGCACCCATGCCGCCTACCCGAAATCCTTTGGGCTGCTCCCCTTTGCCTTTGAACCAGAAAACCGCACCCACCAGTAAAATGATTGCTATCGGAATCAACAATTCAAAGCGGCTGCTGTACCGGTCGGGTGTTCCGTCCAGTCCCCAGTGTACCGCTACCGTGTCCGGCAGCAGTGCAATCGCCGTCAGCAGTTCCGCCACCGGCAACAGGGTCAGTACAAACACAGCACCTCTCCACAATCGATTATTTTTCATTTTCTTTCCCCTCTTCCTTTCGGTCGGAAAACTGTGCAATCCACAGCATCATCTCCTCGAACACGCTGGTGTTCAACCGATAATAAATAAAATTTTTCTGCCGCTCCTCCAAAATCAGCTCCGCTTTTTTCAGTTGGGACAGATGATAGGATACCGTCGCACCCGTCATCTGAAAATGGGCTGCAATCTCGCCTGCCGTTTTTTTTCCATCGCGCAGCATCATCAAAATCTCTCTCCTCACCGGGTCGGAAAGAGCCTTGAAGGTTTCTGCCAAACCCATTTGTCCGCCTCCTCTCACAAGATATTTAGAAAATTTTCTAAATAGATTCTACCACACCGCCCATAAAAAAGCAACAGCTATTTAGAAAAAAATCTAAATAGCTGTTGCTCTCATCTGTTTTGTTTTAGATTGCGTAGATTTTTTCTCTGCCCGGGTACAGATAGCTCAGCTTTCCATCCTCGGTAAAGGCTACTGTTTCCTCTGCGCTGAAACGCACCCGCTGTTCTCCCCACTCCTTCAGACAACTTTCGGTGTTCAATTCCAGTGCGTAGCAGGTATTTTTGTGCAGCGGAAAATCTCCATACTCACCGATGCCCTGCTGCATATCCCACAAGCCGACCACTGTACCGGCGCTGTGTCCAAAATATCCGATTGGATGACAGTAGAGCATCGCAGCGATTCCCTCCTGCTGTGCCCGCTCCAGACAGGTCTTTAAAATTTCATTGCCGGTCCTGCCGGTGATATGCTCCTGCGACACAATCTCCTGGAAGCGGCTGGTCTTGGCAAACGCCTCCTGCAAATATGCCGGCACCTCAGTTTCATCCTCCCGCAGCACATAGCCCAGCCGCTGGCTGTCGGAACACAACCCAAAGTACTTGATTCCCACGTCATAGTGCAGCAGGTCGCCGTGCTGAATCAGCTCCCCTTCGCTGCCGACTCCGTCCAACCCCTGCCGCTGTACGTCCACATGCGGGCTGAACCAGAAGGTCAGACCCAGACGATTTATTTCCTGGGCAATCCACTCCTCCACCTCGGTGGTGGTGGTCACACCGGGCGTGATGACCTTTCGGGAAAAGGCTTCCTCGCAAATCTCCATTGCCAGCTGGTAAACGGTGCGGTAGCGGGAAAGCTCCTCCTGCGTCCTTGTTTCAATCCAGCGCACCGCCAGCGGGTAGGCGCTGCACAGCTTATCGCGGTCCTGTGGGTCGAGCGCCTGATACAGCTTATCATACATCGATTTGGAAAGCCCGTCGCACATCGCATTGATGGGTGAACAGTTGATTCCGATGCGCTGTGGCTCGACCTTTCTGACATACTCTGCCAGCATTTCCAGCTGGTCCCGGGATGAATCGGTGTAGCCTTGGGTGTACACCCGGTTCAGATGCTCGCTCGGTCGCCCGAAGTTGAGCGCTTCAAACCGCTCGCCCTGCTTGACGAACACCAGGCAGGACAGCCTTCTGGCGGTCAGGCACAGCGATGGGAGCATAGTGGTGAAAACAGGGTCCTCGTTGTACTCCCTGCACAGGATGATCCACATATCATATCCGGTTTCTTCCATCAGCTCGGGAAGCAGTTTGTGTATCCGCTGAACCAACAGGTCGTCGACGATTTGATATTGTTTTTTTAACGATACGGTTTGCCGCATGGCATACAGCCCTCCCTATGATTTGATAGTAAGCTCATTATACCACATCCTGCATAAAATTACAGTTGATTTTGCAAAAATTCCGGTAAAATCATCACCTTTCCTCTCTTCATCATTTTTTTACAGTTCGTTTTCTTTTTTTCTGAAATATTTCGTCCATTTGCGACGTTATATCTGCAAGAAAGAAAACCTTCTGTGATAGAAAAGGAGAATGAAGATGAAATTACTCGGCAATCTGCTCTGGTTTGTGTTTGGTGGTCTTTGGATGGGTCTTGGCTGGTCGCTGGTTGGACTGCTGTGGTGCATCACCATCGTCGGCATCCCCGTCGGGATGCAGTGCTTCAAGCTGGCAGGACTGGCATTTTTCCCGTTTGGCAAGGTCATCGTCTACGGCGGCGGTGCGCCCTCGTTGCTGATGAACCTGCTGTGGCTGCTGTTCGGCGGATTTGCCCTTGCCATTTCCGCTGCGCTGCACGGGCTGCTGTTCTGCATCACCATCGTCGGTATCCCCTTTGGGATGCAGTGCTTTAAGTTTGCAAAGCTCGCCCTGTGTCCATTCGGCTCCAGCGTCGCTGTCCCCTGCGCCTGCTAATCCCGTTTGTAAAGCGACAAAAAGGAGCGTTTTCTGCATAAAGAAATCGGCTGGATTTTCAACAAGAAAATCCAGCCGATTTCTATTTGCTCGTGGGACGAAAGCAATAAAAAAGCTCGGTATTCCGAAAACAGAAGATGGATTGTAAAAACTAGAAAAAATCTCCTTCCTATGCTATACTGAACTTATCGAAAAAGGTGGTGAAAAAATTGGCAAAACAGAGGGATTATAAACGGGAGTATGAGCTAGCAAAACAACGCGGAGATTCCGAACGTTGGGTAAAAATTGGCACGACTGTTCCTAAAAATTTACCCGATGCCTTTAAGCAAAAAGCGGAACAAAACCAGGTACACTAATTCGTGAATGGATAGAAGCATATTTGAGCAATACGGATTGATATTTTCAATCCCCCAAAAGTGTGGTACTTGTTGTACGCGCAAAGCTCTCTTTTCCCCATACCATACTGTATTTATCGAAAAAGGCAGGTGAAAAAATTGGCAAAACAGAGAGACTATAAAGCAGAGGATAAAAACAGGAATTCTAAAGTGTGCGGTATTCGCGTAGATAAGGAAATATTTGAGTTATTTAAAAGCAAAACAGAAAAAAACGGTACATCTATGAATGCGATATTACTTAAAGCAATAGAGGATTATGTGTTTAATGATGAGAATTAATATTTTTAATTCCTAAAAAACATGGTATTTGTTGTACGCGCAAAGCCCTCTTTTCCCCATGATATACTGGTCTTGTCTAAAAAGGTGGTGAAAAGTATGCAAGAAGAAAAACACTATAAAGCGGATAGGCACAAAAATTCTTATAGTTTTGGCATTAGATTAGACAACTATCTAATGGAGAGATTAGTGATGCAAGCGGAAAAAGAAGGTCGTTCCAGAAGGTCGATTATAGTAGAGGCTCTAGAGGACTATCTTTACAAGCACGAGGAAGATTAGAAATCTTCCTCTGTTTGTTATGTGTCAAATTCTACATGAAACACACTCCGCTCCGCAGTCTGCCTGCATAATAAAGCCTTCGTTTTCAGAACGCCTGCCAGGGCAGCTGCTCGGCGGGCAAAAAGTCGATGGCTGCCGCCCTTGCCTGGCTGTGCTGGTGCTTTCGAGGGATGTGATAGAGCTTCCCATCCTTTAAAAGCCGCGCACCGGTCTGCATGAAATAGAAAGGGACCTGTGCCTGCACACACTGACGGCGGATGTCCAACACCCAGCGGTAATCGCACAGACGCGCCTGCTCACCCGACTCGCCGCCCACCGTCACCTCCTCCACCCAGCTTCCTAAATAGGGACTCAGGTCGATGGCGCTCAGCAGCGGCGAGCAGATGATACTTTTATGACGGATGGGAAGCTGTTGGTAGACCGGCAGACGCAGCTGTGCCTGCCGCTGATTTTCCACCGTGCAGCAGATTTGTACATTTTCGTACCCCTCTCCCCAGTCGGGCGGCAGACAATCCTGCATCCGCAAGACCCGTTTGGTGATGATAAAAAACTGCAGGTCGCTGCGCCAGCGCATCATCTCCCAGGCGCGCGGTCGCCATCCGTCCGCTTCCCCCAGAAAAAAGTCGGAGCTAAAACAGGTGTACACCTTCGTACCGGGCGCCAACAGATACCCTTTTCTGCCGCGGCGCATCGGCAGGTCAAACTCTCGGTTCAAAAAGATTTGGGAGGCATCCTTGCCGTGTGCGCTGTCGATGCGGTAGACATAACAATTTTGGCACCCTTCGCTGTACTTGCGGCAGCCGTGCCACGGATTCCAGTTTGCCATCGGTCTACCTCCTTTTTATTTAAATGTATGAAGGTATGATAGCACACAAGGGGAGCGGTTTTCAACCGCTCCCCTTGTTCTATTCATCGTGCATCTGCCGTTTGATGCGCTCCAATGCGCTCTTTTCCAGCCGGGAAACCTGCGCCTGCGAAATCCCGATCTCCTTTGCCACCTCCGTCTGGGTCCGTCCCGACAAAAACCGCAGGGTCAGGATCCGCTTTTCCCGCTCACCCAGCGCGCGGATGGCATCCCGCAGGCTGATCTCCTGGAGCCAGTCGCGGTCGTCGCTGCTGTCCCCCACCTGGTCCATCACATAGATGGTGTCTCCGCCGTCCGAATAGACCGGCTCATACAGTGAAACCGGGTCCACCACCGACTCCAACGCCAGCACGACCTCCTCCTTTTTGCACTCCATCCGCTGGGCAATCTGCTCGATGGTCGGCTCCTTGCCAAACTCGTGGATGAACTGCTCCTTGGTCTGCATCGCCCGGTATGCCGTATCCCGCATCGAGCGGCTGACCCGTATCGCATTGTTGTCCCGCAAAAAGCGGCGAATCTCCCCGACGATCATCGGCACGCCGTAGGTGGAAAAGCGCACATCCAGCTCGGGATTAAAGTTGTCGATTGCCTTCATCAGTCCGATGCACCCCACCTGAAACAGGTCGTCCAGATTTTCCCCGCGGTTGGAAAACTTCTGCACCACGCTCAGCACCAGCCGCAGATTGCCCGACACCAGCTCCTCCCGCGCCTGCCGGTCACCTTGCCTGCACCGCCGAATCAGCTCCATCTTTTCCTTCTCCATCAACACCGGCAGCTTTGCCGTATTGACCCCGCAAATCTCCACTTTATTGCTGTACACACCTTCACTTCCCATCTGATTTTCTATTGTTAGTCTGGGAAATGAAATCTTTTTTATTCCTGTAAAATTATCTCATTTTTTTGTGGGTTTGCAGTTTTTTACACTTTTCTCCCATTTGCGTCAGAAAATTTTCTTTACGCAAATTTTCATTGTTTTTTTCCTCCTCAGGATTTATACTAAAAAAAAGAAAAAAGATACAATCAACACAAATTCAGCTTGGAACAGGGGGAAACTTTATGAAAATAGCAATGCTGACCAGCGGCGGCGACTGCCAGGGACTCAACTCCGCTTTGCGCGGTGTGGCAAAATCCCTTTACTGCCGCTTTGGCAACGATGTGGAGCTGTATGGCGTGCGGGACGGATACCGCGGACTGATTGAGGACGACATCCGCAAGATGAACCGCAATGATTTTTCTGGCATCCTGACACTGGGCGGTACCATTTTGGGAACCTCCCGCCAGCCGTTCAAGTCGATGTGCCTGCCGGCGGAGGAATACGGCGGCAAGACCCGACTGGAAAAGATGCTGGAAACCTGCAAAAAATATAAATTCGACTGTCTGGTCGTTTTGGGCGGCAACGGCACCCACAAGACCGCAAACCTGCTTTCGCAGAACGGCATCAACATTGTCAGCCTGCCCAAAACCATCGACAACGACCTGTGGGGTACCGACATGACCTTCGGCTTCCAGAGTGCGGTGGACATTGCCACCAACGTCATCGACTGCATCCACTCCACCGCCTCCTCTCACGGACGGGTCTTCATCGTGGAGGTCATGGGACACAAGGTCGGCTGGCTGACCCTGTACGCAGGCATTTCCGGCGGCAGCGACGTCATCCTCATCCCGGAAATCCCCTATGATGTCGACGAGGTCTGCCGCGTGCTGAAAAAGCGCAAAAAGGAAGGCAAGCCTTTCTCCATCCTCGCCGTAGCCGAAGGTGCTATTTCTAAAGAGGAGGCAGCCCTCTCCAAAAAGGAATTCAAAGCCGCTCGGGCAACGATGAAGGAACCTTCCGTTTCCTATCGCCTTGCCAACGAAATCTCTGCGCGCACCGGTCAAGAGATTCGTGTCACCATCCCCGGTCACTTCCAGCGCGGCGGTTCGCCTTGCGCCTACGACCGAATGCTGACCACCCGCTTTGGCACCGCCGCAGCCGAGCTGATTGCCAACAAAAAATTCGGCTGCATGGTCGCTTTGCAGAACAACCGCATCGTTCCGGTGCCCCTTGAGGAGGTTGCCGGCAAGCTGAAAACCGTTTCTCTGGACTGCGATGAGATCCGTGCTGCACGCGCCATGGGCATCTCGCTTGGTCAGGCAGAATAATTTTTCTGCAAAACTTGCCGCAGGCGTCGGAAAAGCTCCGACGTCTGCTTTTTTGCTGCTCTTTTTCGTTGAAACTGCCCGCTCGGTGTGGTAAAATAGAGAAAAACAGCGCCCCCGCTTTTGGAAAGGTGGAACGATTTATGAAACATCAAGCATTTTTGGCTGTCCTGCTCTGCTGCCTGCTGATTTCTCTGTCCGGCTGCTCCCGTCCGGCTTCGGATACTCCCGCAGAGAACGCCGACCCCGCTCCTGTGACCGACGAAAAGCAGGAGCAATCATCCGAGGAGGACGCATCTTCTGCCCCAACTTCTCAAGAGGAAGAGGATTCCAAGTCGGATTCCGAATCGGAAGAAGAGGATAAAAAAGAGGACGAAAAAGACAAGGAAGAGGAGAACAAGCAGGATGACCCTGCTGCCGATGCTGTACAGGGCTGCTATAAACTGTTCGACAGCGGTTTTGAAATCACCGTCAACGAGCCGTTCTCCATCTACTACAATCCTCTGGCATACAATATGACCCTCACCATCCCCGACCAGCCGACCTTCCAGGGCTATATCTTCTATGATACCTCTGAGCAGTCGATGAGCCAGCTGGAGGACACCGTCAGACAGCTGGAGGATTCCTACAAGCAGGACCCCACCATCGAAAACATGACCAAAGAGGTGGATGAACAAGAAAACGGTCTGTTCTCCTTCACCTTCACCTACTCTGCTGGAGCCGCTGAGGGCAGCCCTGCCGGTTACTACTTCATCCACTATCAGAAGACCGAAAACGGTGTCATCAGTGCCAACCTCTTCACCGACCGCTCCAGCAACTCCGACTCCATCCGTGCGTTGATCGACTCCATCCAGCCGCTCACCGAGCATGCGGTCGAGTACAGCGAATAATCCGATGGATCAGCAGATTTTTCTTTGCTGTCGTTCTGCCGACGGTCTGGATGCTGCCCAGCTCAGCGCCCTTGCCAAGCAGCTTGCCTGGCGCGCGCTCGAGCAGATGACGGCGCAGGACCAACCGACCTTACAGGCAGCGGGTGTGCAGCTGCAAAAGGAAAGCAGCGGACGCCCGCTATTCTGCGGCACCGACGCCTTTGTTTCCATCACCCACACCACCGGGATGGCAGCGGCAGCGGTGTCTGCCCTGCCGCTTGGCATCGACATCGAGCGCAGCTCCCGTGTCAGCCCGCGCGCTGCCGAACGGATGTTCTCCCCGCAGGAAAAGCGCTGGATGCAGCAAACCGACCTTGCGGACCCCTTTGCTCTGCTGTGGACCCTGCGGGAGGCATATGCCAAATGGACCGGTCTGGGACTTGCCGGTCTGTGCCGCTTGGAAGCCCGGCAGGGCAAGGTCAGCTTTTCTCCTGCCAATGCACACCAAATTCTTTGCAGCGACAGCTGCTGCCTTGCCGGCAGCCTGCTTCTGGGGGAATATCGCCTCTCCTTTGTCGCTCAAAAACCGCTTCATCCCTCACCTTCTTTGATTGTGCGGGTGGAAGAAAACGGAATTTTCAAAAAAATTTGGAAAACCTATTGACAAATCCTCTCCTTGTGTATATAATAATATACGTTGTCAGCGCGACAACGTCATGCGGGTGTAGTTCAATGGTAGAATCCCAGCCTTCCAAGCTGGTCGCGTGGGTTCGATTCCCATCACCCGCTCCATAAAAATGCGCCAATAGCTCAGCTGGATAGAGCAACTGCCTTCTAAGCAGTAGGTCGGGAGTTCGAGTCTCTCTTGGCGCGCCATATGGTGGGTATGGCCTAGTTGGTTAGGGCGCCAGATTGTGGCTCTGGAGGTCGTGAGTTCAACTCTCACTACCCACCCCATAA
>ERZ857951.4083-NODE-4083-length-10004-cov-2.338426_pt1 | contig 10004 bp, 4 predicted proteins | sample MGYA00519759_ERZ857951 | MGnify/ENA primary metagenome ERZ857951 (study PRJEB31778, sample SAMEA3449377) | human gut metagenome | biome: human gut; feature: human-associated habitat; material: faeces | place: United Kingdom | collected 2010/2012 ... | reverse complement strand
GTTTCCCAGCAGTTGAATGCGGTAATCATGGCCTTGGCCGGGGCAACACGTATTTTTGAATTGCTGGATGAAGAACCGGAAGAAGATCATGGTTATGTGACGCTTGTCAATGCGAAGCGTGAAAATGGTGAGCTTGTAGAATGCAAAGAACGAACAGGTCTCTGGGCATGGAAGTATCCACACAGCGACGGTACGCTGACGTATGAGGAATTAAAAGGCGATGTCGTCATGGAACATGTGGATTTTGGTTATGAAGAAAATAAGCTGGTGCTTCATGATATTAACCTCTATGCAGAACCGGGTCAGAAGGTGGCTTTCGTCGGTGCAACAGGTGCCGGCAAGACAACTATCACGAACCTGATCAACCGTTTCTATGATATTCAGGATGGTAAGATCCGTTATGATGGCATCAATATAAATAAGATCAAAAAGGGTGATCTGAGACGTTCCATGGGTATCGTTCTTCAGGATACTAATCTGTTTACTGCTACCGTTATGGAGAATATCCGTTATGGAAAACTGGATGCCACAGATGAGGAAGTTATTGCAGCTGCCAGGCTGGCGAATGCGGATGGCTTTATCCGAAGACTGCCGGATGGTTATCATACTATGCTTCGCAATAATGGTGCTAATTTAAGCCAGGGACAGAGACAGCTGCTTGCAATCGCCAGGGCGGCAGTAGCAGATCCGCCGGTTCTGATCCTGGATGAGGCTACCAGCTCTATTGATACCCGTACAGAGGTGAAAGTCCAGAAGGCTTTTGCAGAGCTGATGGAGGGAAAAACCAGCTTTATTGTTGCCCATCGTCTTTCTACTATCCGTAATGCCGATATGATTTTGGTGCTTGAACGCGGGCAGATCGTCGAGCGGGGTACCCATGAAGAGTTGCTTCGGATGAAGGGAAAATATTTTTCTTTAAATCAAGAACAATTCCGTTGATTATCAATTTTTATGTATGAAATTCCCTGGTTCCTGTCCGGGGAGCGGAAAACTTTTGAGGGTATAGCATCCCCAGAATTAGGCATTCTTTGGAAATATTTCAGTAATATTAGGTATTTTTACATCTTTTATAGGAATGTGTTTTTGCTTCAAAATTTTGAAGCTATGTTTTTATGGAATGAGAAAGCAATTCAGATTGTCGCAGGGCCTTGTAGTGTTGAGTCTGAAGAGCAATTGTTCGCAACAGCGCGTGGCCTGAAGAAGATAGGGATACAGACACTGCGGGGAGGGATTTGGAAACCCCGTTCAAGGGCTCATCATTTCGAAGGGGTGGGAGAACCAGGCTTGCGGTGGTTACAACAGGTACTGCAGGAATTAAGTATGCAGGTGGCTATCCCGGGATTACCTCTTTTTTGCGGATCAATGCATCCGGACCTGTTTTTTGTCCGTGATGTCGATGTGAATTATGCCGGAGTGGTAAAAGGAAGAAAAGAAGAATTTGTACGTTTGGGATTGACCGAGAAAACACACTATCTGGCTAGTACCGGTATTCAGGGACAGATTGCCGATTCCCGTAGTTTGGTGTTATTGGATGCTTATGCTGTGGATGGCTTGCAGGCAGAGCAGATTCGTTTTTTGCATGCCCCGGAGTATCTGAATCCTACTTATGAATATGGGGTGACTTTCGAACGGGGAACGGCAGTGGAATACGGTGATCGTAAGCATATCTTTATTTCTGGTACAGCGAGTATCGACAATCGGGGGGAAGTTGTTTATCCAGGGAATATTGCGGGGCAGACGCGCAGGATGTTACTTAATATCGAAGCTTTGTTGAAAGAGGCTGGAAGTAGTTTAGCCGATCTGGCCAAAATGATCGTTTATCTGCGGGATATCGCCGATTATCCGATTGTCCGGGATTTAATGGAACAACAATTTCCCGATGTTCCTAAAGTGATTGTTCTGGCTCCCGTATGTCGCCCCGGATGGTTGATCGAAACAGAATGTATTGCGATTAAAGCAGGAGGAAATCCGGAATTCAGGAATCTATAAACGAATTGTGCATTTCATGGTTGGAAAAACCGGAGCGAGAAATGAAAGGCGGCCAGAACCCAGAGTAAAGTGTTGTGTTATATGAATGTCGGAATTTCCGAAAGAATTGGTGTATTTTTTGAAAAGGGCAGCAAGTTGAAAAAGGAAAGGAACTCTGGGTTCAGCTTATGCCATTCGTTTTATGATATAACGATTAGTGTGCCATAATTGAGGTTTGTGATTTAAGTTATTGGTTATCAGTGGATGACCGTTTTCTTGAAAAAATAGAGATGTGTAGAATTTTTCTACAATGTAAAAGGATATTTTCTACAATTGTAGAATTTTTCCACAATTGTACTGAATTGGGAGGCCTGATTTTCAGAAAAGACAGGAGGAAGGGAATGTTTGAAAATTTTCCGGGAAATATAGATTAGATATGCCGGAATATCTTTAATTTTACACGCCTTTAATTTTGAAAACGTTTTCAATTAATTTTAATGATATAACAATGGCTAAAGAACAATTTTTAGGAAGACATGTCGGCCCACGTCCGGAAGATGTAGAGGAGATGTTGAAGGTGATCGGAGTGAAGTCTGTCGACGAATTGATAGAACAAACAGTACCGGCATCCATCCGTTTACAGGAACTGTTGGATTTGCCTGCTCCTTTGACTGAAGATGAGTTTTTAGCTCGGATACGGGCTGTCGCTGCTAAGAATAAACTATATCGTTCGTTTATAGGACAAGGATATTACGATACCATTTCTCCGGCTGTTATTATCCGGAATATATTGGAAAATCCGGCTTGGTATACTTCTTATACTCCTTATCAGGCCGAAGTATCCCAGGGACGTCTGGAAGCTTTGCTGAACTATCAGACCATGATTATCGAACTGACAGCTATGGAGATCACCAACTGTTCTCTGCTGGATGAAGCGACTGCTGCGGCAGAAGCAATGACTATGATGTATGCTCTGCGGGGAAAGGAAATGAAGAAAGCCGGAGCAAACAAGTTGTTTGTAGATAATAAAGTATTCCCTCAGATTAAAGATGTATTAGTCACACGTTCTGCTCCTCAGGGAATCGAACTGGTTTACGGAGATTACGATACTTTTGAATTTACTCCGGAAATATTCGGAGCTTTAGTACAATATCCTGCTGCTAACGGTGCGATCCGGGATTACAGAGCTTTTGCCGATCGGGTACATGCCAATGGTTCTCTTTTGACTGTTGCCGCCGATTTGATGAGTTTGGTATTATTGACTCCTCCCGGAGAGTGGGGGGCCGATGTGGTTGTCGGTACTTCGCAGCGGTTCGGTATCCCGATGGGATACGGTGGGCCTCATGCTGCCTACATGGCTACTAAGGAAGAATACAAACGGAATATTCCGGGACGTATTATCGGTGTAACGATCGATGCTCAAGGAAATAAAGCATTGCGTCTGGCTTTGCAAACCCGTGAACAACATATCAAACGTGAAAAAGCATCTTCAAATATCTGTACAGCCAAGGCATTGAATGCTACGATGGCTGGTTTCTACGGTGCATGGCACGGTCGGGAAGGTTTACAGCGGATAGCACGGCATATCCATTCGGCTGCTGTTATTCTGGCGGAAGAAATTAGTAAATACGGCTATCAGCTGAAGGAAGGAAAATTCTTCGATACGATCCGTTTCGTGCTGCCGCAGGGAGTGACTCAGGAAATGATTCGGGAAGTAGCTTTGGAACATCAGATCAATCTGTTCTATTGTGCTTGCGGAACGACTGTCGGATTATCGACCGACGAGAAGATCAGTGAAGCTGAAATCAATGAGATCATCGGTATTTTTGCCGAAGCTGCTGGGAAGAAAGCTGAGAAAGTGACTTTCCTGGACGATTGCACCGTACTCGATCCTGACATGTTGCGGGAGGATGAGTTTATGGCTCAGCCGGTATTCAATATCTATCATTCCGAGACGGCCATGATGCGTTATATGAAGAATCTGGAACGCCGGGATATCTCTTTGGCGACCTCTATGATTTCTTTGGGCTCTTGTACGATGAAATTGAATGCCGCTGTAGAGATGATGCCGATCACCTGGCCTGAATTCGGAGGTATGCATCCTTTTGTTCCGTTTGATCAGGCGGAAGGGTATCAGCAAATGATCCGTGAGACGGAACAAATGCTGGAAAAAGTGACCGGATTTGCAGGTTGCAGCCTGATGCCGAATTCCGGTGCTGCCGGTGAATATACCGCTCTGATGGTATTACGTCAATATCATATTTCCCGTGGAGAAGGTCACCGGAAGGTGATGTTGATCCCCGCCTCCGCTCATGGTACGAATCCGGCTTCCAGTGCTATGGCCGGTTTGCAGATTATCGTAACGGCTACCGATCCAGAAGGAAATATCGATGTCGAAGATTTTCGGGCTAAAGCGGAAGCGAATAAAGACAATCTGTTCGGGGCTATGATTACTTATCCTTCTACCCATGGTATTTTTGAAGAATCAATCCGGGAACTGGTGAAGATTATTCATGATAACGGTGGACAGGTCTTTATGGACGGAGCGAATATGAACGGTCAATGTGGTTTGACAAGTCCCGGATTTATCGGCGCCGACGCTTGCCATTTAAATTTGCATAAGACGTTTGCTATGCCTCACGGTGGTGGTGGTCCCGGTGTCGGCCCGATCTGCGTGGCGTCTCACTTGGTGAAATTCTTACCGTCACACACGATGGTGAAGACCGGAGGCGAGGAAGGTATTCACGCCGTGGCTGCCGCTCCTTACGGTTCTGTTGGAATGTTACCTGTAACTTACGGTTACTTGTTAATGTTAGGTGGCGAAGGTTTGGCTATGGTGACCAAGATGGCGATTTTGAACGCGAACTATCTGGCTTCATCTTTCGAGAAATTAGGATTCAAGATTCTGTTCAAGGGATCGAAAGGTCGTGTAGGTCACGAGATGATCTGGGATTGCAACATGTTCAATAAAGAATACGGAATTTCTGAGTTGGATATTGCCAAACGTTTGATGGACTTCGGTTTCCACGCTCCTACCTTGTCATTCCCCGTTCACGGGACCTTGATGGTTGAGCCGACGGAGAGCGAGCCGAAAGAAGAGTTGGATCGTTTCATCGAGGCGTTGAAGACTATCCGCGAGGAAATGATCGAGGTGGGTGAAGGTAAAGCCGACAAGACGGACAACGTTTTGAAGAATGCACCTCACACGCATAAAGTGTTGACGGCTGACGAGTGGTCTCACGCTTACCCGCGTAGCAAGGCGGCTTACCCGCTTGCATGGGTGGCTGAGAACAAATTCTGGCCGCAAGTAGGTCGTGTGGATGATGGTTATGGTGATCGTAACCTGATGTGTACCTGCGATCCGCTTGAGTCATACACGGACGAGAAATAAATTCTTTTAAATTATAGGGAAAGCGTTTCATGTTGAGGTTGAAACGCTTTCCTCTTCTTATTTTCCATGGAGGAAAGCATGTTAGATCAAGATGTTTTGTTGGATTTGTTGGCACGTAAGGATAACCGGGCTTATCAATATTTGTATCAATGCTACTACGTGGCATTGAAGGCTTTGGCAAATTATTACGTGAAGGATAATGACGTGGCGGAAGATCTGGTGCAGGATGTGTTTATTTCTTTGTTGGAAAGTGACTACAAGTTCAAGACGGAGAATGACATCAAGTATTTTTTATACAGTTCTCTGAAAAATAGATGTATTAGTCATTCCAGAAAACAGAAAGTCCGGGATAAATATTACCGGGATGTTGTGTCCTCGCAGAATGAAGAGGAACATTTTTGGGATAAGGTGTTGGAAGAGGATGTTTATGCCCGGTTGATGGCAGCTATCGAGACTCTACCGCCTCAGTGTAAATTAGTAATGATGATGACCCTAGATGGGTTGAAAGCGTCGGAGATTGCCGAACGTTTGCATATTTCCGTGGATACCGTGAAGGATCATAAAAGTAACGGGAAGAAAAAATTGACCGCCCAGTTGAAAGATGCAGAGTTGCTCTGTTTGATCGGGTTCCTTTGGTTGTAATACTCGTCACGGAAGTGCTATTTTTTCAGGTGTAAAAATTTTTTTTAAGAGACACCCCCCTTTTGGGAGGTCGTGCGTTTTATTTATAGAACTGGGAATGAAATAGGTTTAAACGTTCCGTTATTGATATTTTAAATATTTAGATTTCCCTTTTTACGTTGGAATTTTGCTTTTTCTTAAGGCGTTTGTAATCAGCGTTTTTCCAATCAAAATGATTTAATAGATTTCTCGTTATTAAACCACCTTTATGCTCTCAATAAAGGAACGTTTAATGCGATTTTATAAATTGTATACTGATGAACGATAAAGAAATGTTATTCAAAATATCCTTGTTGATTTCCAAGAGTTTATCTGGGAATATCACGAAAGAGGAACAAGCCGAATTAGATTCGTGGCGGGAAGAATCCGAATATAACAAGAAGTTGTTCGAGCAAATTTGTTCGGAGACGGTAATGCGTGAAAAACTTGCTCAATATAAGAGTGCGAACGTGCAGACTGCGTTTGATACCTTTGTTAAAAGGAGAGAGAAACTACATTCTCGTCAGCGCTGGATAGGAAAGTTATCCCGTTACGCGGCTATTTTTATCGTACCCGTGTTGGCCGTGGTGTTTTATTATAGCCAGAGAGAGAACGTTGAAATAACTGAAGAACCACAATCCAAGAGTGGGGTGGTTACGGTTCAGAGAAATTTGCCGGTGTTGACGCTTTCTAACGGGAAAGAAATGGTCTTGTATAATCAGGAGTTGTTGTTGGAAGAAGAGAACGGGGTGAGAATTTCAGTGAATGAAGAGGGGCGTATGCAATATGACCGGGCGGATTCCGTGGGAACGGAAATGGTGTATAACACTTTGACAACGCCTTCACAATGTGATTTTACGTTCACTTTGGCAGATGGAACAAAGGTGTGGATGAATGCTAAATCTTCTTTACGCTATCCGGTTGCTTTTCAGGGAAAAGAACGGGTGGTTTACGCGGAGGGAGAGATATTTCTGGAAGTGGCCCGGGATGAAAAACATCCGTTTTTCGTGATGCTTAACGGGATGAAGGTGGAGGTGCTGGGAACTTCTTTTAATGTAAGTACTTATGACAAAGATTATATAGAAACAGTTCTTGTGAAAGGGCGTGTTGGGCTCCAGATGGCGGGTGATACTCAAGAGTGGGAAGTTAAGCCGAATGAATTGGCTCGTTATGATCGAAAAAATAAAACGATAGAAGTGAGAGAAGTGGATATTTTGCCTTACGTGACTTGGAAAGAGGGACATTTCTTATTCAAAAATCAAAGTTTGGAGAAAATAATGGATGTCATGGCTCGTTGGTATGATGTAAGTGTTGAATTTCAAGATGAGTCTATAAGAAATCTTCATTTTACTGGAGACATAGAAAGATACGAAAATATCAATGATTTTCTTCATTTTATGGAATTGGGGGGGAAAGTCGTTTTTAATATTCAGGATAAAACTATAATTATAGAATAAAGAGAGAACACAGGTGAAGGTTTGGCGGCTGACACCTATGTTCTCGGATAAACTTCAGTATTCACTAAAATTTAGACAAAGCTATGAAAAAAAATGATGGCTGTGGGCAAAGTGTCCCCATAAGTTTTACTTTGTTATTACGAATTATGAAATTGGGTCTTATTTTTTTGGTTGTTTTGAATTTTTCTTCATTTGCAATCACCCGGGCTCAAGAGAAACGGGTTTCCTTGAGTATGGAAAATGCTGAATTGCATCAGGTGTTGAAAAAATTTAAACGACAAACGGGGGTGCGTTTCTTTTATAACGGGGAGAGACTGAAAAAAGTTACCCCGAAGAAGGTAAATATTCATGACCTGGAGTTGGAAAAAGCTTTGGAAGAAGTGTTGGAAGGTACCGATCTGACCTGGAGTTTCTGGAAAGATGTGGTGGTTATCAAGGATCGGGAAGAAAATCCGGAAATCAAAGCGGTGACCGAAAAAGAAAAGCATTTGGTTAAGGGTACGGTGAGAGATGAAAAAGGTGAATCCCTGCCAGGGGTTTCCGTTCTAATTAAAGGAACATCCATTGGTACCGCAACAGATATTGATGGGAGATTCATCTTTTCGATACCAGTCGGAAAATATGTATTACTGTTTTCAATGGTTGGAATGGAATCTAAAGAAATTGTTATTGATAATAACAAGGAAATTTCAGAAATTGTTGTTGTATTGAAGCTGGCAAAAAATGAGCTGGAAGATGTTGTCGTGACGGGTATCTTTAAAAAAAATAAAGAATCTTATACTGGAGCAGTAAGTACTATCACTGAAAAAGAGTTGAAAACATTTGGTAATAAAAACCTATTGACCACAATTGGCAATATTGACCCTTCTTTCAATATACTAAGTAACAATGAAATGGGATCTAACCCAAATTATCTGCCGGACATCCAAATTCGTGGAGCAGCCAGTCTGCCCAATTTGGAAGAGTTGCAAGACAATAGCAAAACCAGTATTAATCTTCCACTCATCGTATTGGATGGTTTTGAAATCACTTTGGAACGGATGATGGACTTGGACGCCAATGAAGTTGCTAGTATCACATTATTAAAAGACGGTACCTCCACTGCCATTTACGGATCTCGGGGAGCTAATGGAGTTGTAGTTATCACCACCAAAGAGCCTGAAATGGGGAAATTGGCATTGACTTATAATGGAAGTGTCAATATCGAAGTCCCCGATTTGACAGAATACCGTTTGTTGAATGCCAAAGACAAGTTGGAATTGGAACAACTTTCGGGATATTATGAAAGTTATTCTCCTTCTAGAGACTATTTGTTAAAAACCAAATATACATCCATCTTGGCCGATGTAGAAAGGGGAGTGAACACCTATTGGCTATCCAAACCGTTAAGAACGGGCGTAGGTCATCGCCATAACCTCCGTTTGGAAGGTGGAGACAAAAGTTTCCGTTACTCTGCTTCCATTCAATACAATAACGTAGCTGGAGTTATGAAAGATTCTGACCGCAACAATTTCAATGCAGGAATCACTTTGACCTATCACCATGAAAAATTAATCTTCCAGAATGCGTTGACCATCGGTCTTACTAAATCCAACGATTCTCCTTACGGTTCATTTTCCGATTATACACAATTAAATCCTTACTGGAAACCATATGATGACAATGGAAAAATCGTCAAATTGTTCGATAATGACACCGACTATTGGGGAGGATTAAGCAGTTTGCCTAGGAATCCTCTATATAACGCTACTTTACATTTGTTAAAGCAACAGCAATATACCAACATCACCGACAACTTCTCCATTGAATGGAGACCATTTGAAGGATTTATTGCTCGCGGAAGAGCCGGGATTTCCACCCAAAGTTCTGAATCGGACGATTTTAAACCGGCACAACATACTGATTTTGAATCAGAACAATATAAAACCGATAGTGGAATTTTTAGAAAAGGACGCTACAATTACGGTACCAGTAAAACTTACGATTACGATTTTGCCTTGACCTTGAATTACTCCAAAATATTTGCCGACAAACACCTGCTCTATATCGGTTTGAATGTTGATCTGACTCAGAAAAAATATAGAAACTACAACTTCGTAGTAGAAGGATTTGTAGAAGAAACATTGGATTTCCTCTCCGCTGCTTTACAATACCAAGAGAATGGCAAACCAACAGGTTCTGAAAACATCACTCGACGGATGGGTATCGTTGGAAACTTAAACTACTCTTTCGATGACCGTTATTATGTAGATTTTGCTTACAGAACAGATGGCTCTTCTCAATTCGGAAAAGACAAAAAATTTGCACCATTCTACTCTGCCGGTATTGGTTGGAACATTCATAACGAAAAATTCATGAAAGACTGGGGCGTGATCAACCTGTTGAAGATCAGGGGATCTATCGGGACAACCGGTGGGCAAAACTTTAGTCCTTACCAGGCCATGGCCATGTATTCCTATAACGATAGCCGGATCAATACCATTTCTTACAGCGGCTATCTGGGAGCCATTATGAAGGCTTTCGGAAAT
>ERZ857951.4082-NODE-4082-length-10004-cov-17.286863_pt1 | contig 10004 bp, 8 predicted proteins | sample MGYA00519759_ERZ857951 | MGnify/ENA primary metagenome ERZ857951 (study PRJEB31778, sample SAMEA3449377) | human gut metagenome | biome: human gut; feature: human-associated habitat; material: faeces | place: United Kingdom | collected 2010/2012 ... | reverse complement strand
AAGTTCGTTACGCTTCTGTAATGAAACAATATCCTGCTGAAGCTGAAGAACTGTTTAAAGCTGCTGAAGAAAACGCTAAATGGCGTTACAACAGCTACAAACGTCTTGCCAGAGAAAATTGGGGAGCTGATACAGCTGAATAATAAGTAGAAATACTTTGTACATAATAAAAGGCAGGAATCCTGGAAACAGATTCCTGCCTTTTTTGTTTATATCTTAGAAGTAACGATTACTTCTCACGAAGATATTCATTAAAACTCTAAAGATATGATCGGATTTGTTATTTGGATTATCGGTTTGATACTGACTTTCAGAGCTGCCATAGAGATTTGGAATATAAATGCGGCTGTAGAGAAAAGACTTATAGCGATTGTATTAATCGTTCTTACCAGCTGGCTGGGACTACTTTTCTACTACTTCTATGGTAAAGAAAGAATGGCAGGATGGTTAAAGTAGTGTTTGCATATCAATCTTTCTCAGGAATCCAACTGTTTACCAGTTCCTGATGTTCTTCCATCCATTGACGGGCAGCCTGTCTTTCCATTGTCTGCGCCTCTTCCAGAGCAGTCATTAAAGAGCTGATTTCCGCATCAGTCAGACGAATGTTGCCCAAAAGTTCGGCAGCAAAAGGGTCTTTCTCACTAAAACCTTTCCATGCTATGGTATGAATGGATTCCGTATTTCCATATATCAGCTTCGGGTCCTGAAGAACTTTCAGCTTGAAACGGTCGAACATCCAGTGAGGCGTCCATCCCGTCACGACAATCCAGTCTTTCTTATCAATCGCTTTCTTTAGGGAAGCAGTCATGGCAGGTCCGCTCGAAGTCATCAGTTTATAATCCAATCCATAGTCTTTGATGGCCTGATCGGTAGCTTTCATAATACCGGCTCCGGCATCAATACCGACAATCTGACCGGAGAAACGTTCCTTTTCCGCGTTCAGTTCTTCGATTGAGTTGATCGTAACGTAATCCGGAACCACCAGCCCGATACGGGCACCATCATAAATATCCCCGATAACTTCGAGTTTATCCCCGTATTGTTTCATATAATCTTCCATAGTGACAGGCATCCAGACATCCATAAATACGTCTGCTTTCTTACGGGAGATAGAGGTAAATATAGGTGCAAGGTCGGCATTCAGCAACTTTACATCGTATCCCTGATCTTCAAAAATCGCTTTGGCAAGGTTTGTCATGGCAATCCCTTCCGACCAGTTGGCATAAGCGATACTTATCTTCTTACTCTTTCCGTTGTCTCCGCAGGAAACGAAGGTTAAAAGTATGCCGGCAATAAACATTGCCGCAATCATTTTTATCTTATTCATTGATTATTCCTTTCTTTGGTGTGATTCTTATTTCTTTTTACTTTTTCTGTTATCTGCCATACCCTGAGTGATGCGGTCCAGCACGATCGCCAATATCACGACTGCGATACCGCCTTCAAATCCGAGTCCGATTTTCATTTGGGTGATACCTTTCAGCACGATTTCTCCCAATCCTCCCGCAGAAATCATGGCAGCAATCACTACCATCGAAAGTGACATCATGATCGTCTGGTTGATTCCCGTCAGAATAGTAGGCAACGCCAAAGGCAATTGCACCTTATAAAGAAGCTGCCAGGGAGTAGCTCCAAAAGAACGGGAGGCTTCTACTACGTTTTTAGGAACCTGACGAATGCCCAGGCCGGTCAGACGAACCACAGGAGGCATTGCAAAGATGATGGTGGCAAAAGCTCCCGGCACAGTTCCCAATCCGAAGAATAGGACAGCAGGAATCAGATAGACAAAGGCAGGCATTGTCTGCATAAAATCGAGGACAGGGCGCATTATCTTGTTACAACGATCACTGTTGGCAGTCCAGATTCCCAACGGAACGCCCAAAAGCAATGCCAGACAGGTGGAAGAAAGTACTAATGCCAGTGTCTGCATCGTTTCTTCCCAAAAGCCCATGCCGTAAATAAGTAATAAACCTAAGAGGGTAAATACGGCTGTCCCCTTACCCGACTTAAACCAGGCGAGTGCAGCCAGCACTGCGATTGTGATATAAAAAGGTATTCCAAACAGTACGTGCTGAAAACCGTCTATGAATCCTCCAATCCCCATACTGAGAGCATCAAAAAAGGAAGCAAAATGTTCTGTGAGCCAATTTATGGCTGTCTCTATATATTGTCCGATATTTATCATAATTCTATTGCGTTTTGAATGATTTCATTAATTTCTTCTTTATCTTTTCCCGTTACTTCGATGATCAATGAGGAAAGTGGCACTACGCCTTCAAACTCCCGATTCTCATTTACGACCCAGATTGGCGAGTTCGTTTTTGTCATCAACGGAAGAATATCTTCCAGCACCGTATCCCCCAGTACCGAATGAACTTCATGTCTTACTACAGACTCGATGGAGCGGATTTGCTCTTTTCGCAGTTTCAGCAAGTCGTTCAACCGCACCTCTCCTACTAACAGATTATTGGAATCGACTACCGGAAGAACGGTCAGATTCCGTTCGCGCATCTTACGGATCAGCACCTCCGGACCTTCTTTCTTCAAACGTGCCACTATGGGTTTATCTACCATAACTGAGGAAGCCGTAATAATCTTGCTTCGATCTACATTCTCCACAAATCGTTCTACATAAGCGTTGGCAGGTTCGGTCAGGATTTCTTCCGATGTACCGATTTGTACAATTTCTCCATCCTTCATGATAGCAATCCGGTCGCCCAATTTAATCGCTTCACTCAGGTCGTGAGTAATAAAGACAATCGTTTTTTTCATCTTCGACTGCAAAGTCAGCAGTTCATCCTGCATCTGTACGCGGATCAAAGGATCGAGTGCCGAGAAAGCCTCATCCATCAACAGGACTTCGGGATTATTGGCCAAAGCCCGCGCCAGCCCGACACGCTGCTGCATCCCACCCGACAATTCACTGACCATCTGATTCTCGTAGCCTTTCAGTCCCACCAGTTGCATACTTTCCATCGCTTTCTGCTCCCGTTCTCCCTTTTTAACTCCCTGTAGTTCGAGTCCGAAAGCTATATTATGCAAGACAGAACGGTGAGGAAGCAGACCGAAGTTCTGAAAGACCATAGCCAGTTCTTTTCGGCGAATCTGCAACAGTTCTTTATCCGATACTTTGGCTATGTCTGTTCCATTGATAATCACTTCTCCGGAAGTAGGGCGTATCAAACGGTTGATGCAGCGGAGTAAAGTGGACTTTCCACTACCGGACAGCCCCATAATGACGAATATTTCGCCTTCATTAATGGAAAGATTCGCATCTTTCACCGCAACTGTACATCCGGTCGCTTTTAATATTTCACTTTTTGTTTTACCTTCTTTCAACATCTTCAAAGCCTTCTGCTTCTCATTGCCAAAAACCAGATAGAGATCTTTAATTTCTATTTTACTCATACAATAAAATGGTTTAGGTTATTAAAATAATATATACAGCAAGACAAGAACAAACGATAACAGGAATTTTTCTTTATATCGTATAAAGTTCTGATTTAAATACGGGACAAATAACAATGAATCCCGAAATAATTAATAAAATGATTATTGACAGACTGAGTAATTAAAAAAGGAATAGAATTTGATAAGATAATCCTTTCAACGAATAGCAAAAAAATAGCATTTTTATGTATAAAAACAGTCTGTTCCAGTATCTTGCTGGCACAAAGATACAAAAAACAGATTAAACATGCAAATTATATTCAAAATCCGGGGCATACAGAGGGCTTTATTTGTAATGATATGGAAAGTTTTCGGGTAATATTCCCCTATCACTCAGCAAAATAGAACAAACCGGCAGATAAATATAAAATAAGTTTGAATATTTCACCTAAACACCGTATATTTGGCATCAATAACTAAACTAGATTTATATGTTCAACAGGGCTATTACAATTTTCCTGGGGAAGGATAATTGTCATTACACAACAAAAGAAAAACAAACAGGTACTGCCACACTAGACGACAAAAGCCAAGTACAGTTCCTTAGTAAAAAGAACCCCAAAATGCCGTTTTTCTATAGCCGGCAGAATCTCTACATGATAGGTTTCCTGCTCGCTTTTATAGTGACTCTGCTCGAATTTATGCGAGGACGGCATCAAAACTTTAGGGTCTTCTCAGACGCTACTCAATTCTTCTGGCAAGGCATCAGCCCATACACAACCGAATTTGTAGAAGCTCACGGACGCTACTTCCTTTATTCTCCTGTTTTCACGGTATTGTTCGCTCCGTTTGCGTATCTGCCTGCATGGCTGGGACCTTTCGCATGGAATCTATTCAATTATTCATTGTTCTTTGTGGCGATCTTCACGCTGCCCCAACAATTCACCCAGCAGCAGAAATGCCGTATGTTCCTTTTTCTGTTACTGATTTTAGGACAAAGTTTACTTTCATTTCAGTATAACATAACGGTAGCCTATTTATTCTTATTCGCCTATACGTTATTGGAAAAAGACCGTGGATTTCTGGCTGTTCTGTTCATCATGATTTCGGGATGTACCAAAGTATATGGAATTTTCGAACTGGCATTGTTGCTGTGCTATCCTCACGTATGGCGTAACTTTGGCTATGCCGTTGCAATGGGCATTGTATTGCTTGCGTTACCGTTAATCAAAATAGCTCCTGCAGATTTGCTCCCCTATTATGAAGAATGGTGCCATAGTCTTGCTGTTCATCAATCCACCGGAGCTTATGATTCATTTTTCTATGCCCGCCCCATTGCAGCATGGACATTGCCACATTTCCGTGCACTTCAGATAGGAATGCTCGGTCTGCTGACTCTGCTCTTTTTGGGGAATTTCCGCAAATGGTCGTCTTTTGCCTTCCGTGCCCAAGCTTTGGGCATTCTCATGGGCTGGGTAGTATTACTGAGTGACTCCGCCGAGAAACATACCTATATTATCGCATTGGCAGGTTTCATGCTCTGGTATTGGAGCAGACCAACACGTACCGCAACAGACAAGATTCTATTTTGGTGCTGTTTTGTGCTGTTATGTATCGTTCCTATCGACATATTCGTCCCTGTTCCCATCAGAGATTTCATTACCAGGACCTTATGGCTTCATGTATGGGTTTTCTTTATTGTATGGATACGGATGATATGGCTTACCTTCCTTGCATCCTTCATTCATCCACGTGCCACAAATGTTCTTTCAGATTAACGCATCCGTTAGCTTTGAAAGAAACTTCTTCTGCCAGCAAGAGTTGTTTTTGTTCCACCCAACCGGGCACCAGCCTTCCGATGGAATTTACAACTCTATGGCAAGGAATGGATAATTCATCCGGCACTTCTTTCAATGCACGCCCCACCATCCGTGAGCATTGGGGTGCCCCCAAGAGCAAAGCAATACCTCCATAGGTAGATACTTTTCCCACAGGTATCTGGGATACGACTTCGTACACTTCCTTCCGAAAGGATTCGGAAAAACTCTCTTTATCTACTTTATAATCTTTCATATATCCCTCTTTACGATCTCAATGAAATCATCCTTTCCTTTTCAAGAAGTCTGTCGGGCTCTCTCCGAACTGCTCTTTATAGCACTTGGTGAAATAAGAAGGTGAACTGAAACCGACTTCATAACCAATCTCCGCTACGGTCATGTCCGAAGAAGCAAGCAAAGAAGCTGCCTTCTTCAAACGGGCGATACGGAGCAATTCATTCGGAGAGTAGTTAGTCAATGATTTAATCTTGCGATAAAGCTGCACACGGCTTAGTCCCATGTCTTTGCCCAAGTCCTCCACATTCAAACCGGAGTCTCCCATTTTCTCTTCAATCAATGACTTGAATCTTTCTACAAAATCCTTGTCCATATCGCAGACATCTTCTTTTGCCAATGTCTGCCCGTCACCAAAGAACTGTTTCAGACGACGGTGAGAATCGATCAGATTGCGGACACGTGCCAGCAACAGCTGTGAACTGAACGGCTTTGAAATATAAGAATCCGCACCACCGTCATATCCCTGAATACGCTGTTCGTCCAGTGAACACGCTGTCAGCAGAATAACCGGAATATGACAGGTCTGTAACTCACTTTTCAGCCGGCGGCAACATTCAATGCCATCAATGCCCGGCATCATCACACCAGAAATGATCAGGTCCGGAACATACTTCATAGCCTTACGGATTCCTTCGGAGCCGTCTGCCGCTTCAATCACCGTATAGTCTGTATGCAACAGCGTATGAACATACGAACGGATATCCTCATTATCATCAATAATCAATACGGACGGTTTGGAAGAGTCATATCCTTTTTCCAGTTCTTCCTCTTCTGCCAATAGAACATCTGTTGTACGGGAATCCGCAGAAACAAGGGTGGTATCCGGTTCGGCAGCAACAGCCTCGCAAGACTGTACAGGCAGTTCAACGGTAAAGACCGTGCCCTGTTTCTCATCGCTCTCTACAGAGATCATACCACCGTGCATTTCTACGAAGGCTTTTACCAATGCCAGTCCGATTCCCGAACCGGTATGGTGCATATCGATCTTATAGAAACGGTCGAATACATTGCGGATATGTTCGGCAGAAATCATGGAACCGGTATTTGCCACCGTGAAACGTATCCATCGCTTGTCCTCTTTACTAAGGGAAGACAGACGGATGGCTATTTTCCCGTTTTCCGGTGTAAACTTAAAGGCATTGGACAGGAGATTGAAATAAATACGTTCCAGCTTCTCCATGTCTGCCAGTGTATGATAATCCGTATCCGGCATACTATCAAAAGAAAAATGGATATGCTTCTTACGGGCTGCCGCCTGAAAAGACTCATTCCATCCTTCGAAAGAAGAAAGGACATCCACCGTAACCGGAGTATATTCCATCTTGCCGTTTTCATATTTACGGAAATCCAGAATCTGATTGACCAGACGCAGAAGGATGTTCACATTCCGCTGAATCAGCATGAGCATCCGGTGCTGATCTCCGCTCAGTGTCTTGTCCGCCAACAAATGTTCTACCGGATCGGCAACCAATGTCAACGGAGTACGGAAGTCGTGAGAAATATTGGTGAAGAATACCAGCTTGGCATGAGTAGCTTCTTCCAGTTGATGAGAAAGTTGTATCAATTGGTCACGCTGTTCTTCCAGTTTGTCACGTTGCTCTTCCAATTGTTGCTTCTGCTTAAAAAGTTCTTTATTCAAGCGATTCTTTGAGCGGAGTGATTTATAAACGACCAATAATAAGCCGGCTACCAATAAAAGGATAATCAGACTGCCGTATAAAACGACCTGTTGTGTAGCTACCTGAGAGAGATAGCCACCGATACGTCCGTTGAGCGTTTCAATCTTTTTGTCGAGTTCGGAAATGTGTGTGGTCTGCAACTGCATGACGTGTGCGTTGGTACGGTCCACAACAGCGGTATTCATCACCGTTTCTTTGGGATAGGGTTTCTTCTCCAGAATATCCATAGCCAGTTGCAGTACCTTATCACCATTGGTCGGATAGATAAAGGTGGCATCCAGCACACTGTCCAGAACCAGTTCCAGTCCGTTTCCCTTACCCGGCAAGGCATCTATGCCGACAAAAATCATTTCCTTCTCCCGCCCTGCCATCTTTGCTGCCTGATAGGCACCCGGAGCGATACGGTCATTATGGGCATACACAGCATCAATCTTAGGATGCCTCCGAAGCATACTATCCATTTCTATCTCTGCCGGACCACGTTCCCAAGCAGCATCCGCTTTATCAATCAGCTTTATATCCGGGAATTTACTGATGGCAGCCATAAATCCCTGATGCCGTTCCATTGCAGGAGTCGAACCGCTCAATCCTGTCAGTTCTACTATATTTCCCTTCCCTTTCAGACTGGAGGCAATATAGTTTCCTACCGAACGACCAATTTCATAATTATCGGCTCCGATATAGGCAGTATATTTATCCGAAAGAATCTTCCGGTCTACAAGAATAACGGGGATGCCTTTCTGATAAGCTTCTTCTACAATCGGAGTCATAGGAGCAGCTTCGTTAGCGGAAATAATCAGCAGATCGACTCCTTCGTCCATAAAATAATGGACATCTTCCGCCTGCTTACTGTTATCATCCCCTGCCGAACGGATTTCCACCGAAACACCATTATAAAACATCGCTTCCCGAAGAATCTCATCATTCATCTTATGTCGCCATGAATCATCGCTGCATTGAGCCACCCCAATACGAAAACGGGGTGTATCCTGCCGGCAAGCCGTCATCCCGATTAAACAAAACAGCACCAGCATCCACTTCAGATATCTCATCGTCTTCATCCATCTCATCATTTCGTAGTTCTTTCTGTAATCCAATTAAGAACAAAAATAAGAAATAATACTGTAAAGTTCTCTAACTTCAGCTATTTATTATTCTAAAAAGAAGGAAAGCAGTCCTCTTTCAGACCATCGGAAAGTATTAACAAAAGTATAAAGCGTAAAACAAACACTTAATCAATGTTATAAAACATAGCGTTTTACTTGGATAATTTGCAGATTTCACAGAAGTCCGTATCTTTGCACTGTGTTTTTCATAGTATTAGATTTAAGGTTAACAAAGGTTGGAGCAAGGCGTTGCTCCTTTTTTTATGCCCTGACCTTTCATCTACCGGTTAGTTTTCATCCCATTCCTTTTCCAGTTTACCATCAATAGTGTAGCGTTTCCATCGTCCTACACGGCGACCATTCTTATATTCCCCACATTCACGAAGCTGGTCATTCTTTACATAACGAGCTTCGAACGGTCCGTTCTGCCTTCCGTTCACATAGGTAGAAGTTTCCCAATAATCAAAGCGGTTGCTCACTATCAGCCGTCGTTCCTTGCCATGCAATCTGCCGGCCTGATAGGTAGCTTCATATCTCAATTCACCATTTTCCAGATTATATTCACGGTATAAACCGTCTTTACGATCGTTCTTCATATAATATTCTTTCTGCCTTACCCCACTTCCGTTGGCAAATGAGACATGGAGTCCATCTTCTTTTCCATCCAGATAGGTTTCAATCATCAGCGTATCTCCGCTTTCAGCAAAAGTAGTCCACCGACCATTCTTCTTTCCATTCTTATAACTACCCAGTATACGTGGCGAGCCAAACGTAAACACGGACGAATATTCACCGTCCTGCAAACCTTCTTCATTGAAATAAACGGTCTCATACAAATCATATGTACCTTTCAGAAAAGTATACTGTTTGCCTACCTGCTTCCCGTCCTTGTAATTATGCTCTTTCCGCAAAGTACCGTCAGATTCGTACGACAGTTGCTTCCCGTGCTCTTTCCCCATCCGGAAGTTTCTTTCACTTTCCACTTTTCCGGTAGTAAAGTAACTTTTGCTCGTACCGTCCAGCTTACCTTCCTTATAGGACTTTTCTTCTTTCAGCTTACCGTCAAACTTGGAGTTAATCTTGAAGAGGCCATCCTTCCGCCCTTCTTTATAACTTCCTTCCGTTATTAATATATTGTCCACATATTCTTTGTATCCGCCATCATAAAAACCATCTTTAAAAGATGCCAGCACATAGGCGGAATGATAACCATCTATGATGCGATGTTCGCCATTCAATGCTTTTTCCGTTTTCAGTTCCCGAAACAACAGTCTGCCATCGCCTACATTGACAACGGATACCTGATCGATCTTATATTCCTTTTGCGCAAACAAAGGAAGAGCAAGATATAAAAACAAAAATACGTTCCAGCTTTTTGATCTGAGGAAGTTTGAAATGTGTTTCATAAAGTAGTTTTCTCTTTTTAATTTATTATTTAAAGACCTGCCGCAAAGATAGGCAATCGGCTTATAAAACAAGGCAAAGAAGAGGGGGACAATTAGAAAAAAGAACATCTGTTATTATCATTCTAATAATTAACAGATTAAGTAGTAAATCAAAACACAGGGAAGGGGGACATTTACTGAAATAAGAAACAGAAAAGAAGGTGTGTCAAAAGCAACTAAATTCCCCTCCTTCAGGAAGGAGGAGAGTTTAGTTGCTTTTGACACATTTACATTTGCAGTATTAAATATCACAACAAAATATAAGTGTAT
>ERZ857951.4063-NODE-4063-length-10060-cov-3.310945_pt1 | contig 10060 bp, 7 predicted proteins | sample MGYA00519759_ERZ857951 | MGnify/ENA primary metagenome ERZ857951 (study PRJEB31778, sample SAMEA3449377) | human gut metagenome | biome: human gut; feature: human-associated habitat; material: faeces | place: United Kingdom | collected 2010/2012 ... | reverse complement strand
TGGCAAAATTCTAATGCTGCTCTTCCGATCGTTTATTTATTTTTTATCATATACCTAAAGTCTATAGAGTGGACAATTCACAAGATTGAAAATTTAAGTGGGTGTGTATGGAGAACAGCATTGGTTGTAAAAAAGGAAATTTTCAGACAGAAAGTAATGTTATTATGCTTCATAAACATTCCAACAAATCAGTGCTGTAAAAGTCCTTTTACCTTCTGTTAACAAATACAAAAATTATCAACTAATACAGTATAACATACACACTGTGTAGTGGTTTGAATAGTGTTTTGTTGTATGAGTCAGAAAGAAGATAAGAAGAAATATTTATAAGAAAAAAGCTTTCAAAAATGCGGAGTGTCATCCCTTTTTTCTTATAAATATTTCTTCTTATCTTCTTTCTGACTCATACATGCAACACTACCTACAAATCACAATTGTATAAAAAAAGAAGCATCAAATATTCTTGACAGTATTACTAGGAAATGATATTATACGAATAATTCCTACTGGAAAACTATGAAAAAAGAAAAACTATAAGAGAGGATGTGTAACAAAATGAGCATTAACACAGCAGATTTTGCCGCACTAGCAGTTACAATTGTTTTGTTTGCGGTTATCTATTATTTAGATTATAAGAAAGGCGTAGACTTCGGACTTTTAACATTGTTAGGAACGGTCTTTGGAATCGCAGTTGGTCTGGGATTTGGAAATCATTTTACATATGTTGAGATTTTCGGACGGATCTATACCAATGTATTGACAGCACTTGTTGTACCAATGCTGTTATTTAGTATCATCGCAAGTATCACAAATCTAAGCGAATCCATTCATTTAAAGAAAATCGGTGGAAAGTCAATCTTTTATCTGATCTTAAATACAGCGATCGCAAGTACGATTACAGTGATCGCAGCAGTCATCTTAAAAGTTGGTGATGGATTTGCTTACAAAGTAGCTGATGGATATCAGAAAGTTGAAGTTCCATCTGTTGTTGATACGATCGTAAACTTATTCCCAAGCAACTTCGCAACAAACTGGAGTGAAGGACAGATCATTCCGATCGTCGTATTTGCAATTATCATTGCATTATCTTACAATGCAATTTCCAAAGAAAATGAATCCGTAAAACCATTTAAAGCATTTATTGATGCAGGGAATCAGGTGATCGGACAGGCAATTGACTGGATCATTGGATTTACACCATATGCAGTATTATCTTTCTTGGCAAGAGCCGTTGGAAGAAGCAGTGTCACGGAATTGCTGCCATTATTAAGTACATTAGTATTATCTTATATCTTATGTGCAGTTCAGGCATTTGGAGTAGAAGGATTATTAATTAAATTTGTAGCAAAATTAAGTCCTGTTAAATTCTTTAAAGGAATCGCACCAGCTCAGTATGTAGCATTTACGACACAGAGCAGTGTTGGTACGATCCCGGTTACATTAAGACAGTTAAAAGAAGCACTTGGAGTTGATGGAGATGTAGCATCATTTACGGCAGGTCTTGGAGCCAATGTTGGAATGCCAGCATGTGCAGGAATCTGGCCAGCATTAACAGCGGTATTTAGTGTTCATATGTTAGGATATCATTACGGAATTGCACAGTATGCATTTCTGATCCTGATCACATTAGTAGTATCTGTTGGAACAGTCGGGGTTCCAGGAACAGCGACGATCACATCAACAGCTGTATTTGCAGCACTTGGCTTACCAATCGAATTAGTTGTCGTATTTGCACCAATCTCAACGATCGTTGACATGGCAAGAACAATGACAAATGTAACAGGAGCAGCAACAGCAGCCGTTATCACAGCAGCAACTGAAGGTCTGGTTGATGAAGAAGTTTACAATTCAGATCAGGCAAAACATGTTGCAGTAAACAACTAGGATAGAAGAAATTCTATATATAATCACTGTATGAAAAGACACTTGATCGTAACGTATATTTTATGTATGTTATGAGCAGGTGTTTTTTCATTTCATGTAATCAATATAAGTTGAGACGACTAAAATTTCGTGCTATCATAATCAATATAGATAAGAGCACGAAGTTTTTTCATATTATAGAAAATTGATTCAAGGAGGTGATCGTATGGGAAATTATCTAAATCCAGGGAATGAAAAGTTCAGAAGAATGATTCAGTCTGAAATTTATGTAGATAAGACAGGGATGATAAAATATACGAATTCCGTACTAGATACAGCACAAAACTATGTCTGTGTCAGCCGTCCAAGAAGATTTGGGAAGTCAATGGCTGCGAATATGCTGACAGCTTATTACAGCCGCGGTTGTAATTCAAAAGAATTATTTGGAAAGTTTGAAATTGCAAAAGATAAAGATTTTGAAAAATATCTGAATCAATATAATACCATATTCTTAAATATGCAGGAATTTCTAAGTCGAAGTCATAATGTAGAAGAATTGATCGATCGTGTGAAGAAGCTTGTGATCAGAGATTTGAAAATGGAATATCCAGAAGTTGATTATTTTGACGATACAGATTTGATTGAGTGTATGCAGGATATTTATGCACAAATGCAGTACCCATTTGTTGTGATCATTGATGAATGGGATTGCATTTTTAGGGAATATAAACAAGATAAAGAAGCACAGGAAAAATATTTAGATTTTCTACGGGACTTATTAAAAGATAAGGCATGTATTTATCTATCTTACATGACAGGAATTTTACCGATTAAGAAATATGGAACACATTCGGCACTGAATATGTTTGATGAATTTTCCATGATCGCCCCGGGACCTTTAGCATGTTATGTCGGGTTTACAGAACAAGAAGTCAAAAAGCTCTGTGAACAATACGGAATGGATATGGAAGAAGTTAAGAACTGGTATGATGGATATTCATTTGACGGAGTACTGTCTGTGTATAGTCCAAGATCGGTTGTAAATAGTATGAGATTTCGAAAGATATCAAATTACTGGAATCAGACAGAGACTTTTGAAGCATTACAGATGTATATTGATATGAATTTTGACGGCCTGAAAGATGATGTACTCAGTATGATTGCGGGAAATCAGGTTCCTGTCAATATCGGAAGTTTTACGAATGACATGACGACATTCCGGTCGGAAGATGATGTGCTGACATTGCTGATTCATCTTGGCTATCTCGGATATGACAGCGATAATAAAGCTGTATTTATTCCAAATGGAGAGATTCGGTCAGAGTATGTGAATGCAGTGTCTGTATCTGACTGGGGAGAAGTCTCCAAAGGTTTGAAAAATTCTGCGGACACGCTGCAGGCTATCTGGGAAAATCGACCGTTGCAGGTGGCAGAAGGAATTCGGCAGGCGCATTTTGAAACATCACATATCCAATATAATGATGAGAATGCTCTGAGTTATACGGTATCGCTTGCTTTGTATGCAGCAAGAAATTTTTATACGGTGCACAGAGAATTTCCTGGTGGAAAAGGATTTGCAGATCTTGTGTTTATTCCACGGAAGAAGTTTTCGGAGAAACCGGCACTGGTCGTGGAATTGAAATGGGATAAGACTGCCAGAGGGGCGATCACGCAGATAAAAGAAAAAGAGTATTGCCGCAGTCTGGAAGAATATCACGGAAATCTGTTGCTGGTAGGAATTAATTATGACCGTAAAACCAGAGAACATACATGTTGCATAGAAGAAATGGAGCGATAGAAATTGCAACCTTTTGATTTCGTATTTTCTATGCTATAATGAAAAAACAAGTGAAAATTAATGGTTTAGAAAAAGGAAAGGAGAGAGAAGACATGAAAAAAAGAAACAGAAGACTGCTTGCCGTATTGTGTGCTGTCGTTACTGCGGCAGGTATCGCAGCACCGGCGATGACTCCGGTGTACGCGGCACAGAATGAAGTAACGAATGAAGAAGTAAATGCTGAAGTTATGAGTGCCGGAAACACGAAGGATGATGTAGATGACTCCGGAAATGCGGATGAACAGGAGGATGTTTATTCGCTGAAATATATCACTGTGGATGGTCGTACGGCATGGTATTATGCAAATGAAAAAGGCGAAGTGGATAAGGATTACATCGGTGTGACAGATAATGACTATGGCTGGTGGTACGTCAAAAACGGAGAAATTGATTTCTCCTATACCGGACTTGGCTTTAATGATGCAGGCTGCTGGAGAATCGTGGATGGAGCCGTGGATTTTGGCTGTACCAGTGTGGTAGACAGTGAGTATGGCTGGTGGTATGTCCGTGACGGTCACGTAGACTATTCTTACACAGGAATTGCACCGAATGAGTATGGTTGGTGGAGAATCGTCAACGGTCAGGTTGATTTTAACTGTAACAGTGTTGAGTGCAATGATGCAGGCTGGTTCTGCATCCGTGGTGGCAAAGTAGACTTTGATTTTAACGGAATCGCATCTAACAGTTCAGGAAACTGGTGTATCTGGGGCGGCAAGGTGAACTTTGGCTACGACGGTGGCGTGAAATATCTGGGAAGTACTTATCTCGTTCTGGATGGAGAGGCTTTCTGTATAGATGAACAGATCGGAAAAGGCAGTGTGGGATTTCTGGAACTGATCAATCCGACGATTAGCGGCCTGTTTAACTGTGGTTATGCTTATGATCAGTATACGGTCATAGGAGCAGCAGATGATGCGACATCTCTGGAGAATATGAGACAGGCACTTTACGGAATCTTAGAGTGCAATGAGCTGAGAAAGGCTCATGGTCTTCAGGAACTAAAAATATCAAATAGCCTGATGGCAATTGCAGAGTATGATACCAATGCATCTGCATATGCGATGGATCATATCGGAGTCTTTAACGTTGGAGAGAACCTTGCATGGGGACCTTCCTTCTGGGATCCGTTTGACGGATGGTATACACAGGAAAAAGCGGACTTCGATCAGGGCAATTATGCGAATGTAGGACATTATCTGAATATTATTGATGACAGTTATACGATTACCGGATTTGCCGTAAATCAGAAAAGTGCATATGGTAACACATATGGTCAGGTATTTTCTGGTATGGAACTTGAGGGTGACTGTTTCAGTGTAGATGATTATTGTGGATTTTTTATGCTTTATTACAATGCAGTTTATAACCCGGTAGTACTTGGTTAATTAGTCTGTGATTCTGAGAACAATACATGCAGCAGACAGTATAGAACAGATCTTACATAGACAGTAGAAAGGGCAGCCTTTTGTATCAGTATGATACGTGAAGGCTGTCCTTTACAAGTCATTTTATAAAAAGTTTACGATTGCAGAATGTAAATCATCGAATATCCGTGTTATAATGAAAAAAGCAATGAGCAGTGCTATATGAATGAAAATAGAGTACGTAATAGATATTCATGAAAGACTGCAGAGGTGGAGAATACGATGAAACTGAAAACACGTTTGATGGTTGCATTTTGCATTATTATCATTTTGCCGATCGCATTGGCCGGAGCGGCAATTCTCGGATTATACCGGATACAGACAAAGGCGATCCAGAAAAATTATGGTCTGGAGGCATCGGATACCCAGGGGGTATTGTCGAATTCCCTGCAGCTGATGAGCCGCTATACGAAAACGGAATATGATGAGATCTGCAAACAGGCAAAAGCAGATCCGGAAAAACTCGAATCTGTCAGTTATCTGACGGAAGTAAATACAAAACTGCAGGAGAAGAGCTCTTATCTGATTTTTTGCAAAAACGGAATTCTGGTTTACAATGGATATCATGGAGATTCAAGCATCAGTGACGAGCAGTGGGAAAAACAGCTCCCTTCCTATGGCGAGGGTGACAGCAGCACAGGTGCGGCATATTATGTGGACAATGATGCGCAGTCGCTGCTAAAACAGGTTGACTTTGAAAGCAGCAGGGGAGATCAATGCAGTGTCTATATCATTACATCATCAGAGAGTATACAGCCGGAGATTAAGAAACTGATGATAGACATTGGTTTGTCGGTACTTCTGATCCTTGCATTGACTGCCGGGGTGATGACAATCTGGATCTATCGGGGAACGATGGTTCCGATTAAAAAGCTTCAGGTTGCCACAAAAAATATCAAAGAAGGAAATCTGGATTTTACCATTGACTATGATGAACCGGATGAGATGGGAGATCTGTGCCGGAATTTTGAGGATATGCGTAAGCGGCTGAAGGAATCGACGGAAGAGAAGATGGCAGCTGAGAAGGAAAACCGTGCATTGATCAGTAATATCGCCCATGACCTGAAGACTCCGATCACAGCGGTGAAAGGATATTCCGAAGGTATTCTGGATGGTGTGGCAGATACACCGGAGAAACAGGAGCGTTACATCCGCACGATTTATAATAAAGCAAATGAGATGGATCGTCTGTTGAACGAACTGACGCTGTATTCGAAAATTGATACAAACCGTATCCCATACAATTTCAAGAAGATCAATGTGTCAGATTATTTCAATGACTGTATCGAGGAAATTGGTCTGGATCTGGAGACCAGGGGTATTGGTCTGACTTATTTTAATTATGCGGATGAGAATATTGTGATCATTGCAGATCCGGAGCAGCTGATGCGTGTGGTTAACAACATCGTGACAAATGCGATCAAATATATGGACAAGCAGAAGGGACAGATCAATGTCCGGATCAAAGATGTAGGTGATTTTATCCAGGTTGAGATCGAGGATAATGGAAAAGGCATTTCGGCCCGTGATCTGCCGTATATTTTTGACCGTTTTTACCGGACGGATTCTTCGAGAAATTCTTCCACCGGAGGCAGCGGTATCGGTCTGTCTATCGTAAAGAAGATTATTGAGGACCACGGTGGAAAAATCTGGGCGACAAGTAAAGAAAAGACAGGTACAACTATGTACTTTGTCATTCGAAAATATCAGGAGGTACCAAATGAGTAAGATTTTAATAGTAGAAGATGAAGAGGCAATCGCAGATCTGGAGAAAGATTATCTGGAGCTGAGCGGCTTTGATGTGGAGATAGAGAATGACGGAACCAGCGGTATGGAGCGGGCGCTGAATGAAGATTTTGATATGTTTATCCTGGACCTCATGCTGCCGGGGACAGACGGATTTGAAATCTGTCGAAAAATACGTGAGAAAAAAAACACACCGGTGCTGATGGTTTCTGCGAAAAAAGATGATATTGATAAAATCCGCGGACTCGGACTTGGTGCGGATGATTATATCACAAAGCCATTTTCGCCGAGCGAACTGGTTGCCCGGGTAAAAGCACATCTGGCACGGTATGAACGCCTGATCGGCAGTACGGCACAGAAAAATGATATCATTGAGATCCGTGGCATCCGTATTGATAAAACAGCCCGTCGTGTATGGGTCAACGAAGAAGAAAAACAGTTTACTACGAAAGAGTTTGATCTGCTGACATTTCTGGCAGAGAATCCGAACCATGTATTTACCAAAGATGAACTGTTTTCCAAAATCTGGGATATGGAATCCATCGGTGATATTGCAACCGTTACTGTCCATATCAAGAAGATCCGTGAAAAAATTGAGTTCAACACAGCAAAACCACAGTATATTGAGACAATCTGGGGTGTTGGATACAGATTCAAATTGTAAAGAATAATGTATATTGGGACGGACAGATTTACAAAAACAGGGGTAGATATTGTCCGTTCTGTTTATCAGAAAAAAGATAGGAATACATGGAAGATGAGAGTAAAACAACCGGAAATTATTTTTGAGGATGACGCAGTCATTGTCTGTCGCAAGGAGGCCGGTGTGGCGGTTCAGACTGCCCGGGCCGGACAGGCAGATATGGTGAGTCTGCTGAAGAATTATCGGGCGAAAAAGAAAGAGGAGCCTTATATCGGTCTGATCCACCGTCTGGACCAGCCGGTGGAAGGTGTGATGGTGTTTGCCAAGACAAAGCAGGCCGCAGCGAAGCTGTCAGTTCAGGTGAGCAGCCGAAGTATGGAAAAAGAATATCTGGCAGTGACAGAAGGCATTCCGCAGCCGTCAGAAGGAGAACTCTGTGACTGGCTGCTGCGGAACGGACGTACAAACACTTCACAGGTGGTAGAGCCGGGGACACCACAGGCAAAGGACGCAAAATTGCGTTATCAGGTGGAGCAGACGGATGAGGAGCAGCAGAAAGCGCTGGTGCATATCTGGCTTCACACCGGACGGCATCATCAGATCCGGGTACAGTTTGCACATGCGGGATATCCGTTGATGGGCGATACAAAATACGGAAGAGAAGCAGTTGCGGGCAGATACTGTCCTGTGGCGCTGTGTTCCTGCCGGATTGCTTTTATACATCCGGTGACGGGAAAAGAGATGGAATTTACGATCCGGCCCAAGGGAAACGTGTTTACGCAGATGGCGTGAAAAGTAATATGAAATATGGTCGTAAGACTTGCATTTTACCAGTGCTTTATTGTATGATAAAAAATACAAAACATGTAAAGAATATGTGTCATAGGGGTATGAAAAATGGAGATCAAAAGTGTTACGATTTTACAGGAGACAGATCAGGCAGGCTTATTTATCAGCGGAAGTGCAGCCGGACGGAATGTGTTGTATACCTGCGAGGAACTGGAGCGACAGGAAAAAAATAAGTGCTGCCGTTTTTCTGTTTATGATAATCATGAAGATGCGGAAAGCAAGGATATTGAGGAAGGGCGTGGTTTCCCGCTGCAGAACTATCTGGATGCTGCATGTGTGACAGATACCGAGGAAATTCGTCTGAAAAGTGTAGATGGGTTCGAATCAATCGTGACAGAACTGAAGTCAAACAGGTATTATTTCCCGAAACTGAGAGAGGGGATGTCAGAGGGACGGGAGCCACGTGAGGCTTTTATTTCTTTCTATAAAAACGGTATACCAGTGAAATACTATCCGCATCCCACAATTATGTTTGGACAGCAGGGACTGGATGACAAAAACAAAGACTATTTTTCGAAAGGAATCCGTATGCTGGTGGCAGGAAGTCAGGAGCAGGGATTCTGGGTGCGTGGAACCGGACTGCGTTGTAACCGCTATTTTTCACTGGGCAGTTTTTTTGAATTAAATAGAGCGGAGGCAGGAACCATATACTGGATGGAACCGAAGTATGCAGACGGAAGTCATCAAAAGGCTCCGGCAATCCGGCTGACGCGATCCTTCTGGGAGGAGCAGGCAGAGTGTGCGCCGGAATATATGGATCAGCTGCGTGCAGTGGATCATGCGGGAGAAACCATCGGAAACGTAACGGATGCGATATGGCTGTTTTTGCTGGATGAAACATACAAAAGGATCGGATATTATGATGGAACTACGGTTTCAGAAGATTTTGCAGGTATCGTGGCTGGCGAATTGGAGCCGATAGTTTCCTGGTGTGAAAAACGTGTGCCGCAGACAACGGTAAAGGATAGTGATTTTTACATCCGGATCCGACGACAGGGTCAGGAACTGGCAACCTGGTATTACAGCTTTGCAGAACTCCAATCTGCATACGGTGATGTTGCATCTGAGGAAGAATATTGTTATTATAATCATAATATGAACAACGGCCGGGGCGGACAGCGCAAGGTAACGGCACATGGATGGCTGTTATTGAACCTGCTGGAGTTTTTGCCGCAGATTCCGGACCGTGAGGAGATTGAAAACGGATCGGTGTTGTTTCAGATTTTTACCAATGACAATTACAAGGAAAAAATTGTGCTTTCAGCGGACGAACTTTCGGCGTATCGTTTTATCCTGGCTTATGAACAGGATCAGCGGACGCAGACAGGAGCGGAACCTGGTGATACCAGTCTGTGGGAGGATGCAGAAAGACGGTTTGTACCAATCAGGGGTACAACGCCATTCCGTGTGTACTGTGGAAAAGAAAGTGCAAATCCTTCTGTATATAAGAACGTGGCTGGGATGCAGGTGGAACTGTTGTTCTGAGCGTAGGACAACTGATGACTGAAGATATGGATTCAGTGGAAAGGAGAGGATGTATGATTACGGATCATTACAATAGAAATATTGACTATATCAGAATATCCATTACGGACCGCTGTAATCTGAGATGCAGATATTGCATGCCGGAGGATATTTCATTTGTCGGACATGACAAGATTTTACGTTACGAGGAAATTACACGGATTGTGCAGATTC
>ERZ857951.4060-NODE-4060-length-10076-cov-7.781259_pt1 | contig 10076 bp, 9 predicted proteins | sample MGYA00519759_ERZ857951 | MGnify/ENA primary metagenome ERZ857951 (study PRJEB31778, sample SAMEA3449377) | human gut metagenome | biome: human gut; feature: human-associated habitat; material: faeces | place: United Kingdom | collected 2010/2012 ... | reverse complement strand
GCACAAAAATCTGGCTGGTTGCCGGTATCACCGATATGCGCAACGGCTTCAATGGTCTCGCCGCAAAGGTGCAGACAGCGTTGAAAGATGACCCGATGTCCGGCCACGTCTTCATCTTCCGGGGCCGCAGCGGCAGTCAGGTCAAACTGCTGTGGTCCACCGGCGACGGACTGTGCCTGCTGACCAAAAGGCTGGAGCGTGGCCGCTTCGCCTGGCCGTCGACCCGCGATGGCAAAGTGTTCCTGATGCCGGCGCAGCTGGCGATGCTGATGGAAGGTATCGACTGGCGACAGCCAAAGCGGTTACTGACGTCCCTGACATGTTGTAGCCCAGGTCTTCTTCGTTGATAAAGTTCACATCCAGAGGATGGATACTTCCTGTAGCCCGTAATATCGTCGATTCAATATCCTGCACATTCATCGGGATCACCGATGCAAGAAAAGCCCATTGATCAGAATAAGGCTGGAAATTAATATCAACAAAAACGCTTCCCCCCGATGCACGCGGTCTTTTTTGCAGAGGTAACGCGATAAGATTACCAAATCCTCCTTTTGGCATAGTATCCTGATTAGGAAATAATCGGTCATAAGAACTCAATTGCAGCTGTCGGGTCCGGCTGCACGTATAGCTAATAATAGCAGTCCCCAGACGGCGAGCTTCGCGGGCCGAAACTCGTGAAGCAAAAAATATCCAGACATGCGCTCCCTGACGTGAGCGGGATATTTCCAGCGCAGCAGGTACACTCAGCTCATCACAGGCTCGCATGAACGCGGATGCATCCTTCTGCCATTCAGCTTTATCAAAATCAACAGCCAGAAAATAACAGGAATCATCTTCCAGCAACGGATATAACCCGGCAGTATGCGTGCCTGCCAGATGCTGGTAGATGACAAGATCAGATACAGGGAGTAACTGACGGTGCGTACAGTCCCCGCATTTTATCCGGGGTTTACCGCATATTCTCGCCTGCCATTCGTTAGCGCAGGCAGGAGAGTACCCTGATTTGCCGCTGGTTTTACTTTCCCAACGAAGGGCCCATATATCATCACGCCCACGAAACAACCGACGAAATAATGCAACCTTCTCGTCGGTGGATAATACGGAAACGCGCTGCACAGGGCTCGGCGGTTTACGTCGCCATTCCAAGTAATGAGACCAGACGGGCATTTTCTGCCCTCAATGCAGCTAATTCATCGCTGTCAGATTTATGAACCATATTCGTTACCTGTATCCGATCCACTGAGGCACCACGGCAGAAATTCGGGTCCCCTACACTGATGACAAAGCGCCCCGCCCTCTTCTGCCTATTAACTCAAGCACCTCCCAACAACTTACAGAAACTTAATTCTAATACCTAATACAGCTGTAATTCAGTTGTGTCGTGGTCGGCCCCGGTTACTTTTTTCGGGAAGCCTGCTACGGCCCAGAATAATACCGTGTTCTTTCTGATCCTGTTTAGCCAGGTAGCTGAGGGCGTAACGTAAGTCGTCTACTGCGGACTTATCACTATAGTGAATCACGTGATCGATACGCACCGGGTATTTATCTTTAGCCCGGCACAGATGAAAATAACCCTCCCCTTCCGTGATCCGCCTCCAGATATCCCCCAGTTGCCTGGATATCTGATAAGAGTTCTTGTGACGTTGCCCATCCAGATAGCCGATAAAATGAATATGAAGCCCTTTGTCTGGTGTATATTCCATAACCCAGTAATATCCTGCCAACATCGTCTGGGTTTCGCTAAGTAAACGGTATATTTCCATACACATACTGTGCTTACAGGAATGCCCGAAACTGGGCGTGTCTTTCCTGTAGGCAAAATCAATTCTGAAAGGTAACAGTTTAGAAAAACGTTGAAACAATCCCTCCATGTGTTCATTCACATCTTTCAGAATCGCGAAATTCATTTCGTAATTGGGATTGGCATTATACATTTTATAGTCCTTAATTTATAAAACTCACAGGAAGAGGAAATTATGTAAATACTGAGAGAACATAAACGCCGTAGCACGGCATTAATAAACGAAGTAAACCAGCAGCACAGACACCCTGATAAAACTGTTTTGTATTACCGCATCGCTGTAACGAGGTAATACTTCAGAATTCAGTGAGGCTCTCTTAAACAGAGGACCAGTAAGAATTACAATGGTAAAAACACACCTCATAGAATTGAGTTTAAGGAAGCACCATTCACTCAACCTGACATTCACAAAAGTCAGTACCAGGTGGCCTCAGGTAACATCGCTATTAATATTATCCTGCCATTAAGTAAAAACAGAAACTCTGTGAGGAAGTCTCACCAATATTTGACCAGTAGCATAAAGAATAACGATATGAGAGATACGCCCACACCAGAGATGATTACCCCATACAAAAAGATAATATTTATTAATACCACCGCACCTCAATAGACTAATAACACACTAATAGCGTTTTGGTACACACTTAACACTAACTATGCACCAGACACATACTCAGGATTAACATTCCCAACATTTATGGTACTCTCAAAGAGTATAATTCACCACACAGGTAAACTCTCACACCAGTAGTATGGAGATAATGCTGTACACATACTTACAGAGTAAAGTGTACAGTTAGCATACAGTGGCGAGCAGACATTACAACATAAAGACATAAGATAGCATAATAAGAACATAACAAAACTCCCACTAATAATACTAATTAACCTTAATTCTTTTTTGAACAGGAAATCAACATAGCTCCAGACCTCTTCAGGTCATACACTTTTGTATTGGATGTTCAATGTGTACTTCTGCACAAACAAAAAAATAAAACCCGCAAAATAAAATATCAGCCCCAAAAATACAGCGTGAAACACCACGTTATGGATATGTTTTCATATCACCAGAAGCATATTTCACACATACAATACAGAAACAATTCATCATATAATCAGGGTTACTGTTCACTCCTCTCGGTTATCCGCGAGACGATAAAACATGACACTAATCACAAAAACGAGAGATAGTATTTGCGAAATATAAACAACATAAAAATCAATGCGTTGCGATTTTTTATTTTTTCAGACATGCATGCCCCCTCTGCTATTGTTGCTAGCCGGCTAGCAACAATAGCAGGGATATACAAACATCGGATGCCAAAAACACGTTCCGATAATATCATCGAGGATCTGACTGGTTGTTTTTAGTATCATCACCACAAATGATGGTTAATGCGTTGTAGATCAGTCTGCGTCTGTTCTTGTTTTCAGCATTATTTCCATACAACATCATGACGTTTTTAATATCATCAACCGGTGATATTACATAATCAACCAATACGCCAAGCTTCTCAATACATTGCAGTAAAGTATATTTGTGTCTGCCCGTAAATAATCCTATCAGGTTTTCTTTACTTTCACGACTGGATAATATTTTGTTCTCTGTAATTAATTCAGCCAACGTTTCACCATCGTAAACACGTTCTTTATCTATCAGAATATTTATCTTATCTAACGCCCTCTCTACATTATCAAGAAGACCTGTAATATACGGAGGCTGAATATCTGACTTTGTACTAATATTTGCAAGCATCGAATTATACATTTTAATGACACGCATCAGAGTAAAATTATTCGCATCATATTGTATTTCATCTTCATTATACGCAGGATCCGTCACGACCCTTAAGTCCATAAATGCATCCTGATAAGCTTTTACATAATCAAGTAATTCGAACAGTGAACCATGCTTTATTTTCTCCCTGTTTAATTTGATCTCCAGCGCTATCCTGAGAACTGAAAAAGCGCCGGGAAGATACCCAGAAGGTAACTCGTATTTTGGGGATTCATCATAAAACCGAAGAGCTTTGTGGAGTTTGTTCCGCCGAATCAGATAAATAAGGACGGCCAGTAACATGTAGCACCTGGTCACATAACCACGGGCATTCTGCAACTGTTCAAAATAATTAATAATGTTTTCCAGATATACATCATCATAACTTTTCTTATCAGAAAGATTAAACACCATATCTTTTAAAGATTCGATATATTCTTGTGATTTATCATCAAGTGACACAATATAACGAGTTAATGCTCCTTTGGGGCCACTCTCAAACTCATGAAACCGTTCAAGTAATGCTCTTGCATAAGGCGTTGTGTCAAAAATATTAAAATCATAAAGATAGCGTGCAGCGTAGCCATACAACCCATGTACCCAAAGCCCTTCTCTTATCAGCACTCTGAGATAATATGCAATACTGTCAAGTATCTTTACCTTCCGTTGCATATCAAGCAAAATACTTAATGAATAAAATGCATAATAGAACTTGTCAATGTTGTTGAGTATTCTGTCCAGCTCACTCTTATCAAGCTTCTTCTCTCTGTAATCCTTCTTGTATTCATTCTTACAGGCCTTTATATATTGTTTCATAAGGCTCTTCCTTTTACCGTACCCTTTTCGAATAGTTCCCTGGTATTTTCCCAGCTCATACATTTTTCCGTTTTCCCGAAAATCTTCTCTGTTAAATCCCAGTTCAGCAAGATACTCCCGGAGATAACGTTTAACGGCAGCCTCATCGCTTTCTGTACCAGAGTAATCCAGGCAGGGACAATATGATTTTTGCAAAAAATTATAGATATGATAATAAAACCCTGTTTCATTCTCCGGACGATATGTGTTATATATATCCAGCACAATAAAAACAACTCCAAAGCTTTTCAGAAAATAGTTACGGATATATTCGGACTTTAATGTTGAATACACAGGGTAAGAATTCATCATGTAATAAAAATATTCATACCGGGAAAATATAATTCGCCGTTGTTCCAGACTATACACCCCTTCAGCATCAATAATTTGACTGAGCTCATTATAACGTTGATCCCAGAATCTTTGATGCGCTCCAAAATCAGTACTCTTCCGCTTATCTCTCGGACTCTCTCCTTCCTTAAACAACTCAAAAACTGTACAAATATCATACAAAAGATTTGTAAACATGCGCATCTGCTCTGATCTCCGGTTGGTTTCCGTTTTATCACAGGGGACATTCTGGCCTTAACGTAGCAAATTAATGACATAGCCTTCAACTCACATGGAGAACAATATGTCAACCCAGACCGGACATTTTTATACCCCCTCACGCATCCTGCGTATGGCTGAACTTACCCGACTCCTTGGTATATCAAGATCGACCATCTACGAAAAAATGAATCCGGCATCAAAATACTACGATGCCACCTTTCCCCGGCCTGTCCGGCTTGGGAGTTCGGCTGTAGGCTGGCGGGCATCTGCCATTGATGAGTGGTTAACTTTACATACAACACCAACCAGATCCGTAACTAAGGATAAATAAGGAAAACTGTACGCCATGACAAAATTATCCCCCCCTGAACTTGACATAACTAAACTGCCTGACAGGTGCCAGGCATTACTTGATGAAATGCATGAAGAAACGGGAATAAGCCGTGAAATACTGCTGTCTGTTATGCTGACGGTCAAGGCTGTCTCGGTCCAGGATACGCATGAAGTTGAACTTTCTGGAGGGCAGCGTACCAGTCTTCAGATATATATGTGTCTTTCATCAGCATCAGGCAGTGGAAAAACCTCTGCCTGCGCAAAATTAATCGCCCCTGTTCATGAAACAGAAGAAGAACTACATCAGGCATATATCGACGATAAAAAAAACTATGATCGCATGATGGAAATGTGGACAACAGATAAAAAAATCCTGGAGCGGAGATATAAAAAGGAAATGGAAAGATCCCCGGAAAATGCTGCTGCTGCACGAGCAGCGCTTGAAAAGTGTATAGCAAATAAACCCGTACCTCCCGTACAACAGGTTCTCATCGTGAATGACGCGACACCAGAAGGGATAGCTTTGAAACTCAGCCAGTCACCTTCTCTTCTGTTGCTGTCTGATGAAGGAGGAACTATTCTGGATAAGCGTTTCGAACGCAAATCGGCGCTGTACAACACATTATGGAGTGGGCAACCAGTCACCGTAGAACGGGCATCCAGACCCGGGTTCCGGGTAAAGGATTCCCGTCTCACTATGCTTATACTGACTCAACCGGTAATATTTGATAAGTTTTTTACTCTCACTGGCGACCAGATCCGGGGCAATGGCTTTCTGGCCCGGGTGCTATTTTGCGAACCCGGAGCAAATAAAATAATGACGACAGAACCGCATACTGCCACTCCTGTTGTAACGCAGCAATGTGCAACCTGTTTTCATGAGAAAAGTTTTGGCAGTCAGATCAGAGACTCTCTGAGAGCGTCCCGGGAAAGGCGTGCAAAAGGTGAGCAACGCATCCGCATGACATTATCACACGCAGCATCCCACGATCTGGAAATCTTTCACGAAGAAAATATGAGTGCTGTCAGGCAGAACCCACGTATGACCACTTTCGAAGACATTATCGTCAGGAAAAGAGAACAGGCTGTTCGAATAGCCGCACTTCTGGAGCTGGAGAACAATCCACATGGTACAGTAATAACACGAGAAAGTATCAATAGTGCTATTTATCTCGTTGATTTTTATTTTCAGCATCTTATATCCAAACTGGAATCACTTCGGGAAATATCTCCTGCAGAAAAACTGGATAAATGGCTCAGAGAAAATATCATCCGGGTAAAAGGATACGAATATCAAAAAAGCCATATACTACAATATGGTCCATATGCTCTCAGGAATAAATGTGTTCTTGATGAAGCACTTGATATACTTGCAGAACAGAAAAAAATCGTAATTGATTATTCAATCGGCCAAAAAATCATTTATATCGGTGACGCGATTACACCTTGTGAATTAGCAAATGAGGCAAACATCCCGATAATGGAGCGTGGAATGTTTATAGTCTGTTGGGACCATAAGCTGAATAAGTACAGAAATGAAGAACAGACTAAAATATGGAACATAACTACAAAAAATTAAAGTTCCCGTCTTTTATCATTCAGTTACCAACCTGAATATCTGAAACAATGCCAGACATCGGTTACAAACTGGCATTGTTTTTATCATTCAATTTATAAACTACAATATTACGTATTATTTTTACATTTATGTCATTGCAAATATCAGACAAACAAGCATTATAACTCAATAAGTATATTTTTCGTGATTACAGACGACATCTGCAAATCTGTGAGATGTGATTTCATCGCTGGTTTTCCATAATCTGAGACATCACATAATCCGCCCATGCCTGCATCATCGGTATACGCTGATCCAGCAGATCAGTCCGGTGATATGCCGCCTCAACCTTATTTTTCAGCGTATGGGCAAGCGCCCTTTCCGCCAAATCCCGCGAATATCCCTGTTCGCTACACCAGTCCCTGAATGTTGAACGAAAACCATGTGCTGTAGCCACTCGTCCGGGTATATCACTGATGGCCTTCTTTTTACGCAGAAAACTCGTCAACACCATATCTGAAAGGATCTGCTGCTTTCTGGGAGAAGGAAACACCAGTTCGTCATGCAGACCACGTATATTTTCCAGAACGTGAATGGCCTGTCGGGATAAAGGAACACGATGCTGTATCCTGGCTTTCATTCTTTCTGCGGGTATCGTCCATATCCGCTTATGAAAATCAATTTCAGCCCAGCGCATTCCCCTTGCTTCGCCCGAGCGGGTTGCTGTCAGTATCACCATTAATAACAGTGCCCGGGTAACATTATAAGGTTCATCTGTATACACACTGGTCGCCACAAAAAGCGGTAACTGCCTCCAGGGCATTGCCGGCTGGTGTTCATCACGTCCTCTTGATTGCTGTGGAAGCAAATGATCAACCACATCAACAGGATTCGCCACACAAAAACCATGCGCCCAGCCCCACTGCATAACAACATGAATGCGCTGTTTAACCCGGCTTGCCGTTTCTGACAAGGTTAACCAGACTGGACGCAGTGTTTCTGCCACGTCCGCAGCCGTAATCGAATCCAGCGTTTTTGCTCCCAGTTGAGGAAACGCGTAATTCTCAAGCGTCGATAACCACTGCCTTACATGCTTTGGATTTTCCCATCCAGGAGACAGTTCTGCATGTACACGCCTGGCTGCATCGGCAAATGTTGGGATAACAACTTTTTCAGCTTCAGCCTTTTTAATCTCCAGAGGATCATCACCTGCAGCAAGTTGCTCTCGCATTATCCGGGCAGTACGTGCAGCTTCAGCAATACTGACCTCAGGATAAGTTCCCAATCCAGCATTACGCCTTTTTTGTGTCACCGGACTTACATAACGAAAAACCCATTTACCCCTCCCCTTTACTGAAGAAGGATGAAGAGTCAGTCCTGTAATTCCCCCATGGGGCAATGGTTTGTCATCAGGTTTGATATGCCTTGCTTTAGTATCCGTCAATACTGCCATACGCTAATTCCTGTTACTCTGGTATGCCATTCAGTATGCCATTAGTCTCTCACTTCACTAAGAATACATTAGATAACATCGGACAGAAAAAATTGTAATGCATTGTTTATAATAAGGTTATATAACACTCCCGGATTAAGTCAGATTTATTTCAGGCGGTCCCCCTCACCGCCATATTTAAAGAAGAGCCCGTACGAAAGTACGGGCTTTTTTTTCGTATATTGCACACACCGGGTGCCCCCGCCCACGTCTGTTAGGGCGAGGGGAAATCGTGCACATCAACTGTCTGGTTACTCAGTCAACAATCAAAATGCGCAAGAGAGTACAGAACATATATGTATTATCTGGTCACTTCCTATCACTTCCTCACTTATTAAAATGCCCCCAACGGAAATACATGTCACATGCCATCATAAAATCGTTATGCCAGAGGAATCGACAATAGAAAAAATAGTAAATTAAGCACGGTACATAGCAGAGTAAAAAATAGGCTTCAAACCAAATCCGCCATTCCACAAGCGTTGCCAATACCGACACCAGCGTAATCCACATCACTTCAATAACCAGCAATATGAATAACCGAAGCCAAAGCGGCTTGGCAAAAAAGGTCGACAACGCATTTTCACTGGAGAAAAACAGATCGATTTCCTGCAAAAAAAGCCTGCCCAGAAAAGCGTACCGCTTGGAGAAGCGCAGAAAAAACAGATTAATCGCCAACACTACGCCACAAAGAATGAGCAATGCAATTATCGATTTAAACGTTAACCACTGCCCCTCTGTCACAAAAGAATCACTGTTACGCAACGGGCTGATAGTAAGCAGGTTAACAACCGTTGAGATGCACACCGAAAGCAGCACATAGCGAGTCAGACTTTTATATTTTACTTTTTTCGCTACTGAAATAGCGACCTGCTTGACATAACTGGTGCGGATCATCCGAAACAGCAGAAAGATGACCAACGGCCCAAGTAACGAAATCAGGAACAGCGCATATAACGAGGGTAGAAGCTGGTATAGCCCCCAACTCATTGCACTCAACATGATTAACGACAGAAATCCTGCCACCAGAGGTTGTGTAAGAAATAATTCTATTTTGTGGTTCTGCTTTTTCTTAAACCACGAAAAATCGATATTCTTCGTGACGCATTTATAAGCCCAGTACGCCTTGAGATCAAAAATAAAATTATACAGCACCAGAGCCAGAATCCCACTAACTACACCAATATCCTCTGATGGAAAAGTAAACCCTGCATTCTTCCAATAAAAGCCTATCAGAATAAGTCCAATAGCATAAATGTATATCAGATTTCGTTTATCCTGAAAGCGAATAAAAGTTAAATAATCAGGAATCATTTGAATACCTTTGCATCACTAAATGCTTTACGACAATGCATAACTCGTTGCTGATCCACGCCAGCAAAATCATTTAACATATTCCCCAAATAGGGCTTATTACTTATTTCAAGGAAAGCTACCGGGGTTGGCATATTCAGAAATGTATCGAGAGATTCAGTCCATTTCACCGTATGAGTTAAGTGTAATGAGAGATTTTCTTTGATAATTGACGGAGCGACCTCGCTTTTTGCTGTTACGTTCATCAGAACCTGATGCTCTGGCGAAGCGATATCCAGTCCGGCAAGATAATCGCGCATTGCCTGAACGCCGTCTTCCATCAAACGCGTGTGCCAGGCACTGATCTTACCCAGCAATAGTGGACACGCGGCTAAGTGAGTAAACTCTCAGTCAG
>ERZ857951.4029-NODE-4029-length-10154-cov-8.633429_pt1 | contig 10154 bp, 6 predicted proteins | sample MGYA00519759_ERZ857951 | MGnify/ENA primary metagenome ERZ857951 (study PRJEB31778, sample SAMEA3449377) | human gut metagenome | biome: human gut; feature: human-associated habitat; material: faeces | place: United Kingdom | collected 2010/2012 ... | reverse complement strand
AGCCGCTCGGCGGCAAGGCGCAGTTCGGCGGCCAGCGCTTCGGCGAAATGGAAGTTTGGGCCCTCGAGGCTTATGGCGCAGCTTACACCCTGCAGGAGATCCTGACGGTCAAGTCCGACGACGTGACCGGCCGTGTGCGCACCTACGAGTCCATCGTCAAGGGCCACAACATCCCGCAGCCCGGCGTGCCCGAGTCGTTCAAGGTCCTTGTCAAGGAACTCCAGGCCCTGTGCCTCGATGTTCAGGTCCTCGACCGCGACGGCAACCAGATCGAGCTCAAGGAGGACGAAGACGCGATGGATACGTTCAACCTCGCCCGCATGGACGCCGAGGATGACCGCCACCGCAGCAACCCCTTCGCCGATGAAGCCGAGCTCGAGGACGCAGGCTTTGAATATGTCGCTGATGATGAAGTCAACGCCGACTTTGCCGGTGACGATCAGGAAGACTGAGAAAAGGAGGAGCATATAGAAAATGAGTTACGCAACGTTTGACGCGATCAAAATCGGCATCGCTTCTCCGGAGATGATCCGTGAATGGTCTTACGGCGAAGTCAAAAAGCCCGAGACCATCAACTACCGCACCCTCAAGCCCGAGCGCGACGGCCTGTTCTGCGAGCGCATCTTTGGCCCCACGAAGGACTGGGAGTGCCACTGCGGCAAGTATAAGAAGATCCGCTACAAGGGCAAGATCTGCGACCGCTGCGGCGTGGAAGTCACGCGCGCCAAGGTCCGCCGCGAGCGCATGGGCCACATCGAGCTCGCCACGCCCGTTTCCCACATCTGGTATTTCAAGGGCATTCCGTCCCGCATGGGCCTGCTGCTCGACATCAGCCCCCGCATCCTGGAAAAGGTGCTGTATTTCGCCGCCTATATCGTCACCGATCCCGGCGAGACCCCGCTGATGCGCAACCAGATCCTCTCGGAGAAGGAATACCGCGATATGCGCGAGAAGTATGAGGACGATTTCGACGCCGGTATGGGCGCCGAGGCCGTCAAGAAGCTCCTCCAGCAGATCGACCTCGAATCCTTGTCCGAGCAGCTCCACGCCGAACTCAAGAGCGCGAGCGGCCAGAAAAAGGCCCGTATCGTCAAGCGCCTTGAGGTCGTGGATGCGTTCCGCATCTCCGGCAACAAGCCCGAGTGGATGATCATCGACGTGCTGCCCGTCATCCCGCCCGAGATTCGCCCGATGGTCCAGCTCGACGGCGGCCGCTTCGCGACCTCCGACTTAAACGACCTCTACCGCCGCGTCATCAACCGCAACAACCGCTTGAAGCGCCTCATTCAGCTCAACGCGCCCGACATCATCGTGCGCAACGAGAAGCGCATGCTGCAGGAAGCGGTCGACGCGCTGATCGACAACGGCCGCCGCGGCCGCGCCGTCACCGGTGCGAACAACCGCGCACTCAAGTCCCTTTCCGACATGCTCAAGGGTAAGCAGGGCCGCTTCCGTCAGAACCTGCTCGGCAAGCGTGTCGACTACTCCGGCCGTAGCGTTATCTGCGTCGGCCCTGAGCTGAAGATCTACCAGTGCGGTGTGCCGAAGGAAATGGCACTCGAGCTGTTCCGCCCCTTCATTATGAAGAAGCTCGTCGAGGACGGCGCCGCCAACAACATCAAGTCCGCCAAGAAGATGGTCGATAAGGGCCGCACGGAGGTCTGGGACGCGCTCGACGTCGTCATCAAGGATCACCCCGTCATGCTCAACCGCGCGCCGACGCTCCACCGTCTCGGTATTCAGGCGTTCGAGCCGGTGCTGGTCGAGGGCCGCGCCCTCAAGCTCCACCCGCTGAACTGTACCGCATTCAACGCGGACTTCGACGGCGACCAGATGGCCATTCACGTGCCCCTGTCTGCCGAGGCGCAGGCCGAAGCCCGTATCCTGATGCTCTCTGCCAACAACCTGCTGCGTCCTCAGGATGGCGGCCCTGTCACGGTGCCGACGCAGGATATGGTTTTGGGTTCCTACTACCTCACGTTCGAGCGCTTTGAAAACGGCGTTTCCCAGATGGATAACGACGAATTCTGGCCGCAGGACGTCGACTTTGCCCTTGCCGGCAAGCGCTACGACGAGCTGACCGACGAAGAGAAGGCCAGCGTGAATCTGCACGTTTACCGCGACGAGGACGAGGCCATGCTCGCCTACAACGACCACCTCATCGGTATCCACCAGCCCATCCTTGTCCGCACGGTCAAGCAGATGCCGGACGGCACCATGGGCAGCAAGGTCGTGCGCGTTACCATCGGCCGCATCATCTTCAACCGCAACATCCCGCAGGACCTTGGCTTTGTTAAGCGCGTGGATGAAAACGGCGAGCCGACCGAAAACTACTTCGACTACGAGATCACCGAGGTCTGCGGCAAGAAGCTGCTCGGCAAGATCGTCGACCGCACGATCAAGCTGCACAACTTCACCATCGCGGCCGAAGTGCTCGATAACATCAAGGCCACGGGCTACAAGTTCTCCACCCGTGCGGCCATCAGTATCTCCGTTGCGGATATGACCATTCCGCCGGCAAAGTACACCCTCATTGCCGAGACCGAGCAGCGCGTCGTCGACATCGAAGACCAGTTCAAGATGGGCTTCATGACCGAGGACGAGCGCTACCGCGCCGTCGTCAAGGAGTGGGAAAAGACCACCGCGGACGTCACCGACGCCCTGCAGAAGAACATGGACCGCTACAACCCCATCTTCATGATGGCGGACTCCGGCGCCCGTGGTTCGATGAAGCAGATCCGTCAGCTGACCGGTATGCGCGGCCTGATGGCCAACACCGCCGGTAAGACGATCGAGATCCCGGTCAAGGCAAACTTCCGCGAAGGTCTGTCCGTCCTTGAATACTTCACCTCCTCCCGAGGCGCCCGTAAGGGCCTTGCCGATACGGCTCTTCGTACGGCAGACTCCGGTTACCTGACCCGCCGAATGGTCGACGTCTGCCAGGATGTCATCATCCGCTCCGACGACTGCGGCGCGACCCGCGGCATTACGATCAGCGAGATCAGCGAGAACGGCCAGGTCATCGAAAAGTTCTCCGAGCGCGTCAACGGCCGCTATCCGGTCCACGACGTGATGAAGCCCGGCACGGACGAGGTCCTCATTTCCAAGGATCACATGATGACCCCCGAGGATGCCGACCTCATGGAGAAGTTCGACATCCACTCCGTCGAGATCCGCACGGTGCTTACGTGCAAGGCCCACAGCGGCGTTTGTGCGAAGTGTTACGGTATGAACCTTGCCACCTCCAAGCCTGTCGGCCCCGGCGAGGCGGTCGGTATCATCGCGGCCCAGTCCATCGGCGAGCCCGGTACGCAGCTGACGATGCGAACCTTCCACACCGGCGGTGTTGCGGGCGGCGATATCACCCAGGGCCTTCCGCGAGTCGAGGAACTGTTTGAGGCGCGCCGTCCCAAGAAGATGGCGACCCTCGCCGAGATCGGCGGTAAGGTCCGCTTCGAAGAGGCGACCAAGGGCAGCCTGCTCAACATCATCGTCACCGCGGACGACGGCGACAACCGCATCTACTCCGTGCCGCACACGGGCCTGCGCGTGAACGACGGCGACGTCATCGCCAAGGGCACGCAGTTGCAGGACGGCGCGCTGTCCCCGCACGATATCCTGCGCATCCGCGGCACCTCCGCCGTTCATGACTACCTCATTCAGGAGGTCTTGAAGGTCTACCGTCAGCAGGGCGTTGACATCAACGATAAGCATATCGAGGTCATCGTCCGCCAGATGATGCGCAAGGTGCGCGTCGAGGAGTCCGGCGATACGAACCTGCTCTCCGGCTCTATGGTGGACCTTCTCGAATACGAGGATGCCAACGAGGAGATCCGCGCGCGCAACGCCGCGGGCGAGGTCAACGCCGAGACCGGCGAGCCGCTGCAGGAAGCCATTGCCACGCAGCTGCTCATGGGTATCACGAAGGCCTCTCTTGCGACCGACAGCTGGATGTCCGCCGCGTCCTTCCAGGAGACCACAAAGGTCCTGACTGAAGCCGCCATCAAGGGTAAGGTCGACCACCTTGTTGGTCTGAAGGAGAACGTCATCATCGGTAAGCTCATCCCCGCCGGTGCAGGCTTGAACGCCTACCGCGAGTTTGCTGAGGAGATCGTTCCCGAGCCTGAGAAGCCCGAGGAAGAGCCGCACGAGCCGCGCATCATCACGAATGCCGTCGAAGTGTGAGTTAAGACCTCACGTATTGAAAAAGAGACGCGGAATTTTCCGCGTCTCTTTTTTGCCATTTTGGCGGAAAAAGGGAAAGCTTGACAGCCTCTTTTCAAAAGTTTGACGCGCTGGCGCGGAACGCACAAAAAAATTCGGGAAAAGCCCGTCGTTTCAGCGATTATTTTGTGTAGGCAGCCATAAAAAACGCTTGACGGCTTGTGCACCTCATGGTATAATTTCAACTTGCGTGGGTATGTCCCACGGAATTTGTCATACCGTCAGGAGGGACCTGCCGTGACGCCGGATCTGTCCACTTGCCGCAAGGTAGCGGGCATCAAGCAGACGATGCGTGCACTGCGGGAACACCGCGCGGAAAAGCTGTATATCGCCTGCGATGCAGATCCAGCCGTGCTTGCGCCGATCGAAGCGCTCGCACGCGAAGAGAACATCGCAATCGACGATCGCGCCACGATGGCGCAGCTTGGCCACAGCGCGGGCATCGCCGTTGGTGCGGCGGTGATCGCCGTTCTGAGAAATTAAGGTTTTTTCGGGATATTTTACCGATATCCTGTAAAAAATATATATCACATCATTTCAGGAAAGGAGAAACAAGAATGCCTACTTTTAACCAGTTGGTTCGCAAGGGCAGACAGCAGTCGACTTACAAGTCCAACTCCCCGGCTCTGCAGTATGGTCTTAACACGCTGAAGAACAAGGAGACCGACCTCGCCTCTCCCCAGAAGCGTGGCGTTTGCACCGCAGTTCGTACTGCGACCCCGAAGAAGCCGAACTCCGCTCTTCGTAAGATCGCCCGTGTCCGCCTCACCAATGGCTATGAGGTCACCGCTTACATCCCCGGCGTCGGTCATTCCCTGCAGGAGCACTCTGTGGTCATGATCCGCGGCGGCCGTGTTAAGGACCTCCCTGGTGTGCGTTACCACATCATCCGCGGCACTCTGGACGCTCAGGGCGTGCAGGGCCGTATGCAGTCCCGTTCCAAGTACGGCGCCAAGCGCCCGAAGCAGAAGTAAGGCTGCGACCTTGAAATGAGCTTTGCCGAAAAGGTTTGATATATATTTTTGTGTCATTCACCTCTTTGGCAGGCCGGAACACGATGGGGGAGAGCCCCATTCGCGAGTACCTATGATTTCTAAATTATAAGAAGGAGGGAAGCAAAGTGCCCAGAAGAGGTAATGTTCCCAAGAGAGAAGTTCTGCCCGATCCTATGTACAACAGCGTCCTGGTGACCAAGCTCGTCAACAGCGTGATGCTCGACGGCAAGAAGGGCGTCGCCCAGAAGGTCGTTTACAGCGCGTTCGACATGATCAAGGACAAGACCGGCAACGAGCCTCTCGATGTTTTCAACCAGGCCATGGAGAATATCATGCCCAGCCTGGAGACCAAGTCCCGCCGCGTCGGTGGTGCCACCTATCAGGTGCCGATGGAGGTCCGTCCCGCCCGTCGTCAGACCCTCGGTCTGCGTTGGCTGACGGCCTATGCCCGTGCCCGTGGTGAGCGCACCATGGCCGAGCGTCTGGCCGGCGAGATCATGGATGCTGCCAACAACAGCGGCAGCGCCGTGAAGAAACGCGAAGATACCCACAAGATGGCCGAATCCAACAAGGCATTCGCCCACTTCCGCTGGTAACGGAGGAACGAGAGAATTATGGCAAGAAAAGTCTCTCTGGAAAACACCAGAAATATCGGCATCATGGCCCATATCGACGCTGGCAAGACCACGACTACCGAGCGTATTCTGTACTACACCGGCGTCAACTACAAGATCGGCGAGACCCACGACGGTACCGCCACGATGGACTGGATGGCTCAGGAACAGGAGCGTGGTATCACCATCACCTCCGCTGCCACCACCTGCTACTGGAAGGGCAGCAAAAACCAGTTCCCGCAGACCCGCTTGAACATCATCGACACCCCGGGCCACGTCGACTTCACCGTTGAGGTCGAGCGCTCCCTGCGCGTTCTGGACGGCTCTGTGACCGTTCTCTGCGCCAAGGGCGGCGTTGAGCCCCAGTCTGAGACTGTGTGGCGTCAGGCCGATAACTACAAGGTCCCCCGCATGATCTACGTCAACAAGATGGATATCATGGGTGCGGACTTCTACAACGTTCTGCACATGATCCACGACCGTCTCAAGTGCAACGCTGTCCCCATCCAGCTGCCGATCGGCTCTGAAGATACCTTCAAGGGCATCATCGACCTGGTGGAGATGGACGCTGATATCTACTACGACGAGCTCGGCAAGGACATGCGCGTCGAGGAGATCCCCGAGGACATGCTCGAGCTCGCTCAGGAGTATCGCACCAAGCTCGTTGACGCTTGCGCCGACCTGAACGACGAGATCATGGAGCTGGCGCTCGAAGAGAAGCCCGTTCCTCAGGACCTCATCCGCAAGACCATCCGTCAGGCCACCATCGACAATAAGATGGTTCCTGTCACCTGCGGTACCTCTTACAAGAACAAGGGCGTTCAGAAGCTGCTGGACGCGATCGTCGACTACATGCCGTCCCCTGTGGATATCCCCGCGATCGACGGTGTGAACCCCGATACCGGTGAGGAAGATGTCCGTCACGCGGACGATAACGCTCCGTTCTCCGGTCTCGCGTTCAAGATCGCGACCGACCCGTTCGTCGGACGTCTGTCCTTCGTTCGCGTGTACTCCGGTATTCTGAATACCGGTACCGCCGTTCTTAACTCCACCAAGCATCAGAGAGAGCGCATCGGCCGCATCCTGCAGATGCACGCCAACCACCGCGAGGATATCGAGTGCTGCTACGCCGGCGACATCTGCGCCGTCATCGGCCTCAAGAACACCACCACCGGTGATACGCTCTGCGATGAAAAGGCTCCGATCATCCTGGAGTCCATGGAATTCCCCGAGCCCGTGATCCGCGTCGCCATCGAGCCCAAGACCAAGGCCGGTCAGGAGAAGATGGGCATCGCGCTGATGAAGCTGGCTGAGGAAGACCCGACCTTCAAGACCTACACCGATGAAGAGACCGGTCAGACCATCATCGCCGGTATGGGTGAGCTCCATCTGGAGATCATTGTCGACCGCCTGCTCCGTGAGTACAAGGTCGAGGCGAATGTCGGCGCTCCTCAGGTCGCCTACAAGGAGACCATCACCAAGGCTGTCGATCAGGATACCAAGTACGCCCGTCAGAGCGGTGGTAAGGGTCAGTACGGTCACGTCAAGATCCATGTCGAGCCCAACGAGTCCGGCAAGGGTTATGAGTTTGTCAACGCCCTCGTCGGCGGCGCGATCCCCAAGGAATACGTTCCCGCGATCGATGCCGGTATTCAGGGCGCCATGCTCTCCGGTGTTCTCGCCGGTTACCCGGTCGTCGATGTCAAGGTCACGCTGTACGATGGTTCTTATCACGAGGTCGACTCCTCTGAAATGGCGTTCAAGATCGCCGGCTCCATGGCCTTCAAGGAGGCCTGCCAGAAGGCCGGCCCGACGCTGCTCGAGCCGATCATGAAGGTCTGCGTCATCGTCCCCGACGAGTACATGGGCGACGTGATCGGCGACCTCAACTCCCGCCGTGGTCAGATCCAGGGCTTCGAGGCCCGCAGCGGCGCGCAGCAGATCGACGCTTTCGTTCCTCTGGCTGAGATGTTCGGCTACGCGACTGACCTCCGCTCCTGCACGCAGGGCCGCGGCCAGTACACGATGGAGCCCGCGCATTATATCGAGATCCCGAAGAACATTCAGGAGAAGATCATCAACCAGCGCACGAACCGCGCCTGATAAAAAGGTATTGCAAAATACCGCGTTTTACGGTAAAATACCGGTGTATGTAAATGACACCGGCAAACAACGAAATTTTTTCATAGGAGGATCACTCTAATGGCTAAGCAGAAATTCGAGCGTACCAAGCCCCACGTAAACATTGGTACCATCGGTCATATCGACCATGGTAAGACCACCCTGACCGCCGCGATCACCAAGTTCCTCGCCATGCAGGGCGGTGCTGACTACACCGATTACAGCTCCATCGATAAGGCTCCGGAAGAGCGCGAGCGTGGTATCACCATCAACACCGCTCACGTTGAGTACCAGACCTTCGACCGTCAGGGCCACAACTACAAGACCGGCGAGGACAACGCCCAGATCCAGGGCCGTCACTATGCCCACGTCGACTGCCCGGGCCACGCCGACTATATCAAGAACATGATCACCGGCGCTGCTCAGATGGACGGCGCTATCCTGGTCATCGCCGCTTCCGACGGCCCCATGGCCCAGACTCGTGAGCACCTGCTGCTCGCCCGTCAGGTCAACGTGCCTTCCGTTCTCGTTTTCCTGAACAAGTGCGACCAGGTCGACGATGAAGAGCTGCTCGAGCTCGTCGAGATGGAAGTCCGCGAGATGCTCGACTTCTACAGCTTCCCCGGCGACGAGACCCCGATCATCCGCGGCAGCGCTCTGAACGCCCTGATCTCCGAGTCCAAGGACCTCGACGCTCCCGAGTACAAGTGCATGCACGAGCTCATGGACGCTGTCGATACCTGGATCCCCACGCCCGACCGTAAGGCCGACCAGCCGTTCCTGATGCCCGTTGAGGACGTCTTCACGATCTCCGGTCGTGGTACCGTCGCTACCGGTCGTGTTGAGCGTGGCCAGCTGAAGCTCAGCGAGGAAGTCGAGATCATCGGTCTGACCGACGAGCGCCGCAAGACCGTCGTCACCGGTATCGAAATGTTCCACAAGCTGCTCGACTACGCCGAGGCCGGTGATAACATCGGTACCCTGCTGCGTGGTGTTGCCAAGAACGAGATCGAGCGCGGTCAGGTTCTCTGCAAGCCGGGCTCCATTCACCCCCTCACTAAGTTCGTTGGTCAGGTCTACGTCCTGAACAAGGACGAGGGCGGCCGTCACACCCCGTTCTTCAACAACTATCGTCCTCAGTTCTACTTCCGTACGACGGACATTACGGGTGCGGTAGAACTTCCGGAAGGTACGGAAATGGTAATGCCTGGCGACAACATCCGTATGAAAGCCCAGCTGATCCACCCGATTGCGATGGAAGAAGGTCTGAGATTTGCGATCCGCGAAGGCGGCCACACGGTAGGCGCCGGCGTTGTATCGAAGATCATCAAATAAGATTTTCGCAAACGAAAGAAAAACTCCCTCCTGACCGGAGGGAGTTTTTTTGTATCTTTTACAATTCCCGATTTTGCGCCGGGTACAATACAAAAATGTCGGCGGACACTTCTTCGGGCAGGAATATGTTCAAACCGTTTCGCGGCTGCGTTTCTCTCCGTTTACCGGAAGGTTTTTCCTGCGCCGCTCATAAGTCAAAGGGGGTAAACCGAAGACAAAAAAAGAAAAAAGGAAGGGAAAAGCAAAAGAGAGAGAAGCCGGAAGCAAAGAGTAAAGAACCAGCAGTAATTAAAAAAAAGAAAAAAGAAGATTTATAAAAAAGGAAAGAGAGGAAAAAGCGAAAAAAGATAAAAAGACGGAGAAAGAGGAAAGAAAACGGCAAAACAAAAAAGACGGAAAAAAGAAAGGAAAAGAGAAGAGAAAAAAGGGAAGAAAGAAGAAAACAGATGCGGATAAAAACCGCCTCAGAAAAAGGATCGTTTTTTTGCTGCTGACCAAAAGTATAACGTTAAAACGGAAAGTTCAATCAAAAACTTTTGTTTATCAAAAAACTATCAATCATATGCCGGGGCAAAACAAAAACAGCAAAAAAACGATCCTTTTTAATATACAATCATGAAAAAAAACAACAAAAAGAACAATCGGCTTAATTTTTACAATTTTTTGCAAAAGAAAACCATCAGACTTTTGCTAAAACTGAGATACTTACTTCTGGCCTTTCGCAAGCCTGTAAAAATCGGTTTTTTGCGGCTCTACAACGAAGAAAACACCATCATCCCCTGCCTGATGTCGGTTATTGGCATGACGGACATAATCGTGCTGATTTATTCCGACATAGAAGATTCGAGTCTGGAACTTGTCCGCC
>ERZ857951.4022-NODE-4022-length-10173-cov-2.335639_pt1 | contig 10173 bp, 10 predicted proteins | sample MGYA00519759_ERZ857951 | MGnify/ENA primary metagenome ERZ857951 (study PRJEB31778, sample SAMEA3449377) | human gut metagenome | biome: human gut; feature: human-associated habitat; material: faeces | place: United Kingdom | collected 2010/2012 ... | reverse complement strand
ACCTGAATCGCTCGTCGCTACGTTACGCGACCAAAGACCTGAAAGGTTCGCGTAGCGATAAGGAAACCGCCGACCGGAAAATCGCCGAATACCGCTCGAAGCTGAACGACAGCACCTTCTCGATCTATGCCGACACGAGCCGTCGTTTCAATCAATTGCTGTCGTTCGAGAGCGAGTTCGCCGGCAACCGGTACGAGAGCCTGAACGCCAAGACCGGCAACATCGCGCTGCTGCCGATGTTCAAGTTCTCGCTGATGACTGCCGACACGCTTCCGCGTCCCAATCTCCCTGGACAGTATTACGTCGAGCAGTCCGAGCAGTTCCTCCGCGACGTCGGCGACCGGGGACTGCGCTGGGTCAACCGCGACAGCGATCTGCCCGCCGACACGCTGTTCGTGATCGACGCCGCTTTCGTCGACCGGCTGCGCGGCGGCGACGACTCGTGGCAGGCCTATTTCCTGCGCGGCGTCTCGCAGTCGCTGATCCGTCAGTACACGAGCTCCATCGCGAACTATACGGCGGCGATCGACCGCAATCCGTCGAACCCGTTCCTGTATATCAACCGCAGTACGACGCAGAGCGAGATGATCGATTTCATTTCGTCGATCGACAACGGCTACCAGCGGATCGCCGTCGACAGCGATCCGAGCAGCCGGCTGAAGACTCGCTCCGATCGCGTATACGATTACGACGAAGCGATCGCCGACCTGAACAAGGCGGCCAAGCTGCTGCCCGACTTCGCCTATATCTACTACAACCGGGGCAATCTGCTCTGTCTTTCGGGCCGGATGCCCGAGGCGATCGAGGACTATACGCGAGCGATCGAGCTGAATCCGTCGTTCGGCGAGGCCTACTATAACCGGGGGCTGATCCAGATATATTTGAAGGATACCCGCAAGGGATGTCTCGACATGAGCAAGGCCGGCGAGCTGGGCGTGGCCGACGCGTACAAGGTGCTGAGGATTTACGGCCAGCCGCCGGGCCGGACCCAATAGGAACGAAGCAACGCCGGGCCCAGTGCGCCTCTGCTCGAGCGCGGGCGGTGCGTCCGACGACGAATTATTAACTCAAACGAATCGAATGGTAGAATATTTACGCAAGAAGATCGCCGACTCGGCCGCCGCCCGCTGGACGGTGCTGGGGTTGGTATCGTTCACGATGCTGACCGGCTACGTCATCGCCGACGTCATGGCGCCGCTGAAAACCCTGCTCGAACAGCAGCTCGGATGGGACAGCTCCGACTACGGGCTGTTCACGAGCGGTTACGGCTGGCTCAACATCTTCCTGCTGATGCTGCTCTTCGGCGGCATCATCTGCCACATGTGGGCACCTGAAACCTCCGGCAGAGGCAAAAAATAGCCCCCCGACCAAGGGCAATTCGGTTTGGCCTTGGTCCCGGCCACTCCGAATTGCCCATTTCATCAAGAATGACCCTCTAAATGTGGCGTTCTCTTTTATTCAGGCAACAGATGAAAAGTTGCGAAGAGATCGACAAACGGGCGGCTCCGATGAGGAACCGCCCGTTTCGTTTATTCTGTGATCACTCTGTGCCGGATTATGCGCCATTTTGTACAGATAGCGATCAAAAACGATCGCTCTGTGCCAGCGCCGCAGCACTCCCCAAGCGTTAAATCAACATAGCCACGTGCCGCACAAAGGGATTCAAACCGTGTACCGAATACCCCGCTATACAGGATTGCTCGCTACCCCATTCGGTGCCAGCGGCACATCAAAAACATGAATGCACAAAAAAAGCCCTTATGGATATTATCCATAAGGGCTTGAACTTTCTGGTTGCGGGGGCAGGATTTGAACCTACGACCTTCGGGTTATGAGCCCGACGAGCTACCGTGCTGCTCCACCCCGCGACATGCGACAGAAGGGAATATAGGGGCCGGACTCCCGTTTGTCAAACATTTTTTCATCTTTTTTCTCAAAAAGAGAATGAAGCGATACAATATACCCTGAACACTGGTTTTATTTCGCTAAGCCATACCGGATTCCGAGGATTCGGCACAACATGCCGCGGCAGGCCACGGGCGGACAGTTATCGGCAGTACCGCGGCAATGCCCTCAAGAGCGGAACGCGCCTCCGTATGCTGATGCGGAGAAAAGAACACTTTGAGCAACGCCTCCACGCGATCGAGCACGGTAAAGCTGGCGATGTTGTCATACCCCTCAAGGAGGAAACGAAACATCCCCACATGCTGCGGCGGCACGGAGACGAGCACCTTGTCGCTGTATTCGGGAACGGGAAGCCGGATGGGGCGTCTTTTTTTCTTTTTCATGGGGCCCGGTGTAGCCTATGCTTTTCGGGGACGCAAGGGCGGAACGGCATCCCCACGGGGCCCTTACCCATTCATCTCAACTCTCAATCCACTTATAATGATATAAAAAGGCGCTGGGGAAAGGGCTCCCGTTGCGATAGCGTATGAACTAGGCTATAGTCCATTCCTGCAATCCAACCCGAGGTGGCGCATGTTCAGTGAAGACAGACCAGTAGGCAACCCCGCTCAGATCTTTCGTTCCTTCTTGAAAAACAAGGGGCTGCGTAACACGCCTCAGCGTCAGCAGATCATGGAAGTGTTCTTTAATGAAAGCGGGCACCTGACGACCGAAGAAATCTATGACAGAGTCCGCAAGGAAGATCCTTCCCTTGGCCAGGCCACCGTCTACCGGACCATGAAGCTTCTGTGCGAGGCGGGGCTGGCCCGTGAGGTACGGTTTGGCGATGGGTTGGCCCGCTATGAGCACGCCGCCGACGCCCACCACGATCATCTTATTTGTGAAAACTGCGGGCGCAACATCGAAGTCGTCGACTCGCAGATAGAAGAACTGCAGGACGCGCTGGCCCGCAAGCACGGCTTCAAACCCACATTTCACCGGCTGTATCTCTACGGCATTTGTCCCGATTGTCAAAGAAACCGCTGATACGCGGCGATGCGGCACTGACTGGGCCGGAGGGGTTCCTTCGGCCTTCTTGTTTTTCCCTTTCCAAGGGCGGAGTCTCCCATGCGTTCACGCGATCTCGTGATGATCGTCGTTTCCTTTCTCGCCATGCTCGCCGGAAGCTTCCTTCCCGGTCTGGCTGAACCGCTAGCCCCCTTCCCCCGCCTCTGCCTGATTGTCCTCCTGTATCTCGGTTTCCTTTCCGTCGGCACCGAAGCCCTCTTCACCCATACCCGCCTTATCCCCGGCACGGTAAGCGGTGCTCATCCGTCTGTTCGCTTTGCCGCTCCTGTCCTTCTTCCTTTTCAAACTGCTCATGCCGCAGTTCGCGCTTGGTGCCCTCCTTGTCGGCGCCGCATCCATCGGTGTGGTAGCTCCGATCTTTTCCATTATGGTCAATGCGGATACGGCCCTCGTCCTTGCGGGCAACCTCCTCTCCTCGCTCCTGCTCCCTCTGACATTGCCCATGCTTCTTTATATAGTAGACAGTTTCATGACGCTGTCCGGTTTCGGTCCCATGAACCTGCCCGCCCACTTGTCCCTGTCCGGCATGACGCTTTCCTTGTGCGTCACCATTATTGTCCCCTTTGCCGGTGCGTTTCTGACCCGCAAAGCGCCCCGAGTCACCGAGTATATCCTCAAGCACCAGTTCCCCGTGTCTGTTTCCACCATCGCACTGTCCACACTGGCTATTTTTAGCAATTACTCGGGCGTGCTCCACCAGTCTCCTTCGCTTGTCGTCAAGGCCCTTGGGGCCGCCTGCCTCCTTGGGGCCGTTATGATGGTCGGCGGGCTCTTTCTGCCGCGGTCCATGCCCCCGCAGCGCAAGCTCGCCTTTCTGATCAGCTACGGAACCATGAACAACGTGCTCATGCTTATCGTCAGCCTCGAATTTTTCTCAGCCTCCGAATCCATCATGGCCGCCATGTATTTGCTCCCCCTGAACGCCCTCCTCGTCTACTATCGCGCCTTGAGCCGTTCATGGGGGCTGGAGCAGGCTGCCGGATAACCGGCTTGCCACCGTTCTTTTTGCCCAGTACAAAAAGCCGGGGCATATTGTACGCCACCTTTAATTATCCACTCCATTTTTTAATGAGGTCATTCATGAAAAACATTCCGTTGCTTTCACGCGCGCCGCGCTTTTCGCACATGCTGCTGGCCGTTCTTGCATCCGTCGTCTTCGGCGGCTGCTCCCCGTCTCAGAAGGCGGCTCCCCAGCCCGAACCTACGGTTCCGCTGACGGGCATGGTGACCTACCGCGAACGTATGGCCCTGCCTCCGGATGCGGAACTGACCGTCACCCTGCATCGCAAAACGAGTGACGGGCGTATGCTGGTCGCCGAGGAACGCGCGTCCACGGAAGGCCGCAATGTCCCTCTGCCCTTCAGCATCGCCTGCCCCGCCGCGGATTCCTCCAGCATGAGCTATGAACTGGAAGCCGCCATTTCGAGCGGCGGAACGACCTTGTTCGCCACCACGAGGCCCCTCATGGTGCATCCCGGAGACGCCGACATTATGGTCCTGACGCACCGGGTCATGGACACCGCGCCTGTGACCGACGGCCTCGCGGGAACCCGGTGGAAACTGGTGGAGCTGAACGGAAAACCGGCCGAAGTCTACGACAACCAGCCGGAACCGCACCTGCTCTTTAATCCTGAAGGCGCGCAAGGCCGGATCTCCGGTTCCGACGGCTGCAACAGTCTCATCGGCAGTTATACTCTCCAAGGCGATCGCATCGGTTTCTCGCAGCTCGGCTCGACCATGATGCTTTGCCCGAAGGGAGACGCGCAGGCGCGGGCCCTTGCTCAGGCGCTCGCCGGGGCCACATCCGTTTCGCATTCCGGGGACACGCTCGATCTGTGGAGCGGCAAAACGCGGGTGGCGCGCTTCAAAGCCACGGCGCTCTAGCGAAATTTTTGGAAAAGGAAACAAATCCGAAACAAGACTGACGCACAAGGGGAACTTCCGGCCCTCGGATTGTTCGGATAGAAAGGCCGCAAGGCTTATGGTTCCTCGCAAAAAGCTCCTTTCGGTTGCGAAAACGTGATTTTTCCTATACTCAAAAACAATCTGTTACCGGAGCACTTTTTCGGTAAGGCAGCCGATCATCCCGAGCCGGAACTCCGTTTCTGGCGCAACAACCTTTTCTGGAGGATGGAAGACATGAAACTCGGCACACTTTTGAGCATGGCCGCAATGGCCGTCATGGGCATGGGCCTCGCCCTTCCGGCACAGGCCGCCGATCCCATCAAAATCGGCGTCTATCTGCCCCTGACCGGCCAGAACGCTTTCGGCGGGCAGCTTGAACTCGAAGGCATCCAGCTCGCCCACAAGCTCAAACCGACCGTCCTCGACCGCCCCGTCGAACTGGTCGTCGTCGACAACAAGTCCGACAAGGTCGAAGCCGCCAACGCCGTGAAGCGCCTCACCGAACATGAAAAGGTGCTCGCCATCATCGGCACCTACGGCTCCTCCCTCGCCATGGCCGGCGGCGAAGTCGCCGAACGCGCCAAGGTGCCCGTCATCGGGACCTCCTGCACCAACCCGCTCGTGACGCAGGGCAAGAAGTACTACTTCCGCGCCTGCTTCATCGATCCCTATCAGGGTGCCGCCGCCGCGACCTACGCCTACAAGAACCTCGGCTACAAGAAGGCCGCCGTCCTCACCGACGTCGCCAACGACTACGCCGTGGGCCTCTCCAACTTCTTCAAAAAGACCTTTAAGAAGATCGGCGGCGAACTCGTTGCCGATATGAAGTACAGCTCCGGCGACCAGGACTTCACCGCCCAGCTCACCGAACTCATCAGCAAGAAGCCCGACATCGTGTTCATGCCCGCCTACTTCGCCGAAGGCGCCATCATCATGAAGCAGGCCCGCGAACTCGGCGCGACCTTCGTGCTCATGGGTGCCGACGCCATGGACAACCCCGACACCGTCAAGATCGCCGGCAAAGCCGCCGAAGGCTTCATGCAGACGGCGTTCCCCTATGACATGACCATGAAGGACATGAACGATCAGGCCAAGGCCTTCACGGAAGCGTGGAAGAAAAACTTCCCCGAGAAGGACCCCAACGTGAACGCCACGCTCGGCTACACCTGTTACAACATGATCCTTGACGCGCTGAACCGCGCCGGCAAGGCCGACCGCGAAGCCGTAACCAAGGCTCTCGCCGAGACCAAGGACCTCGCCACCCCCGTAGGCATCCTGACCATCAACGCGACCCACGACGCCGAGATCCCCGTCGGCATCCTCAAGTACGAGAACGGGAAGCGCGTCTACGCCGGCGAAATCGTCCCCGAATAAGCCCCCCTGTCCATGGCGGTGGAGGAAAGTTCCGCTTTCCTCCCCGCCTTTTTTTACTGTCTTCCAGCCTCATTCGGGAGGGTTCCTCCCTGCTCGGACGGATTATGGATTTCACGGATTTTCAACGAATAAGGCAGGCACTATGAGTCTGGACATGTTTTTCCAGCACTTCTTCAATGCCCTGACACTGGGTTCCCTGTATGGCCTCATCGCCATCGGGTATACGATGGTGTACGGGATATTGCGGCTGATCAACTTCGCCCATGGCGACATTCTCATGTTGGGGGCCTATTTCGTCTTTTACGGCACCACGACATTCTTCCTGCCCTGGGGGGTGGCCGTGGTGATGGCCATCCTCGCGGCCAGCGCCGTCGGCATCCTGGTGGACCGCATCGCCTACCGGCCCCTGCGCGACGCCCCGCGCATTTCGGCGCTCATCAGTGCCATCGCCGTGTCCTTCTTCATCGAAAGCCTTTCCGTGGTGGTGTTTTCCGGCCTTCCGCGCCCCGTGTACCAGCCGGAATGGCTCATGACGCCCATCAACTTCGGGCAGTTGAAGCTGCTGCCGATCACGCTGGTCGTGCCCGTGGTCAGCTTCGTGCTCGTGCTCGGGCTTCTGTGGATCATCCACCGCACCAAGCCGGGGCTGGCCATGCGGGCCATCTCCAGGGATATCGAAACCACGCGCCTGCTCGGGGTGCGGGTCGACCGCATCATCGCGCTGGCCTTCGGGCTCGGCTCCGCGCTGGCGGCGGCCTCGGGCATCATGTGGGCCCTGCGCTACCCGCAGATCAACCCCTACATGGGCATCTTCCCCGGCTTCAAGGCCTTCATCGCGGCGGTGCTCGGCGGCATCGGCTCCATCCAGGGCGCCATGATCGGCGGGCTGCTGCTCGGCTTCATCGAGATCATGACCGTGGCCTTCATGCCCAGCCTGTCCGGCTACCGCGACGCGTTCGCCTTCGTGGTGCTGGTGCTCGTGCTCCTCGTCAGGCCCACCGGCCTCTTCGGCCAGCGTTCGGAGGAAAAGATATGAAGACCTCCATGCGCAACCTGCTGCTCAACCTCGCCGCCATCGGCCTGCTGGCCCTGTTCCTTGTCTGGGCGGAGACCAACCTCGACGGCTACAAGGTCCAGATACTCAATCTCATCGCCGTGAACGCCATCCTCGCGCTGTCCCTGAACCTCATCTACGGCTTCACCGGGATGTTCTCGCTCGGGCACGCCGGGTTCATGGCCATCGGGGCCTACGTTTCCGCCCTGTGCGTGCTCCCCGCCGCCCAGAAGGAAATGATGTGGATCCTCGAGGACATCATCTGGCCCTTCTCGGTCATCCATACGCCGTTCTGGTTCTCGGTCGTCGCCGGGGGCTTCGTGGCCGCGATCTTCGGGCTGTTCATCGCCATCCCCGTGCTGCGGCTCGGCGGCGACTACCTCGGCATCGCCACGCTGGGGTTCGCGGAGATCATCCGCGTGCTCATCGTGAACCTGACGCCCATCACCAACGGCTCCCTCGGCATCAAGGGCATCCCCTTCCACGCCTCGCTGCTGGTCAACTACGGGTGGCTGCTCATCACCCTGTACTGCATGGTCAAGCTTCTGGGCAGCAACTTCGGCAACATCTTCAAGGCCATCCGCGACGACGAAATCGCCGCGAAGGTCATGGGCATCGACACATTCAGGACCAAGGTGCTCTCCTTCTGCCTCGGCGCGTTCTTCGCGGGCGTGGGCGGGGCGCTGCTCGGCAACCTCCTGACCACCATCGACCCGAAGATGTTCACCTTCCTGCTGACCTTCAACGTGCTCATGATCGTCGTGGCCGGCGGCCTCGGCTCCCTCACGGGCAGCATCCTCGGCAGCGCGGTCATCACCGTCCTGCTCGAATGGCTGCGCGCCGTGGAAGACCCCATCACCCTCGGCGGATTCGCAATCCCCGGCATCCCCGGCATGCGCATGGTCGTGTTCTCGCTGGTCCTTCTGTGCATCATCCTGTACCGCCGCGAGGGCATCATGGGAATGCGTGAAATCACCTGGGACGCCATCTTCGACTTCTTCTCCCGGAGGAAACGCGCATGACCTCCTTCGCTCAGAACGGACTGCTGCTCGACGTGCAGCACGTGACCATGCGCTTCGGCGGGATCACGGCGGTCAACGACCTGTCCATGCGGATCCCCACGGGGTCCATCACCGGGCTCATCGGCCCCAACGGAGCGGGCAAGACCACGGCCTTCAACGTCATCAGCGGCTTCTACAACTCCCAGGAAGGCGACATCCTGTTCAAGGGCCACAGCGTGAAGGGCTTCCCGCCGCACCGGATCTGCAGGGCGGGCATGGCCCGGACCTTCCAGAACATCCGGCTCTTCGGCAGCGAAACCGCACTGGAAAACGTCATGGTCGGCTGTCAGGTCCGCCGCAAAAGCCAGTGGTGGATGCCCGTCTTCAGCCTGCCCAACGCCCGGCGCGAGGAAGAGGAAATCCGCGAGAAGGCGAAGGGCCTCATCCACCGCCTCGCGCTCGATTCCTACATGAACGAAAAGGCGTCGAGCCTGCCCTACGGGGCGCAGCGGCGCCTTGAGATCGCCCGCGCCCTGGCGACCAGCCCGGACTTCCTGCTCCTCGACGAGCCCGCCGCCGGGATGAACCCGCAGGAAAGCACCGAACTCATGCGCTTCATCCGGCATATCCGCGACGAGTTCGACCTGACCATCCTGCTCATCGAGCACGACATGAAGGTGGTCATGGGCGTGTGCCAGTACATCTGGGTGCTGGAATACGGCCAGCTCATCGCCGAGGGCGACCCGGACGCCATCCGCAACAACCCGAGGGTCATCGAAGCCTACCTCGGAGAGGACGTCAGCAGCCATGCTTGAAATCAAGGATCTCCACGTCCACTACGGCGGCATCCATGCGGTGCAGGGTGTCAGCATGCGCATCCCGCAGGGCCGGATAGTCACGCTCATCGGCGCGAACGGCGCAGGGAAAAGCAGCGTCATCCGCTCCATCTCCGGCCTCGTGAAGGATACGAAGGGTGAGGTGCTGTTTACCCCGGCGGCCCGGGACGGCAGCGAGCCCAGGACGGAACAGCTCCTCGGGAAATCCCCCGAGGACATCATCCGGCGGGGCATCTCGGTGAGCCCGGAAGGCCGCCGCATCCTCCCCCACCTCACGGTCGAAGAAAACCTCATGCTCGGCGCGTATATCCGTAACGACAAGGAAGGGATCGCGCAGGACATCGACTGGGTCTACAACCTGTTCCCGCGGCTCAGGGAACGCAGCTGGCAGAAAGGCGGCACGCTCTCCGGCGGCGAACAGCAGATGCTCGCCATGGGACGCGCGATGATGAGCAAGCCGAAGCTGCTGATGCTGGACGAGCCGTCGATGGGTCTTGCGCCGCTGCTGGTCGAGCAGATTTTTGATATCATTCTTTCTTTGAACAAAGCGGGAACGACCATCCTGCTCGTTGAGCAGAATGCGCAGATGGCACTTTCCATCGCCGACCGCGCCTATGTTCTGGAAACGGGAAACATCTTCAAGGAAGGCAGCGCGGATATGCTCATGCACGACGACGCTGTCCGCAAGGCATATTTGGGATAAATCCGAACAGAAAACAGCCATGCCGCCGCGTAAGCAGACGTCTTATGCGCGGGCATGGCTGTTTTGTCTATACAGACACGAATGGATTGAATGGCTGGCATGATAAACATGAAAATAATTCTTGGTCAGGAAAGGTCGAAAAAGTTTTTTTAAACTCATCCTGCATAAATGAAGGCAAAAACGCCTAAAAATGAAAAAAACGAAAGTAAGAAATGCAAATGACGGGAAAAATGACGCGGGTCAGTGGGGGTAAGAGGGGGAGTTTGCAGGGTTGAAAATCCGTTGGGTTATTTGAGCTTTTTAAAGAAAAAACGTGCGAAAAAATGG
>ERZ857951.4014-NODE-4014-length-10182-cov-2.825615_pt1 | contig 10182 bp, 6 predicted proteins | sample MGYA00519759_ERZ857951 | MGnify/ENA primary metagenome ERZ857951 (study PRJEB31778, sample SAMEA3449377) | human gut metagenome | biome: human gut; feature: human-associated habitat; material: faeces | place: United Kingdom | collected 2010/2012 ... | reverse complement strand
TCAAAATCAACCGTAGAAATACGTGCCGGTTCGAGTCCGGCCTTCGGCACCAAGTGATGCAATAATTAGCTACCTAAGGGTGGCTTTTTTTGTGTCCATTTCCGTCCAAATTCGTCCATATCCGTCTGTAATTCAAAGATAATTTATTTTTCGATAATAACCATATTTATTTTGTGGTCTTTCCGTGTTGGTCATTTTTCATCCATTGACATCCACACGATTTGGGGGCAAAAAAGGGGGCAAACCCGGTTCGATAGAGGAGTGACCCCCAAATGGCGCTTACAGATCTCGCAATCCGGCATGCCAGGCCGCTTAGCAAGGCATACAGGCTCTCTGACTGTCACGGTCTTTACATTCAGGTTAACCCCAGCGGATCCAAACTGTGGTATCTGAAATTTCGCTTTGGAAACAAAGAGAACCGTATGGCATTAGGCCCTTATCCGCTTATTTCTCTGGCACTGGCAAGAGAGAAGCAAGCGGATATAAGAAGGCTTATTTTAGAAGGCATTAATCCGGCGGAAAAACGCAGAGAGGAAAAGCGGGGTGGAGAGCCCCTTTATACGTTCGAGTCCGTGGCGCGCGAATGGGTCTCCAGCAACGTGAACTGGTCGGCAGAACATAAGAAGCGGGTGTTGCGTTATTTCGAGCTTTACGTCTTTCCCACGAACGGTAGCTGCGACATTACCAAAATGAAGGTCAAAGACCTGCTGGTACCCATCAAAGAGGTAGAGAAAGCGGGCAAACTGGATGTCGCTTCTCGTCTACAGCAGCGTACCGCCTGCGTGATGCGCTACGCCGTCCAGAACGGCATTATCGATCATAACCCTGCATCGGATTTAACCGGCGCGGTCTCCACGCCCAAAGTGCGTCACCACCCTGCATTAGATTTGAATCTTATCCCTGATTTCCTGGAAAGAGTCGACGATTTCAAAGGACGTAAGCTGACTCAACTGGCGGTAAAGCTGGCGTTACTGCTATTCATCCGCTCCAGCGAACTGCGCTTCGCCCGCTGGGATGAAATAGACCTGCATAACGCCATGTGGACCATTCCCGCCGAGCGTGAGCCGATCCCCGGCGTTAAGTACTCTGCGCGCGGTGCAAAGATGCGTTCTCCTCACCTGGTTCCTCTGTCGCATCAGGCCATCGAATTGCTGCACGAGGTGCGGCAGCATTGCAGACCGGGAACTGAACTGGTGTTCCCCGGCGATCATAACTACCGCAAACCGATGAGCGAAAACACCATCAACAAAGCGCTGCGGGTGATGGGCTACGACACCCAGAAAGATGTCTGCGGCCACGGTTTTCGCACCATGGCCTGTAGCGCGCTGGTGGAGTCGGGCCTGTGGTCAAGCGATGCGGTAGAGCGCCAGATGAGCCATCAGGAGCGCAAGCGCGTGCGGGCGGCGTATATCCACAAGGCGCAGCATCTCGAAGAACGTCGGGAGATGATGCAGTGGTGGGCCGATTATCTGGATGCAAACCGGTTCAGGCATGTGGTGCCGTATGGCTTCAAAAAATCGCCGGGAGGCGCACTCGACCATATGAGCTTCCAGGAGCGCAATGACCGACAAATGGAGGAGCTGAAAGCCCGGATACTGGCTGACTCGGAATGGCTGACAGCATCTGAGTTATCGGCAAAAGCGGGTTTCCGTTCTGCCGATCCTGAGGCTGGCCCGAAAGGCTGGAAAGCCGCCGGGAAGATATTCTCGTTGAAGGTCGACGGGAAGGATTTGTATCCGGATTATGTTCTGGATGAGAAAGCGCGGCCTCTCAAGGTTGTCAGGCTGATTCTCTCGCTGCTCAAGGAGCGTAAAACGCCGTGGGGGCTGGCTATCTGGTTCGGTTCGGCAAACCGCAGGCTGCGTGGCGCTAAGCCGAAAGATTTGCTGGTGTCAAAGTCAGAGCTGGTACTGCTGGCAGCGCAGGATGAGGTGGAGTCGGGGGAGTGAAGCTTATACTGATATGTAATTGAAGTGGCTTAAAATCAAAATCCTTCCAGGCCGCAATTGTAGGATTTTAAATATAAGAATTCCCTGGCCAACCCACCTGGTTATCATCACTTTCATGATAATAACTATCCATATGGCCACTTCAGTAAATTGCTGTGTCGTTTTTTCCACTTATCCGATTTTTCATTATTCTGCAGTTTTCGGAAGTGAATTATGCCGTTAACAGGGAAGCGGGATTCTTCATTCTAGCTGACTAGGTTTTGAGAGAGAGAGAACTAAATCACATCTGGTAGTGCTATCATCGTTTCAGGGCACCGTATATTGTGTTTTGTAGAGTGGTGCGGTGATTTCGGATCTCAGAAGAGGAAGAGAGAAATTATTGCTTAGAAATCACAAAAACCAACAAGTTACTTTTTAAGTAAATTAGCGGTTAATGATTAACATTGCAGCAGCAATAATGGCTGAACGGCATACTCGCGCCGTTCAGCCAGACTGGTCAGGGGTGATTAAATCTTGCCACGACGGAACCACTAATCCCTAGCTCCTGTTTCCAGCTGGTTGTAACCCAGCCAGACAGAGGGTTTTCATCAGTTGCATGCCACGAGGAACTGAAAGGCTGCCCGTCGGGATCGCTCAGCATGTGAAGGGAGCCAAAGACATTGTTCCGGACTAGCAGGGAGTAAAATCCCACATCATTATCCCATACCTGATAGATCCTACAGTTATTGATCCTGACTGGCATAAGGCCATCGAGACCACTCTTCATGTCCAGTGTGATCCCCAGTTCCGCAAACCTTTCAGCGTGGTAGCTCATTTCACGCAGCTCGCTTCCCAGATGGGTTCCGAAGAAAATCAGCGTATAGTCTTCATTGTCGGCAGTCATCTCCCTTAAATGCTTCAGCAGTTCATATTCGTCGCGAACGTTGATTGTTTGGAGGGGCTGCAGTTGACTCAGTCCATTGTAAACGTCACGAAGCAGAGTGAGTTTGACGTCAGAAACCGATGCCAGTATTCCGGAATTAGTACTGATTCCACGGGCTAAGATATTTTTAGGCATGGTTCCGTTAACTGACCTGGCTGTCCATGTTATCTCCCCGCTGTTTGATGTACTGTAAGAAAATCGGGAAAGCAGTGCATCCTGGGCAAGCATAGAGGGTAGTTCATGGGTAAGAGTAAGATCCGTATTTTTCAGCAACTCAGTATCAATTTCAGCGTTAAGAAGTTCTGAATGCATGCTCCGGCTGAAAGCCTGAATATAGGCATCAAGAGTTTCATTAAAACAGGATATCTTCTCTTTAAAGGCTTTATTAGACATTAAATATCCATCCGATGGCATGTCTTCACGACGTTTAATTCCCTGGAGTTGATAAATGATCTGTTCCTTCTGATGATAAGTGAACAGATTATCGTTCAATGCCATACTTACGCGCTGGGTGACAGGCAGGGACTTAACGGAAAGATAAAAAGCTATATCAGCATAACTGGCGTAAATATTCCTGACATCTTCATAGGTTCCCATATAGATACGCCCGGATATGATCTCAGTTTCATTAAATGATGAAAAAGCCTTTACGAGATCAGACTGCGTCTTGTACCAGGAATCCTCACTGTCGCACGGACGACATTCCAGCCTGATAATAATGTCAATAATATCAGTTGAAGACGTTAACGACGTCGTCATAAGATCATGCGCACCTGTCGGATAGACAGGTGCGGAAGTAAGAAGTCGTTTTATAACCTTTTTCAGACGTACATTTTTTTTCTGCTGTACATGTGAAAGAATATATCCGGCAGTGAGCAAACGAATATCTGTCAGTGCATTGTAGAAAATGATTGCCTGTGCAGCTTTTTCTGAATATTCATTTCCTCGTAGGATAACCTGCCAGGCCGGTTTTTCAAAGGCCTGCGTAAGATATGATGGCGTCAGGAAGAAGCTGTGCCAGCGGTATTGTTCAAAGTGCTGTTCAAACCTATTCCGGCTGAACCAGAGTAAAAGCATATCCGTACTGTGATCTGAGGCATAGCGATCGTCTGACATCACTGCTGTCATGACTATCCGGGCTGTCTCATAAAGATGATAAAGCAGTTCAGCAGAGTCATCATCAAATCTGTTCTCGCCACGGCCCTCAATACGTCGCCACATGTACCAGCTTTCCCATTCCCCTATAAAATCTTTGACAATTTCCCTGTGACGCTGCCCCTGGCTGACCGACAGAGTTTCTGCATACCCTCTTTTCCAACTGTTCAACGCATGCCATACGTAGAAAAGAGATTCCATACACTGCTGAAAATCGACGATTTCACGGCTGTCTGAATCACGATATACAGAGAATGGTAAATCAATAATTTTACGGAAATATTCACCCGTTGTTTCCACTGACTTTACTACCTCGTGACAGAAAGTGTAAAAATCATGATAGAATGACTGGCTGAATGTAAGTGACATACCTGAACCATGACATTCATCAATATAGTTTCCATCAGCGTACTGGAAGCTTTTTTTCAATGTTGTGTATGTATCAATCAGTCGGTCTGTTGCGATGATAAAGGTACTTATGTTTTTGTCTTCCAGAGCATCATAAACTTCACCATAAAAATCACGGGTAATGTGTCTGTACTCTTTCCAGTTTCTTTTCGGACCTTTTATAAAACATTGCCTGAAAAAGAATGGCCACCACCAAGGGATAATCACGTCAGTTGAGGAAAGTAGTGTTATTGTGTTATCCCTTCTTGCTAGGGACGGCAGAATAATAATCGAGCCATTCTTATCCTGCACAGATTTCAGCAAGTGTAACAGAAAATTTAGTGGCCTAAGATTAACATCACTGATTTCCATATGATCATCAATATGGAATTTAATTGAGCCCATACTTTCTTCTCTTGAGACTGAGTAGGGAAGAATGGTTATTCCATTAATATAATCCTTGTCTATTTGTGAGCCGGGATATTGTATCCATGAGTATTTCAGGGAGCGCAAAATGTGGTCTTCCACAATCTGTGACTGGAAATACTTCAGCATGAGGTGATCGCGTTTCTTATCATCCAGAATGTTAAGGCTGGTAATAAAGAACCATATCGAAAGTACAATATTGAAAAGCATCCAGATTAAGGCCGTAACTGCAAATGCCGTATCAAGATATTTGTCACCTGCAGATATAAATAATCCACTAATCAGTATAAATGCAGCAAGTGATAGCCCGCTGAGTCCAGCAAACATATAACCCGAATGCAACTGATAGGCGCTCTGGATGTGTATCCTCGACGATTTTTTCTGAAAAAGCACGCTGATAAGTCCGACAACTAGCGGGAACACAATCCCGATTATCGTCAGTTGGCTGCCAAGCAGGTTTGACATCCATCCAGGAAGATCAGTAACTTTTTTCAGATGATTGGCCGCAAAGCTACTAAATTCAGGTCGAAAACCTATCGCTATTAGGACAGCACTGCCTGCCATAACCCAGAGCAAAAACATGGCCTTCAGATAATGCGTGGAGCAGTAAACCTGCGCTCTCTCAACAAGGCTCCAGCGATGCTTCTTATATGTCTTATTGCGTTTGAGGTTGCATTTGAGTTCGGCTCTCACTTTAGTCGTGAGGCGATTAAGCAGTATGCCAGACATAGCGTTCCTGATATGTGGGTGAACAATTCATCCCCCATCATACGTCCAGTTTGAAAGGTAATCCCTCAAAAATCCGTCAGGCCCACTGATGAACATTCGGAAGAGTATTTCCGTATTAACCATTTTTCGGATCTGCTCAGAGGAAAAGGCGGATTGTTGCGGGAGGATCAAAAAAATCAGTGGATTGTTGAGATTTTTTATTATTGCCTTTATCGCAAAATTTAAGACTAACTAAGTCTTATAAAGCAACAAACAGGAAGCGAAACTTTTTTCCAGTTTTTTTACCATCCGGCCTTAAAGGCCGCATCAGATTTCCTAAATACAGTTTTACATAAGGAACATCGTATGACTGTATTTCTCATGGCCGTTGTCTATGGCCTCTTAAAAACTGGCTCTCTCATAGCCCTACTTGTTGGTGCCTATAAAGGCTGGACCTTGTTCTGCAAGAACTATGACCGCCTGCCCCATATCTACCGTTCACAATGGCGATACCAGAGACGATTCATTCTCAGACGCATCTGGAAGCGAATCTTCAGCCACTGATAATGTGATCAAGCGGCATCCCCAGTCCGGCCAGCCAGCACAGACAGCACCAGGTGGTATACACCATCCTGGTCTGGCCGGATTTCCACTTACGGATGGTACGTTCGTCCACATCCAGTCGGTTCGCCAGCTGAATATCAGTCAGGGGGATAAGGTCCCGGACCAGCAGGATTTCGGGGACAGTGGGCTTCTGCCAGTCTTCTCCGCTGACCAGCGTATTACCATTGAATTTTCTGGCTTCGATAAGATCATATATGTACCGCTTGTTGTCCGTATTCACAGTGTATCTGCCTGCATAAACTGCCAAAAAACAGGATGCTCCGGCGAATAATAATATTCATGATTCAAATCCTGCTTATCAAGATATTCATTAAGTTTGCTCAGATCATATGCTGAGTAAAAAGTGCTGGAAGAGCTAACATTATACATATCGATTGTTGTCATTACATTGTCAATGTAATCAAACGAGACCTTAAAAAAGTTTAGGCTCTGGTCGTGGCAGCTTTTTAGCTGCTCGGGACGAGGAGAAAAAACGTCTATTCGCGGTTTAAAATCTAATGTAACGCCAGTAATAAAGCAGAGAGTAAAGTTATGGGATAAAGGAAGATAAATTCTATTTTCATCTTTATTAAGACAAAATATATTGGGTGCTATTGCGAATGCCGGCCTGGGTTCAGTGCTATCGAATTCATGACCTGTATGAATAACTTCAATGGTTCTGATACCAGCAAAGATCTTGTTTCGCAATATATTTATGTTGTCGTAAAGAGTCGGCTTGTTTAGTATGGATAAAAGACCAAACAATACAAACAGCGCTCTGCTTTTATCTTCTTCGGAAGAAACAGAATTAGCGACGCGCAAAATTTTGCGATAGAAATGATCTTCCATTAACTCAGGATTAGTGTGAGGCAACTGATTTATCGAATGGATGTATTCTGATAAATGATCCTGTATATCAGCATGGAACTGTTCAAGCAGTTCATGTTTGTACGGATTTTTATTTTGCGGATTATGCAGATTGAGCATTAACTGCATAACCGCGAAACTGGCAAGTTTCTCTACCGGAAAATCTTCCGGCAGTGTGTGACGGAGGCGCGAGAAATTGTGCTCGTGAATTATATCGTTCACGACCCCGGCGGTCAGGCGCTCGTACACACCAAGTTCGTCTTCAATATCGAAAGGCAGTCCTGTCTCAGCATCAATAAGACGAAAGCAGTTTTTCGATACTGCCACACTGGATATTGGCAGAGGTTGCGTGTGGAGAACGTTTTCCTTATCGGGCGTCATATAAACGGTATGACACCATACTCGCTGCTTTTCTTTTGCAGACAGAGCGGTGTCATCGCTGCGAAAGTTGCGTAGCACCCACTGTGAAAGTACATGCTGATTTTTTGTGTAGTCCATAACATTTCCTTCTGATTAAACGGGTAGACCGGGTCAGAAATCGAATTCTGTTGCCTCATCATGACCAGCAAGCCTGACCGGTTCGGGAACATGTTTACGGCGAACGATTTTTTCCGGATAGCTGAGAAAATGCTTTTCAAAAACCCGGATAAGAGCATCATTCCAGGTTGCCTTTATTCTTTTTCGAACATCATGCGGCTCCATGACAGTTATATTATAACGCTGATTAGTTAAGTTATTTTCTTGAAACTTACGAAGAGACTCTCTGGAATCATCGCAGAGCTTTCCTGTAGTCCATAACTCAACATTAATTTCAGCATTTGGGTATTCCTTTTTTGCATAGCTGAAGAATACAGGAACCTGTTTTCCAATCCATTTTTTGACATCCTCATGTCTCACAGTCGAATAGGGCTTATAACCTTTGCATTCAATAAAAGTAATTTTTGCATACCCATTCACACTAAGCACATCACATTCCGCTGTTTCCCCTTTAAGTGACTTACATATCTTTCCAACCTCGACATCCTTACTATCTATACGTACGGTCTCAGCGACAATATATTCAAACAAATCCCCCTGAAGCTGATTAGTAACACCGGCTATATTCGTCAGTTTGGACATGATGTCATCTATTGCTGCTATATTATTTTTTAAGCTGAGCGTTATTGAGCCAACCAGATCCCGTAACTGAAAGAGCGCATCAGCAAACTCTTTTCCGAATAGATTCTCTGGTGTCGCGGGTATTATCCCGGTACGCTTCATTTCGAGAAAAGCTTCTTCGCTGTATTCGTCGGCAATAAACATAAACAGACATCTTGGGCTGTTCCTGAGGCTGTTTATCGATCGACATTTTGTAATAAAGGGTTGGAGATGCACAAGACTGAGCTTACAGCCCAGAAGCATGTCGCAGACAAAGAAACCAGGTCGAATTTCCCCTGACCGGGAGAACTGTAGAAGAGGATTAAGGTAGGATGCTGCAGTGACGTCAAAATCAAAATTTGCCACACAGGGTGCCTGATCTGAATCGATTTCCTCCCGCGTGCGCAGCGTGTCGTAACTAATGATGCCGTTATGACGGACCCACTGACTCAGGGATTTCATCAGAACTGACTCGGTGAGCAGCCTGGCTTTAAGGGGATGGAGCGCGCGCTGATACCCGTTATCATTTTTTTCTGTTAGCGCCACACACTCACCCAGACTTGGTAACGTAACAACCCTGACCATCTTGTACTGAAGCAGACCGTCCAGAACTGACTTCCAGGATAATCTGTTTTTCATTGCTACCGGTGAACCGCAGGCTGCAGGAAAATGTCTGACCGGCAGGATCCCCCCGCGTGCCCGGAGGCAACTCAGGGCGAGACCGTAGGCCGATCCGGTATCAAGGAGGGCTGTATTGAGACTGGACCAGAAGCGCCCGGTACCATACTGCTGTTTCAGATAAATAAATCGTTCGCGCTTGGGGAAAAGCTTGTCAACACAGTGGATCTGCCCTGCAGAAGCCGCCCGGGAAATCTGTTTGCGTGCGGTATCACGGTTAACTCCTTGGGTTTTCAGCATTTCCTCTACAAGTATAGAGCTAAGACAAGGACCGATTTTGCGTAACGAAGTAACTATAAGTGATGTCATCTTTTGCTCGCTTGTCACACTGCGTATTTAATAATAACAATACATTCTAGATGCTAAACAACAAAGCCTGAGTTTTAATCTAATAATTACAGTAACTTAAAAATGGATAGTAAGACTGTTTAGATTATCTGTCACAAACCAGATTTTCCTGCAGTAAACACTGTTACTGACAAACGCAGTATGGATGACATATACAGCCTAAGAGATTCAGCCATCAAGCTCATGAAAATTCGTGAATTCAACGTTCACAATTTCATCGAGACAAACGGATATACCATGTCTATCAATACCGAACACAGCATCGCTATCCGGCGGCAATTCTCTAATGGATGTGTATGCGTAACTCAGCGCGGATTCAAGCGCACCTTTTATCATTGTTTTATGGTCCGTCGTTTTGACCGTACCGATGCTGGTCAGCGTCTTCATTTTGCATCCGCCATGACGTTGACCCGACACCAGGATGGGGATGATTACTCAGCAGGAGTCAGCTATCTGGAGCTGGCTGAAGTTCTCATCAGAAATGGCGCGCAGACCAATGCTGACTTACAGGAACTCTGGTCACGCATAGTTTTTAATATTCTAGTCTCTAACTCTGATGATCATTTGCGAAACCACGGGTTTATTCTGGTTCCCGGCAAGGGATGGTGACTTTCTGAAGCCTACGATATAAATCCGGCTCCCAGAGCTGATGGCTTGAAACTGAATATTACTGAGGCGGATAACGCGCTTGATTTGGAATTAGCCCGGGAAGTTGCTGAATACTTTCGCCTGAAACTGACCGAAGCTGATGAGATTATTGCCAACTACCGGTGGATAGTCAGCCAATGGAGAGCTATTGCGGACAGCCTTACTCTTCCTTACCGGGAGCAGGAACAAATGGCGGAGGCGTTCAGACGTGCAATGTGAGTAGTAAACTGCAAATCATGTTCGGAGCACTTTCTTTTACCGCAAGCCGGAATAGCACTTCAGAGAGCACTCCGTTGAAGTTCTAAGAAGAAAGGTCATTGTGACTGGCGATAAATCCTACTGTAAACCCATATG
>ERZ857951.3997-NODE-3997-length-10221-cov-3.110761_pt1 | contig 10221 bp, 12 predicted proteins | sample MGYA00519759_ERZ857951 | MGnify/ENA primary metagenome ERZ857951 (study PRJEB31778, sample SAMEA3449377) | human gut metagenome | biome: human gut; feature: human-associated habitat; material: faeces | place: United Kingdom | collected 2010/2012 ... | reverse complement strand
ATTGCGTGGTGGGACAGAAGCCGCACACAGCAGATGGCAGAGTATGCCGAGCTGATTTGTATTCACAGCCTGCCCGACCACTGGCGGCAGGGCTTTGGCAGCAGGATGATGGAGCGGGTGCTGTCGGACATGGCAGTCGCCGGATACCGGCAGGTGATGCTGTGGGTGTTTGCAGAGAACACCCGCGCCAGAAAATTTTATGAAGCGAACGGATTTTTTACAAACGGCGAGCAGAAGCCGCAGCTGCTCCCGGTGGAGCTTTGCTACCAGAAAAGGCTGTGACGGTTGGAGAAAGAGAGAGTTCCTTGCAAATGGAAGGAAATCAGAAAAGAAGTGCATGGCTCATAGTGGCGTTTTTGGGAATCGTTTTATTGATTTACTATTTTAACGACCTTGTGGGTCTGCTGCTCAACAGATATTACAGCCCATACTGGAGCTGCAATAGTGTTTGGGCAATCACACAAATGTACGCGGAAACGCCCTGTGTGTCAAAAGTAAGATTTGAGCAGGTCGATGGAGGCAAAGGAGGGATAGACGCTGTGTGCTATATGCGGTGGGACGCGGGCATTGAGGAGGATTTGCAGGCATACAGCGACCTGTGCAGTATCGTGAGTTCGGACAAATTTTTGTCGGCTTATTTCGAGGATGTCTTTTCTGAAGAGGAGCACCCCAATACAGACCGAATCATCTTTTCAGTATCGGTTGTACATCAGGACCGCTCGCAGCTTTCCGGGGATGCTTTCTATCAGCTGGTTGAGTCGGAGGAGGGTTTCCGGTTGGTGCAAACCAGTCCCTTCCCGCCTAAACCACCGATACGCTTAGGGTACGAATCAGAAAAAATGGATGAGTTTGTCTGTACCCAATAGCAGAAAATTGAATTGACTAAAACAGCTCCCATCTGTTTTAAAACAGATGGGAGCTGTTTTGTTTTACAGGATGTACAACACAGAATCGTTTAAACGGCAATCAGGCTACGATTTTAACAGAGGTCTTCTGATATGGCAGCTTTGTAACAAGCACCGCAGACAATCTGGATTTTGCGGTACTTGATGACGTTGCTAAAAAGTTGGCTGCCTGGGTCATCAAGCGCGGAGACGAACCGCTGGACTTCTATGCAGTGTATTGGTAAAAAGAATATGTAAAAAGAATATGTAAAAAGAAGCACCGTTGCTTTGTGGTGTGTGGAAATGTGTCTGCTGTACGACGGCTTTTTTTCTTTCGTCGTCATCCGGTAGATTTAATCACACTTTCTATCTTACTTGTAATTCTATAATAAAGACCAAATTTTGCAGAAATCTCCTAAATTTAAAAATCAAAAGCATTTTTATTTTTTTTACTATTCGCATTGTAACAGAACTCGTCAAGGATAAGCAGGAGACAGCATTCTTTCCTTTTACAAAATAAAGACAAAACAGGAAGGCTAAAAGAAATTTGATTTTCTTTTAGCCTTCCTGTTTTGTGGTGTGCTCATTCTATGCACCAGACGCAAACATGTCCATTCTAAGTGAACATTATGCTGCGGGTGCAGCTGCACGGCTTTGGGAAGCAGCCGCGACGGTCAGCAGAGTATTGTCCATATTTTCGGCAAAGATGCCATACCCGCGGGTCGGGTCATTGACAAACACATGGGTCACACCATGATACCGATAGAACCAGCTTGAAGCTGGACACAATATCGCGTTACAGATTCTTTTTCATCCTGATTTTCGCGCTCGCGGCGGGTGGTTTGAGGCAAAACAGAAGTTTTCGTCAGGCATATCTTTTAGAGCTGCCCTCTTTTCCTCAGAGGGTTATGGGATGAAACCCCTGTGACACGGAACAGTCAAACAGAAAACGATAGGGCAGGAAAGCAGTTTCGATGATGCCGAAGACATAAGGAAGGAGTCCATACCATGACCGCACAAATGATCGCGATTGCAAATCAAAAAGGTGGAGTTGGCAAAACGACCACCTGTACAAATCTGGGAATCGGGCTGGAAAGAGAAGGAAAGAAGGTGCTGTTGGTTGACGCAGACCCGCAGCCAGACTGAGTCTGGACGCAATTTCGCGCCTTGGTTTACTGCGAAGTTACAGTTTCAGCACACGGCGATCGCTCGCGTTTTCACACTCGCTCGTTTGAACTGCGCCGAAGGTGAACAGGGTGCAGGCTCAGCCTGCAAGGTATCCTTCATCGCCCAGAAGGGGTGGACTTTATCCCCGCCAATATCCAGCTGTCCGGGATGGAGGTCTCGCTGGTGAATGCCATGAGCCGCGAAAGCATCCTGCGTCAGTATCTGGAAATGATGAAAGAACAGTATTCTCATATTCTGATTGACTGCCAACCATCTTTGGGGTACGGGTCGCCGGTGGCGACCTCTAAACACCGAAGGTGGTTAGAAGTACCGACCGAGCCGACAGGCGAGACTGCTCACCGTCAACGCTTTGGCTGCTGCTGACCGCATTATCATTCCCGTTCAGGCAGAGTACCTGCCGGCAAAAGGTTTGGAGCAGCTGCTTTCGACCATTGGAAAGGTGAAGCATCAACTCAATCCCAAATTGCAGGTTGACGGGATTTTGCTCACCATGGTGGACAATCGAACTAATTTTGCAAAGGAAATTGCCGCTCTCCTGCGGGATACATATGGAAACAAAATCCGGGTGTTTTGCAATGAGGTTCCTCATTCTGTTCGCGCGAAGGAAATCAGCGCTGAAGGAAAGAGCATTTTTGCCCATGACCCCAATGGCAAAGTAGCAGAAGGCTACCGAAATTTAACAAAGGAGGTGCTGAGTCTTGAAAAGCAGCGCGAAGAACATCCGGCTGACCTCAGTCGATGAACTGTTTTCTACCGAAGAAAGCCGTGAAGATGCCCAGCGGGAAAAGGTGGTGGAGATTGCACTTTCCCAGCTGCATCCATTTCAAAATCATCCTTTTCAAGTCAGGGATGACCAGGCAATGCAGGAAACCGCTGACAGTATTCGGGAATATGGGGTGCTGGTTCCAGCCATCGCACGCCCAGACCCGAACGGAGGATATGAGCTAATTGCTGGTCACAGGCGGCATCGGGCAAGCCAGCTTGCCGGGAAGGAAACGATGCCGGTTATTATCCGGGAGCTGGACGATGATGCCGCAACGATTATTATGGTGGACAGCAATTTGCAGCGAGAAACTCTGCTGCCAAGTGAGAGAGCCTTTGCCTATAAAATGAAGTTGGAGGCGATGAAGCGGCAAGCTGGACGTCCCCAAAAAGAAAATATGTCCCAAGTTGGGACACAAAAACGCTCCGATCAGTTGTTAGCTGAACAGGTTGGACAAAGCAGAAACCAAGTCCAACGCTATATCCGCCTGACCGAACTGATTCCCGAGCTGCTGGAACTGGTGGATGAACATAAGATTGCATTGAATCCGGCGTACGAGCTTTCCTTCCTGAAAAAAGAGGAGCAGACAAAATTATTGGATGCGATGGAAAGCGAGCAGACGACACCCTCCCTTTCGCAGGCACAGCGACTCAAAAAATTCAGTCAGGAAGGGCATCTTTCCATTGATGTAATGCGAGCGATCCTGAGCGAGGAAAAGAAAAGTGAGGTGGACAGGGTAACGCTCACCGGTGACACCCTGCGCAAATACTTCCCCAAAAGCTACACGCCACAGCGGATGCAGGACACCATCATCAAGCTGCTCGAACAGTGGCAGCGCAGGCAAAAGGAACAGGAAAGATAAATGATGGTTTTACAATCCGAAGATACAAAAACCATTGTGTTCCTTAGCTTTTTTCAGCCAGGAGATCAGAACTTCCTGCTCTGGAAGCTGTTCCTTTTGAAGTGATTTGAGGATGCAGTCGGTTTCTTTGACAGAGTAATAATTGATTCCGCACAGATCAACAATTCCGGTTTTTCCGTTGCTGTAAATTCCATTGGAAAAAATGGAATCATAGTAAGCAGAAAATTGATTGTCATCGCCGTAGACGTACAAGGAATCATCACTCCAAGAATGAATCGAATCAACAGAAATGATTTACTCAATGGTTGAGTGAGAGGGCAGTCGGCAATATTGGAACTCGATGAAATAAGAGCCGCCAAAGGCTTTTCCTTCCTCTTGCGAATGAAAGGTATGAAATAACAAAGAATCCCCTCCAAGCATTTTGTATGAAATGGAATAGTCCGAAATGTGGGTATTACCCGTAGGATGGCAATTCACTTTCATCCACAGCAACAGCTTCATAATCGTAATTATTCCAACAAGCCCCGATATCAGCTGATGTGAAGTAATCCTTTTCGTTGCCTGTTAGGTGAATCCTTCCGGCTTTCACAGCGATAGACGAATAAATGATTTCGTAGGTTGTAGAGTCAGAAAGATGAAAACGAAAGCTGGTTACAGAACCGCCGGCAACGGGTTCTGTCTCTTTGTCTTTCAAAGAGATGCGTTCAAACAGTTGATAGATGCTTTTAATATCCTCTTGCTGGGTAATCACTTTTTTCTCCGCTTCCATCGGATTGATAAAGTAAAACATATCGATGCTGGTTACATCTGTAACCTCAAATGGAAAAGTGATGGAAATTGTTTTGCCGCCACAGCTGGCAAAGGATATGCAAAGCATAATAATGAAGATCAGAATAACTGCTTTTTTCAGCATGATCATCCCTCCTTGTCTTTTTAAAATTTATCTGCTTTCCCTTTATTTATTTTCATTGTACATCAGGAAGGGAATGCTGCGCAAGACCCCAGCTTTGTAGCAGGCTGAGCCTATCGACACAACTCACTGATCTTATCGTACTGCTTTTTTGGTTTCACAGGGGTTTCACCCCCGTACCCCTACGAGCTTTTTGAAAAAAGCTCGACCAAAACTTTAATTCTTTGTCAAATCCAGCGACTTTTGCGCCGAAGGCGAACACTTTTCTTTTGGCCCTACCTTTTCTTTTTAGTAAAGAAAAAGTAGGGAAGTTACATCTTTGTATGCAACTTTGGGGGTGTTTGGGGGTAAGAGTGAAGGGGCATTTTTTAGGTGAAGAGAAAAAATAACACCAAATATGGGTGACAGCATAAGGAGAAGGTGTCCTCTTTGAAATTACCTCTGTATCGTATAAACTGCCCACCGCGAGCACAAAGGTTGGACTAAAAAGAAACTAAAACGCGAAACAGCTTTGCTACTTTCTCAGAAAGTAGAGAATGACAACAGAAAGGAAGTTTTCCATGACACAAACGCTACAATTCCGATATTATTACAAAAATCAGGCGGAGCAATTTCACTTTTATAAGATACCCAAAGTCCTTTTTACCGATGCCCGATTTAAGGGATTTTCCGCAGAAGCAAAAATCCTCTATGGACTGATGCTGGATCGGATGAGCTTGTCGATGAAAAATGGCTGGATGGACAGTCAAAACCGTATCTATATCTATTTTACTTTGGAAGATGCAGTGGAACTACTGGGCTGTGGGCACGGTAAGGCAGTGCGGCTTTTTTCAGAGTTGGACAGCGTGAAAGGAATCGGGCTGATTGAGCGCAAAAAGCAGGGGCAGGGAAAGCTTGCAAAGATTTATGTCAAGAACTTTTTGGAGGATGAAGCTGTGGACGGAGATTCCGATGAAAACAAGACTTCCCAGAATCGGAACTCTGAGAAGGGGGATTTTCAAGGAAAAGACGAGCAGTTTTCCCAAAATGGGAACTCTCAGCAGGGGGTGACTTCCGATTTTCAGAAGTCTGCACTTTTGAAAAAAGAAAGTCCAGACATTCCTTTTTCGGGAAGTCTAGACTTTTCAAAATCGAACGGAAATAATACTGATCTCAGTAAGACTGAGAGAAACAATACAGAATCTTTTAATGATTCGATGGATGGGATGGAACGCGCGCGCGAAAAACAAGAAATGGAACAGCTTATCCGCAGAAACATTGAGTATGATGTTTTGTTTTCCAGAAATCCAACCTGCAAACAAGAGATCGACGAGATGGTTTTGCTGATGACCGAGGCGGCAACCAGCAAAAGAAACACCATTCGTCTGGATCAGCAGGAGCTGCCGCAGCCGATGGTGAAGGAGCGGCTGCTGAGCTTGCAGTGCGAGCACATCGAGTATGTGCTGGAATGTATGAAAAACAGCACCGCCAAGATCCATAATATCCGCGCCTATCTCCTGACCGCCTTGTATCATGCACCGGAGACCATCCACCACTACTATGCTGCACAGATGAGGGCAGATTGAATCTGCACACTGTTCGCCTCCGGCGCGAAGCCAAGTGGTTTATTTGAAACAAACCACCCTCCGTGAGCAGAAAGCCCGGACTAAAAAGAAACTAAAACGCGGAACAGTTCTTGTACTTTCTCAGAAAGTACAAGAGCAGATGGATGATCTTTCTCATGGACTTTTCTAATGCATCTTCAATCTCGATCATGTTTTGATTGCTTTTTGTCATGACTCCATCACCTTATCGATCTCCTCCTGATAAAGGTTAATAAAAGTATCGAGGATGGAGTTGTGTGTCAGCCCTTTAAAATGAGGGGCACTCTCCACAGCAACGGTATGATCTTCATCATAGAAGAAGGAGTGGAACATAACTTTATCAGAGGCTTGACGTTTGACTTCCAGATATTTGTTTAGAAAATAATCATGTGTGGAGATGAAAATTTGTACGCCGTTTTGCTGTAAATTGAGCAGTATTTCGGCAATGATTGGAATATGAATCGGGTTGATATTTGCTTCAGGCTCGTCCCAGAACAGGACAGATCCGCTTACAAGCACGCCATTTTTAACAAGCTGCCATAACAAGGCAATTTTTCGGATACCTTCCGCAACAAGGTTAAATTCGATTTTCATATTTCCATGCGTCAGGTAGAACTCATCCTGTTTTTTGTCAAAGAAAACTTTGCCCTCAATGATAGCTTCAATTTGCTTTAACAAAGTTTTTTTAATAGCAGCATCTTTTCCAGGAGAAATCATAATTTTTGCAGCGTTGATAACATCCAGATAGGTGTCGTCAAAAGAAACATTATTCATTGCAACGGCTGCATTCAGATTGTAGGAGTGGGATAAAATTTCCTTTGCAGGGATGAATACACTGGATAAACCTTCTTGTTGCTTTTCCCAGCTTTCTTCACCGGCTACTTCTGCATCCCATTTTGGGGTTTTATTGCTGAAAGAAGCAGATAATACCTTGCTGCTTCTCTCGTTTTTGCTCGTTATATGGACAGATGCATCATTGTTGCCTTGCTTTTTTCGCACAAGACGGGAGATACGATGCTCGTCAGGAGCAAAGCAACTTACAATTTTATTGGAGAAAGAAACCCTAGGATCAGCAGCACAACAAGCACTGTATAATATTTTTAGAAGATGTGTTTTGCCGACGCCATTTGGACCGATAAAAACATTGATTCCATCAGAAAACTGCATATCGAGTGTATCAAAAACGGTAATATTTTTTAAACTGATTTTTTGAATGAACATAAATTACACCTCTTTTATCGGTGATATTGAGTAGAAGTTTTAAAAGCTCAAAACGGTATCGGAAGTTTAAAACAGTTTGAGCGCCTTTACGAAGTAACTTTATTATAGACTATTTTGAACGGATGAACAACCGTTTTATTCGCTTTTCTGTAAGTTATGAAACAGTGATTTTTCTTGGTTTCATAACATGGCGATGAGAGAAGTGTTTTGCTAAAAATATAAGTTCAGTAAATCTGAATTATCGTAAGACAGTAGATTCAAGGAAAAGTCCAATGGTATTAAGTCAAGAGGGTGATACAAGAAAATTTTAAGTAGAACTTGGGAAAAAGCGTCATGTAGCATGGAAAAAGGCAACACCAACCAAAGCCCTGTCCCTGTAAATTTTTGAAACAGGGCTGCGACGTCAGAGCGGCAAGCGGTGCGCTCAACCCTCCGGCGGGATATACAGGCGGTTGTCCTTCAGCAGTCGAAAGACCAACCGGACCAGTTTTCTGGCAGTTAAAGCGAGTGCGCGTTTATGCTGGTACTTGTTGACCTCTTTGAATTTGAGGTCATAGTAACGCCGGAACTCGGAGTCGCATCTTCTCACAGAGTTGGCGGCTTCCAGCAGGTAGTAGCGGAGATATCGGTTTCCGGATTTAATCATCCGGGAGTGCTCTGCCTCGAATTCACCGGACTGGTCTTTGTGCCAGACAAGACTGGCAAACTTGGCGACAGAGGCTTGAGAATCAAAGCGGTGGATATCGCCAATCTCAGCAATGATTCCGGCGGAGTAAACCTTGCCAATGCCGGGAATGGAAGTGAGTGTGTTTGGGATAATTTCAAACTGTTGCTCAATGGCCTTGTCCGGCACTTTGACCTGTTCCTTCAGTGCCCGCATGGAGGCGATAGATACAGACATTGCCTGGTTCACAGAGTTATTCACGGTAACTGGCAGACGGTAAGAATCTCTGGCTGCACTGCGAATAGCCTTAGCTTTTGCTACTGGGTCAGCGAAGTTCCTGCCCTTTTCATCAATGAAGAAAGTCAGTTCATCCAGATCGGCGTTTGCCAGATCATCCACTGTTTCAAACTGTTCCATGAGTGCAATGGTGGTGGCGCTGGTATTTTGAATATCCTTCTCCTGAGCAATACCGGAGCATTTCAGGAATAAGTAGTTAGCAAACCGTTGTTTCTCGCGGGTCAGGTTCTGAATGACGTCAAACCTGGCTCTGGTAAGGGTTCTGAGTGCCTGGTAGCGATAGTCGTCCATATAGACCTCCTTGGCGATCCTGCCAAAACGGAGATGGTCGGCAATCACAAAGGCGTCCACGAAGTCATTCTTAGGCAGGTCGGAGTAGGCTTCTTTGAATTTCCGAACCTGCTTGGGATTAGGACATGGATCTTCCGCTGAAACCGGCCAAGGCTGCCATCCTCCCGGAGTGCGTAAACCAAGCTGTCTCCGTAGATAGAGGTTGCCTCCAGGCCGATCACCACATCGCTGAGATGCATGGAGCTGAGCGCCGACACGATTTTCTCTGACAATATTTTAGCACCGCCCAGGTTATTCTGCACGGAAAAACTGGAGTGTTTGCTGCCGTCCGGCTTCATCAGGTAGGCCACATTGCTTCTGCTGCTCACATCAATGCCAACGAATAGTGGGTTCATTTTTTCACCTCCCCCCGTGGAGATTTCAGGCCAGCAGGCTTTGAGATACCCATGATAACCGGAGCGTCCGCAACCTCGCGTATCAGAATCATTCCGGAGAAAGCCAATGCGATAGCCCTTACTGCGAACAGGGCGGCCTTACTTCCGGCAAACAGCCAATGAGTTTGCAGCTAACTTCCGGTTCAGGGGGACGGACTTTTTTTGAAGCAGCCTTTCGGCTCAACTGGAGGAACAAGAACTTGACCCTGCTGTCCTACAGCTATTGTATCACGGGCATCCTAAAGCCTGCTGATATTCAAAAGTGAACTAAGCAGATTCTCTTAAAAACGTCTGCAAATCTTATTATACGAGGAGGAACTCAGTATGCAGGACGAAGTACGGGAAAAATCAGTTGCTTTTGTCATTCGGGTTGGCAAGACCGGAGGAAAATTGACCGTGTCAATGCTCAAATATGCGATGGAGCAATATCTCGAGCAGCAAAGAAATCCCAGAGCACCCCATGGGAGACAGAGTGTTAAAAGTCTGGTCAGACAGGGAGCAGGGGTCCAGAATATCGAAATCACAGATAAAAATATCCGCTCCTTTCAGTTGGTCGCCCGAAAGTATGGGGTGGATTACGCACTCAAAAAGGATACTTCCAGTCAGCCGCCGCGCTATCTCGTCTTCTTTAAGGCAAGGGACACGGATGCGCTGACTGCCGCCTTTCGAGAGTTTTCTGGCAAGCAACTAAAACGCAATAAGAAGCCTTCGATTCTGGTGCAGCTCAAAAAGTTCCAGGAACAGATGGTGAATCACGACAGAGCCCGGAACAGGGCTAAAAATGGAATCGAACGATAGCAGTGTATCAATAGAAGGGGGAAGAACACTGAACACACAGAAGATAAAAGAATGTATTTTGCCAAACCTGACGTATCTGTTCATCTTCTGGCTGGTGGATAAGATCGGGGAAGCCTATCGCCTGTCGGATGCGGTGAACTGTTTTTCGAGAATTATCGATGCAATCAATGGGCTTGCCAAACTTGGAGAGAATCCGTTCCCAAGCCTGCACCCATTTGATATGCTGGTTGGAGTTGTGGGAGTGCTTGTGATTTGGCTGATTGTTTTCTTAAAGAAAAAGGATGCCAAGAAATACCGCAAAGGGGTGGAGTATGGCTCAGCAAGAT
>ERZ857951.3990-NODE-3990-length-10235-cov-2.838900_pt1 | contig 10235 bp, 8 predicted proteins | sample MGYA00519759_ERZ857951 | MGnify/ENA primary metagenome ERZ857951 (study PRJEB31778, sample SAMEA3449377) | human gut metagenome | biome: human gut; feature: human-associated habitat; material: faeces | place: United Kingdom | collected 2010/2012 ... | reverse complement strand
CCCGCCATCCCGGTTTGTTCGTGCGACTTTCTTTCAACTGACAGCACCGCAACAACCGTCTGCACAAGAAAGTGCTTTTCAGGCATTTCATATCCTGAATAATTTCGATATTCCGACGGGTACTGAACAACCTTGGGGGAAAGCATCTGCTGATGTCCCGAGCGCTACGCAATTCACAGTAGTCACGGATACGCGAAATAGGATCATTTATTATCGCACCATGTACAATAGCAACATCCGTTGCATAGACTTGAAAACTATTGATTTCGAGAATGTGAGATATTACAGTATGCCGCTGGATGACGTGAAGAAACAACCGGTTGAACGGATCGATATAAAATGACATGTTTTGTACAGAGATTAGGTTATTTCTTGTATCCCAGTGTTGTTTTATAGTTTTGAAATAAATAAGTGAAGGTACGATTTTATGTCCTTCACGGGGCTGAATGTAAACTGATAATCAAAATATTACATTCCAGCCAATTCCCCTGCCTGCACGATAATCGACCACACCCTGCGATTAGTCGCTGGTTTATAGTTGATTGACCGTCGTGACTGAGAAAACGAAAAAGACCGTGGAGGGTGTGGGTGTCCGGTGGTAGGGGTAACCTTAATTTTTCTCTTGTGGAGGAAGATAGGAATTAGGCGTTTTATCCCTTGAGAATATAAAACGTTCCTAAATTCGTCCCTGTTGTAAAATCAAAATTCCTGATAATGTATTAATTATCAGGAATTTCTGTGGTTCTAGCAGGACTCGAACCTGCATTTAAAGTTTAGGAAACTTCCGTTCTATCCCTTGAACTATAGAACCTCCAACTTGTTCAGTCCTGTTTTCTATAGGCTGTTGCGACATCTCATCGGTATGAGGTGAGTTCGTCCGGTGTGTACGCAATATGTTTGATGACGGTGTTTTTGGGGCTTATTTGGAAAAACCCCCGCCGTTGTAGGCCCATTTCACGTAAAGGGCTCCCCAGGTATATCCTCCGCCGAATGCGGACAGAATCAGGTTGTCGCCTTTGCGCAGGCGCGATTCGTAATCCCAAAGACAGAGCGGAATAGTTGCTGCCGTGGTGTTGCCGAACTTGTCGATATTGATCATGCATTTTTCGGCCGGAAGCCCCATTCGGTGTGCCGTTGCGTCGATGATACGCAGGTTGGCCTGGTGCGGTACCAGGTAGCGGATATCGTCGGCGGTCAGGTGGTTACGCTCCATGATCTCGACCGATGTATCGGCCATGTTCGATACGGCGGCTTTGAAAACGGGCTGTCCTTCCTGATAGACATAGTGCCAGCCTTTGTCTACCGTATCGTGTGTCGGGGGATAGGCGGAGCCGCCGGCTTTCATGTGCAGGTGCTGCGCGCCGGATGCGTCCGAATGCAGGATCGCGTCGAGGACACCTGTACCGTCAGTCGTCGGTTCGAGCAGTACGGCTGCGGCGCCGTCACCGAAGATCGGGCAGGTAGAGCGGTCGGTGTAGTCGATGATTGAAGACATCTTGTCGGCGCCGACTACGACGATCTTTTTATAAGGTCCCGCTTCGATAAGTTTCGATGCGGTGTTCAGGGCAAAGATAAAGCCGCTGCAGGCTGCCGACAGGTCGAATCCGAAAGCCTTTTTCATGCCGCTTTTATGGGCGATCAGGTTGGCCGTCGACGGGAAGAACATGTCGGGCGTTACCGTGGCGCAGATCACTACGTCGATGTCCATCGGATCTGTTCCCGTTTTTTCGAGCAGGTCGTTCACGGCGCGCTCTCCCATATAAGAGGTGCCGAGGCCCTCGCCTTTGAGAATGTGGCGGGTTTTGATGCCGATGCGTGACATGATCCATTCGTCGGAGGTGTCCACCATGTGGCTCAGCTCGATGTTGTCGAGAATGTAGTCGGGCAGGTAGGCGCCCACGCCTGTAATAGCTGCGGTTGTCTTTGTCGTCATTAGCTGAAAATTTCTCGGAGTTTGGCTGCCACTCCCGCCTTGATCGTCTTTTCAGTCTGGAGAACCATGTTTTCGATGGCGGTTGCGCTGGAGCAGCCGTGGCCGATGATTACGGTGGAATTGATGCCTAACACGGGCGTCCCACCCACTTTTTCGTAATTGAGATTTTCGAAATAGGTATTTTTCAAACCCTGTTGGCGCGTCATCTCAAAAATACCTTCCGACATCTTGAGAATCGTGTTGCCTACGAAACCGTCGCAAACGATCACATCCGCCACGCTGCTGTCGAATAAGTGTTTCGCTTCGATGTTGCCGACGAAATTGAAGTCGGTGCTGTTATCCATCAGTTCGTAGGTAGCCTTCGTTTGTTGGTTGCCTTTCTCTTTCTCTTCGCCGATGTTCAGCAGGGCCACCCGCGGGTTAGCCTTGCCCATCACGCTTTTTGCGTAAGTGCTGCCGATGATACCGTATTGGTAAAGAACGTCGGGTTTGCAGTCTACATTCAGGCCTACGTCCAACAGCAGCGCTTCGCTGCCGTCGATAGTGGGGAACAGGGCCGAAATGGTCGGACGGATTACACCTTCGATCTGCTTGACGGTATACATGCAACCCACCATCATTGCGCCGGTGCTTCCGGCGCTTGCAAAGCCGTCGATCTTGCCTTCGAGCAGGTGGTTAAAACCGACCACGATGCTTGAGTCGGTTTTTTTCGAGAAAGCCTGCGTCGGATTGTCGCCCATTTCGATCACTTCACTCGTATGCACGATGTCGAAAGTGCCGTCCGGGCAGTTTTCCTCGGCTAGAATCTCCTCGATGCGGCTCTTGTCGCCGAAAAGGACGATCCGGCTGTCCTGCGCCAGTTTGCGCGAAGCGCTGATGGCGCCTAGTACGACCGTCCGCGGGGCAAAGTCTCCGCCCATTGCATCAATTCCTATTCTGGTCATAGTCATTGGAGCTTAATGGGGGCCGGCATGCCTATTCCGCTTTTTTCTCGATCGCTACACGGCCCCTATAATAGCCGCACTCGGGGCAAACCCGGTGGTAAAGGACGGTCGCGCCGCAGTTCGAGCAGGTCGCCAACGTGGGAACGGCGGCTTTGTAATGGGTTCTTCTCTTGTCTCTTCTCGTACTGGAGACTTTATGTTTAGGATGTGCCATGTTGAGAATGTTTTTATGATATAACTCTTAATCTACTTCTTTTGTTGTTCTTGTTCCAATTTCTTTTTCAGCGTTTCCAGTTCGCTCCAAGGCGAGTCGCCGTCTTGCGCCGGGGCATTTTCCGCTGCGGCCTCGGCTGCGGTTTGCTGCACGAACTGCTCGAACTCCTCTTCACTGACAATCCGAAAACGCGAGAGCATTTCGGGATTGCACAGGCTGTGGCCTTCGGCATCCTCCGGGTGAATCTTCCGGTAGGGCAGGCTCAGTGATATGCTTTCATAAATATATTGCCCCAACGGGAGTTCCGTCTCATTGGGACTCAGCCACATCACTTCGCCGTCGCTCTCTTTTTCAGTCTCCGAAAACCGGACCTGCAGCGTTCCTGCATAGTGTACGGGCATCATGAATTCGTCCAGGCAGCGGTCGCAGGTCACCTCCACTTCACCGTCGATTGTGAAGTCCAACGTCAGCAGGCGTTCCGTTTTGACCAATTCGACACTGACCGATGCATGCCCCCTGTGAATCTCCGAACCCTCGAAAGCGTCGAAAAAACGGTCGTCCACCTCAAATTCAAAATGGTGGTTTCCAATGCTCAACCCTTTGTACGGGATCGCGTATCGCTTCAAAATATCCACTCAGCTACTGAAAAATAGAGCACAAATGTATATATTTTTACCGGATATGCAAAACCTTTGCGCATATCTTTACAAACCTTGCGACTTGGCGACCAGCGCCAGATCGCACAGGGCCGCTGCTACGGCCGATTCGATCACCACCACGGCCCGCATTGCGATGCACGCGTCATGGCGGCCTTTGATGACCAGCCGTTCAGGGGTGCCTGTTTCGGTATTCAGCGTGAGCTGCGGCGACGATATGCTCGAAGTGGGCTTTACGGCCACGCGCACCACCACCGGGTTGCCGTTGGTGATACCGCCGACGATACCTCCCGAATGGTTCGTAGCTGTCGCGCCGTCGGGCGACATGATCGGGTCGTTGTTTTCGCTGCCGTGCAGTTTGGCCGATCCGAAACCGAGTCCGAACTCCACTGCCTTGACTGCCGGGACGGAGTAGAGCAGGTGGCTCATCACGCTTTCGGCCGAGTCGAAGAAGGGTTCGCCCAATCCCACCGGTACGCCGCTGGCGGTACATTCGACGATACCGCCTACCGAATCCTGCGTCCGCAACGCCTCTTCGATGATTTCGGGGAACCGGTCCGGATCGGCACAGCCTCCGATTTCGGAGAGCACGGTGTCGAACTTGATTTTATTCTTGTAAAGTTTCTTGAGGATCAGTTTGGCTACTACCCCGGCCGTAACCAGTCCGAGGGTCAGCCGTCCCGAAAAATGCCCGCCTCCGCGGTAATCGGCAAATCCTTTGTATTTGGTCATCGCTACCCAGTCGGCGTGCGACGGGCGCGGGTGGGTGACCAGGTTGCGGTAGTCTCCCGAAAGCGTATTTTCATTGTAGTAGACGACCGTCAGCGGCGCTCCGGTCGTGCGCCCGTTGAAAACGCCCGTAACGATGTGCGGGGCGTCACTCTCTTTGCGCGGGGTGGTTCCCCGCTTGCCGCTTTTGCGCCGTGCGAGGTCTGCCGCGAAGGATTTTTCACTCAGGGCGATGCCTGCCGGCACGCCGTCCAGCGTGACGCCGACCATGCCGCCGTGCGATTCGCCGAAAATGGAGATTCGGAATAACCTGCCGAAGCTGTTCATCTGATGTCTGGTTATAAGGTTTGGCGCCTTGCGGCGGATATTTTGCGTTTGGATGCCGGTGTGCAAGAATCCGAATTTAGGTTGCTTCGGTCTTTATGTCGCCGGTTTTTTATATGTATTAATGAAATTAGATGTAATTGTTTCAGCTCCGCAACGTATCCAGGTCGTTCCAGAAGTTCGGATAGGATTTGTCGGCCGCATCGGCACCTTCGATTACAACGCTGTCGTCGCTGCTGAGTGCGGCTACGGCGGCAGCCATCGCAATGCGGTGGTCGTTGTGGCTGTCCACGACGGCGCTCGAGACCGGACCGCCCGTGATGCGCATCGTGTTCTCTTCCGACAGGTCGACCCCGATTCCCAGCCTTCCGAACACTTCCGCGATCGTTTTGGCCCGGTTGCTCTCCTTGTAAGTGAGCCGCTGCGTGCCTGTCAGCACGGATGTGCCCTCGCAACTCGCCGCCAATGCGGCCAGCGCCGGGAAGAGGTCGGGGCAGTCGGTGGCGTCGAATTCAAAGGCGTGCAGCGGTCCGCCGTGCACCGTGACCGAGGAGTTAGTAGTGATTATTTCGGCTCCGGCACGCGCCAGTGCTTCGATGATTGCCAGGTCGGCCTGCAGCGAGATGTGGTTCAGGTTCCGGATCGTGATGCTGCCTGCGGTCGCCCCGGCTACGAGCAGGCACGAAGCTCCGCTCCAGTCTCCCTCTATATTGTATGTGCAGGGGGTGTAGTGTTGTCCGCCCGCAATGTAGAACTGTTCGTAGTTGTTGTGTTCGATGGCTACGCCGAACCGGGCGGCCAGGTCGATGGTCATATCGACGTAAGGGCGGCTTTTGAGGTTTTCCACATGCAGTACCGTGTCGTTCGGCGACAGCGGTAGGGTCATCAACAGGCCCGTGATGAACTGTGAACTGAGCGAACCGTCCACATGTATTTCCCCGCCGCGCATCGGTCCTTTTACGGAGATGGGCAGGTAGCCCCCGTTGGAGATTACCTCGACGCCGAGCGCCTGCAACGGTTCTTCCATCATTTCGATCGGGCGGCGCAGGATCGAGCCTTCGCCGTTGATCGTGATAGGCATGTGGCAGAGTGAAGCGATAGGAGTGAAGAGCCGCGTGGCCAGTCCCGATTCCCCGATGTTGAGTTTGGTCGAGACCGGATTCAGGCCGCCACGGATCGTGTAGGTAGTCCCTTCGTGCGAGACCGATGCCCCGAGCCTACGGGCCACGTCGAGCGCGGCACGCGTGTCGTTGCACAGATCCAGGTGGGTGAGCGTCGTCTCCCCGCCGGCAAGCAGGGCAGCGGCTACGGCCCGCTGAGCATAGCTTTTCGATGCCGGTGCGGTGATGCTGCCTGCAATACGGCCTTTGTGTATGGTTGTTTTCATGGTGTTTCCTAACGAAGTTTGAAATCCTGCCCGAGGTAGACTTTTCGTACTGTTTCGTCGTTGGCAAGGTCTTCGGCCGACCCTGCCTTGAGGATTTTGCCTTCGAAGAGCAGGTAGGTGCGGTCGGTGATCGAGAGGGTTTCGTGCACGTTGTGGTCGGTGATCACCACGCCGATATTCTTATCCTTGAGTGTCGCCACGATACTTTGGATATCCTCTACGGCGATGGGGTCGACGCCGGCGAACGGTTCGTCGAGCAGGATGAACTTGGGGTTGATCGCCACCGCGCGCGCGATTTCGGTTCGGCGCCGTTCGCCGCCCGAAAGCTGGATACCCATACTCTTGCGCACTTTCTGCAACCGGAACTCCTCGATCAGGTTTTCGAGCCGTTCGCGCTGGTACTCCTTGGTAAAATCGGTCATTTGCAGCACGGCCCGGATATTGTCTTCCACCGACAGGTGGCGGAACACCGAGGCTTCCTGGGCCAGATAACCGACCCCTTTCTGCGCGCGTTTGTAGACCGGTTCTTTGGTCAGTTCGGTACCTTCGAGGAAAATACCCCCCTCGTTGGGCTTGATCAGTCCCACGATCATGTAGAAAGTGGTGGTCTTGCCGGCTCCGTTGGGCCCCAGCAAGCCGACGATTTCGCCTTGGTTGACCTCGATCGAAACGTGGTCGACTACCGTGCGCGTTTTGTATTTTTTAACTAGGTCTTTGGTGTATAGTTTCATCTGGCGAATGTCCCCGAAAAAGAAATAATTTCCTACAAAGTTAGTGATTTTCGCAAAAAGTTTTTATCTTAGTAAGCGATTAGATTTCGTAAATAGGCAATTATCGATCCAAATGTCTGATAAAGAGAGTGCGGTGCTGCACGAACGTCTGAAAGAGTATTTCGGTTTTACCAGTTTCAAAGGCAATCAGGAGGAGGTTATTCGCAATGTACTGGCAGGTAAGGACACTTTTGTGCTGATGCCTACCGGTGGCGGGAAGTCATTATGTTACCAGCTCCCGGCACTGGTGATGGACGGTGTGGCTATTATCATTTCACCGCTGATCGCACTGATGAAAAACCAGGTCGATGCGATGCGCACGTTCAGCATGGAGGATGGGATCGCCCATTTCCTCAATTCATCGCTGAACAAAGCTGCCGTTGCCAAAGTCAAGAGCGATGTGCTCGCGGGCAAAACCAAGCTGCTCTATTTCGCACCCGAGTCGCTGACCAAGGAGGATAACGTGTCGTTCCTGCGGCAGATCAAAATATCGTTTTACGCCATCGACGAGGCGCACTGTATTTCCGAGTGGGGGCACGATTTCCGCCCGGAGTACCGCCGCATCCGCCCGATCATCAACGATATCGGTGCCGCACCGCTGATCGCGCTGACCGCTACGGCCACGCCGAAGGTGCAGATGGATATCCAGAAGAATCTCGGTATGCTCGATGCGGCCGTGTTCAAATCGTCGTTCAACCGGCCTAATCTGTTTTATGAGGTACGTTCGAAGACCAATGCGACCAAAGAGATCATCCGCTATATCAAGAGCAATCCGGGCAAATCCGGAATCATCTACTGCCTGAGCCGCAAAAAGGTCGAGGAGTTGGCCGAATTGCTGGCCGCCAACAGCATCAAGGTGGCGCCTTACCATGCCGGCATGGATGCCGTTACCCGTGCGGCGAATCAGGATGCTTTCCTGAATGAGAAGGTCGATGTGATCGTCGCGACGATCGCTTTCGGCATGGGTATCGACAAGCCCGACGTGCGCTATGTAATCCATTACGATATTCCCAAGTCCCTCGAAGGCTATTATCAGGAGACGGGCCGCGCAGGCCGCGACGGCGGCGGAGGACACTGCCTGACCTTTTATAGTTATAAGGATATTCAGAAACTCGAAAAATTCATGCAGGGCAAGCCGTTGGCCGAACAGGAGATCGGTAAGTTGCTGCTGCAGGAAACTGTTTCCTATGCCGAGAGTTCGATCTGCCGGCGCAAGACGCTGCTGCACTATTTCGGAGAAGAGTATCCCGAGGAGAATTGCAACTGCTGCGACAATTGTCTCCATCCCAAGCCCAAGTTCGAAGGGCGTGAGTCGTTGGTGTTGATGCTCAAGGTGCTGAAGTTTCTTGGCGACAAGTTCAAATACGATTATCTGATCAATGTGCTGATCGGACGCAACAATGCACTGATCAAGTCTTACGGCCACAACAAGAGCGAATGGTTTGGCGTGGGCGGCGACCAGAGCGATCGTTATTGGGGCGCTGTGGTGCGTCAGGCGTTGATTTTGGGTTTTATCGATAAGAATATCGAAAATTACGGATTGTTGTCAATCACCCAGACGGGACTTGCATATTTGGAACAGCCTTATTCCGTTCTGTTGACTGCCGATCACGAATACGAGGATGGCGACGATGACGAGGCGGTTACACCCCCTTCGGGCAAAGGCGGCGTAGCCGACGAGGAGCTCTTCGCGATGTTGAAGGACCTTCGCAAGAAGGTGGCCCGACAGATGGAGCTGCCGCCGTTCGTGATTTTCCAGGACCCGTCGCTCGAGGATATGTCGATCCAGTACCCGGTGACGATGGAGGAGTTGCAGAACATTACCGGCGTGGGCGCCGGCAAGGCTAAGAAGTTCGGCAAGCCGTTCACCGAGCTGATTCAGAAATACGTCGACGAAAAGGATATTACCCGTCCGCAGGACATGGTGGTCAAGAGCGTCGTGAACAAAAGCGGTAACAAGGTGTTCATCATCCAGAGCATCGACCGCCAGATGGATTTCGAGGATATCGCCCGGGCCCGCGACATGGACCTCGACGAACTGCTCACCGAGATCGAAGCGATCGTCCATTCGGGTACCAAGCTCAATATTTCCTACTACGTCAGCCAGGTGATCGACGAGGATAAAGCCGAGGATATCTATCTGTATTTCAAGGAGGACGCCGAGACCGATTCGCTCGAAGAGGCAGTGGCGGAGCTGGGCGGCGAATATACCGAGGAGGAGATACGCCTGGTGCGGATCAAGTTCATGAGCGAAATGGGGAACTAGGAGTATGAACGTTCGCCCCAAGAAGCATTTAGGCCAGCATTTCCTGACCGACCAGTCCATCGCCCGGCGCATTGCCGGCAGCCTGACAGCCGACCGGTGCTCTACGGTGCTTGAGGTGGGGTGCGGCACGGGCGTTTTGACCCGTTTCCTGCTTGAGAGAGAAGATATAACGCTTTACGGCGCTGAGGTCGATACCGAAAGCATCGTTTACCTGCACGAGTATTTTCCCGGGTTTGCCCCCCGGTTGATGGAGGGCGATTTTCTGCGGATGAACCTGGCGGAGCAGTTTCCGCAGGGTGTTAACATTATCGGCAATTTCCCTTATAATATCTCTTCGCAAATATTTTTCCAGGTGCTCGAATACCGTGACCTGATTCCCGAAGTGGTCGGCATGGTGCAGCGCGAGGTGGCGGTACGTATCGCCGAGCCGCCGGGATCGAAAGAGTACGGCATCCTGAGTGTCTTTTTGCAGGCTTTTTACGATATAGAATACCTGTTTACCGTACCAGAACATGTTTTCGAACCTCCGCCCAAAGTAAAATCGGCGGTCATACGCATGACAAGAAACAAGGTTACCGATTTGGGGTGTAGCGAACAACTCTTCAAGCAGATTGTAAAAACAAGCTTCAACCAGCGGCGGAAAACATTGCGTAATTCCCTGAAACCGATACTCGGTAAAGAATGTCCGCTATACGAAAGCCCTATCTTTGACAAACGCCCCGAACAATTATCGGTAGACCAATTTATTTCACTAACAAAAGAAATCGAAGTCGTTCTTCCCGTACAATAACCTACCGACATGGATAAATTTACCGAAGAATATATCGAAAACATACGGAATATCATTGCAGAAAACAATTCCGAACAGGCTCAGGAAATACTCAAAGATCTGCATCCTGCCGATATTGCCGGGGCCGCCGCTGAACTTTCTCGCCCTGCTGCTGATGCGCTGGAGCGGACACGCCGGTTTCGACAGCCGCTTCCTGTGGATATGGGTGGCCGTTACGCTGAT
>ERZ857951.3980-NODE-3980-length-10265-cov-11.238198_pt1 | contig 10265 bp, 5 predicted proteins | sample MGYA00519759_ERZ857951 | MGnify/ENA primary metagenome ERZ857951 (study PRJEB31778, sample SAMEA3449377) | human gut metagenome | biome: human gut; feature: human-associated habitat; material: faeces | place: United Kingdom | collected 2010/2012 ... | reverse complement strand
TCACTTTTGGGTTCGTAAACATTAAATTCTGTAACATCCGTACGACCGTTTGTAGAGATAGTGATAATCTGATATTTTAGATATCGCGTAGTAATAGGAGAGATGAACGTGATGTTTTATGTACTACTACCGGGTATTGCTAATGAACTTAATGATTTCCATGTCATACCATTTTCAGACTGTAATATTTCCACTTCTCTAGGAGCATATGCATTTCCCCAGTGATTCGTTTTGATGCCTGTTAAAACCTTAGTTTCTCCTAAATCAACGGTGAACCAGAAGCCTTTATTATTTAGAGCAACGTCAGTTCCAGTCTTGCCATCAATTAAATTATTAGGCGCGCCGTCTACTCCTTCTTCCACATTAACAATCCAACCTACACGATTACTGATAAGTTGGCTATTGCTAGGAGTACCACTTTTTAGATTACAGTAGGCAGCTTTATTAATGATGACAGGTAAGATACTTAAATTACTGCTAATGACAGTGTTCTTATCATTGGTAGTTACATTACTGATTGATACACTGAAAGAGAAACTTGTTTTTTCCATGATACTGGCGAATATCGTTGGATCGACCGTTGCAGTGATTTCTTCAGAAGTCATCTGTCCTTCTTTGAGAGTAACCTGTGAGGAACTTAAAACGATCTGGCTTGCATCAAGCCCTTCTGTTTCACTTTTTGCACTTAATGCGATAACCATATCTGTAGAGACTGCTTTCTGTGTTTTTACAGTAAAAGCCATCTTAATTTCATCTCCTCCGATTCCATTCGCATCATGAGTCAGATTGAACTTTTTTACATTCCCCGATAAATAGTCATTTCTCTGTAGAGACACATACGTAGCATTCCACTCGTTAAAAACTTCTTCATCATCACTACAGGACGAAATGAATGGGACAAACAAGCCGAGTAGAGTTGCTATTGATAGTGATTGAAATATATTTTTCATATACATATACAATTTAATTTTTACTATTTCCATTCAGTAGCCTTATCTGTAGATAAAATACCGTCAATCCAGGTAGGAGTAGCAGAAGTTGTCAAAGTATGACCTTTACCGGTTGCATCTTCGAACACATTACCTTGTCCTTCATTGAATCGCCAATAAGCTTCCAAACCTACAGATTTAGGGCTAACTTGCGTCATGTTATTCTGAATTTGAGAAGCGGAACGAACTACGGACCAAATACGTGCTTCACTCATCAAAATTTTACAGTTTCCCCATCTACTATAAGAATCATCACCTAAGCAGAACCAATTTACATCAGAGAAAGTTGTTGCTCCTGTTGGTATACTCAACACACCCGAATCAACTCCGTTTATGTAAAGTCGATAGTTGGAACCATCACAGACCAATGCTAAATGTTGCCATTCGTTTGGCTTGAAAGAATTACTTGGATTCAAATAAAGCCGGTTACGTCCTACAATCTGTACTAATGAATGTGCCTTATAATTTTCATTGTCACTTTGAGGATCCTCAAAACGTAAAAGGATGAAGTTTGCATCATCTCCTCCGTTTTTAAAGACTGCACGGTCACGGTCAGCTGTGTTGGCTACCTGAAAACGAACCTCTATCGTATATTGTGAATACGTTTCGGGAGATTCTGTGAATTTATTAGCTTTTAAACTAGGAGCGCCAACAAACATTGGAGCTGAAAATTCGATAATACTTTCTGCCAAAATAACAAAGGTTCCGGTATTTTCCATCGGTGAAATACTTCCATCTTGCAATACTAGTTTTACAGGCAGTGCATATGATTCTCCCGATTTCATCATTTCCTGACTGAAAGCTTTCAAAGCGATGGAGAGGGCATCGGCTGCATATTGTCCTGCTTTTACAGTAATCGTTTCCGGCAACGTATAATAATCTTTGGGCAACATTATATATCCGGTTCCATTAATATGGTTATAAGTGTCCAGTACTGATTGATCTGTAACCAATTTATAATGATTATCTGTAGAAGAAAGATTACTAAGATGCACATTTAGGGTAGTAAAACTTTCTCCAGTAGCCTGTACGGTCACTTTTTGACTTGTACTGGAAAGAGCTTCTTCAATATAAGCATGTGTATCTAAAGTATCGTATTTTGCATCTCCACAACTTACTATACTTCCTAAGCCTGTTATGACTGCGGAGAAGCATAAAATTTTTATATAATTCATACGTTTCATAGTTTACATTAATTTTTAAGTAATGAATGTGATGACGGGTTCATAATTTGAATAGCACGGCGTATATTTTTATATTCTGGTGAAGTTCCATACTCTGCTTCCATATGATAGGTTCCTGCACCACCTTTACGGAATCCGTTACTTGGTTGCCAGCGTGCCATTCCTTCGAGAGATTTCATTTTGTTACCATAACGATCAGTGTAATCATATCCACCGTCCATAGCAGCATCGGTAGCCTCGAAATTCTCGGTCATGATGGTCATCTTCGTGATTTGTTCTTCAGACATGACACTGCTATACGTCTGAACAAGTCCTGCACCTGCTACGCCGCCTGTGATAAGACGTTTATCGAGTTTAGAATCACTGCCAGGACTACTATTATTGTAAGCCTGAATGATAAAATAGTCAAAATATAACCCGACTTCAGGTCTACCTGTTATGCTCTGTGGTTCGCCATCGATAACTAATAATTTACCAGTTCCTGATTTCGGACCGAAATATTTGCCTAGTTCATCAACAAATGCAAACATTCTATCGTCTTCGTCTACGATATTACCGGGGTTGCCAAAATTAGGTTCATAATCGATATCAAAGCCGTCGTAACCATATTTGTTTACTGTATCGGCAATGGCGCTTGCATATTTGCGAATGGATGCTTCTATTGCTTCCTTATTTGATTCATCGGAAGGCCATCCCCAAAAATCATTCACAGCTTCTTTTTCGGATGAAAATCCCATATTTTCCCAATTTTCACGAATATTCTGCGGAGTAATTTGATCGCCTACACTTCTGATAATAAAACACATGGTAAAACGAGTACCTTTAACTTGTTGGCAAAATTCCAGATCTTTTTTTTGAGCTTCTGTAATGTTCGACCAATTTCCCCAAATAGAAACAATATCTACGCTATCCGGAATACCAGCTAGAGAGCTTTTCATAAAAGCACCTTCACCACTCCAGCCACCAAACCAGCCAAAGGCAACTTGGTGATCTGTCTGCTTATAGGCACGCAAGGCCGCATAATATTCATCCGATACGATCGATTCGGGAAAAGTTTTTGCTTCCGACTCCGTCCAGTCACTGCAACCGATCAATGAGGTCGTTGCCAGTGATATGAGTACAATGTATAATAAATAAATTTTCTTCATAAAAGTCCTTTTTATGCATTATATAAATTAGTTCTTTTTAGCCCACTTTAAGTCAGTAGCTTCATTATCAGCACCGCCAAGTTCTGCTACTCCCAGATCATAATTGGCTTTATTGTTTTGTGCCTCTGTATAAGGGAAGCTTAGACGACGCATACCGCGTTGGCTACTCACTCCACAATCTGATAGATTGTCGATACAAGGATAAAGTTCCGGATAACCTGTACGGCGATATTCAGCCCATGCTTCCAATCCTAATGGATAATTGGCGATCCATTTTTGAGTAATGACACGTTGGAAATTTTTTCCATTTACGTTATCAGCCTCACTGTCATCCCACATCACACTCACTGTATTGGTAATTGTAGCAGTAGCATTTTGCACAGCATCACTTTCATGTGATACGACAGGAGCTTCGTCAATCTTCAAGTATTCAGTGGCTGAAACCTGATATTGTTCCATTGACAAATTAATACCATCTTCGTAATAGGCTTTTGCTGTTTTAGAACCGACATTCCAACCACGCAATTTTCCTTCTGCACGTAAAAAAGCCGTTTCTGCAGCGCAGAAAACCATTAATTTAGAGGTTGCCGTATATGCGGGAATAGAAAATCCTGCAGCGTCTGCCTTTTTAAAATCAGCATCTCCTGTACGCATACCTACATATTTATCTGTTTTCCCGGCAAGGGTAGACTTATTAAAGAACTTCGGCATACGTGGATCGCCATATGCATTCATATAATCTACAATATTTGCATTCACACGCAGATCACCCCAACTTACAGCTGCCAGTTGATATGGATTACTCTGTGTGCCACAAGAAAGCATAGCATTATCCGAATTACTTTCAATCAATCCTGCTTTATGTGTTACTGCTGCTTCAGCTGCCTCTTGAGCAATGCCAGGCCATGTTCCGCTGATTCGCATTGCAACACGTAAGCGCATTGAATTGGCTAGCTTAGCCCAACCTGAATAATTTCCATCAAAAACCGGATCATTGGCCCCCAATGGGGCATTGCCATTTGTTTCTACATAATAGTTGTACAAAACATCAGCTGCATTGGCTAAATCACTTAATATACTGGTATAGACCTGTTCCTGGGTATCATAAGATACATAGAAATTACCCTTCTTTACTTGGCTGTAAGGCATCGGTCCATAACAATCCGCAACGCGAAGCATCGTTATTGCACGTATCATACACGCAAAAGCATAATAATGTCCCGTAGAATTAGTTGCTTCCTGTATTTGGAAAAAGTTTCCATATATTTTTTCAAACGGAGTGTTCCAGGGGGTAGCATTCCAGGCATCACTCTGATTGAATGTGCTGAAGTTTGTACCACTCCATGTGTTAGAACAGCATAGATAGCCACCTAACTGTCCCACCATCTGATCTTGCATTTGAGAGTCATTCTGCTGAATATTCACAATTGTTTCAATCATAGACTTCATCAAAGTCGCAGGGTCTGCATCATGAATTTGATATTGATTCGTATTATACTCCTCAAATTTATCGGTACAACTTCCTGCCAGTAACAACAGAGCGGCACCGACTGTGATATTTCTTAAATATTTTCTCATAACATTAGCTTTTTCTTTTAGAATTGAACTTTCACATTAAAACCGAAGTTACGCAAGCTAGGTTGCATAAAGTAGTCTACATTCATATAATAGTTACTGGAGGTAGAGGCAGACAATTCCGGGTCAAATGGGGCTTTACAATAAATCATCCATAAATTACGTCCTACAATACCCAAAGTAACATTCGCCACATTTTTAAACCATCTTTTAGGAAGTGTATAGTTTAGACTCAATTCCTGCAAACGTACATTGGTTGCACTATATAGATAATAACGACCGTAGCCACCTTCACCCGTACCAATAGTCTGGTAATACTTTTGGGCGTTAACTTTACCGTTATTAATAGGTATACCACCATTATCACGAGCTGTTGCAGATGTTTCGGATACTCCATAATAATCTAAGATACCTTGAGTAGCCGAATAAGCTAATCCGCCTACACGGGCTGATAATACAACTCCTAAATCAATTCCTTTATAAGTGAAATGATTGGTCCATCCGAGGTTGAAATCAGCATCCAGATTACCTACTTTTACCGGAGTGTTTGATGAAGTGATACCCAGATTACCATTCTGATCGACTTTTATATTACCGTTATTGTCTTTTGTCAGTTGGTTGTATACATAGATATCAGTCATGGAGCCTCCTTCTGTCAGGATGACGCGAGGAGCTACATTCTCTTTACCTAACCAACCCACATTCATTTCATCCATTTGGATAGCTTCTCCTGTCACGGGATTCACGCTGCCGCTTGCCAGTCGTTTCACCTTGTTACGGTTTAAAGTGAAGGTAGCATTAGAAGACCATCCGAATCCTGCCCATTTATCACTGAATCCTAAAGCTAATTCAATACCCTGATTTTGCACGTTACCGGCCTGTACAATCGCTTGTTTATATCCGGAAGAAGAGGGGATATCCACCTTAAATGTTTGGTTTAATGTGTTAGAACGATAGTAAGTAGCGTCTAAATTAAACCGATTTCCCCAGAATTTCAAGTTCAAACCGATTTCCCAGGATTTAGTCTTTTCAGGTTTCATATTGTCCATCGGGTAAACGGTCGGATTCGCCCAGTTATGTGTCTGGCTGTTGTATTCGTAACCCGGATTAGTAAGGAAACGATCGAAAGAAGAGGCTACCACTGTATATGAACCGCGTATTTTAGCATAAGAGATCACCTCGGGCAGTTTAACCATTTCTGATAATAAAGCCGATAAACCGACTGACGGATAAAAGAAAGATTTCTGTTTGGAGAATGCAAGTTTTGAATCCCAGTCATTACGTCCGGTTACGGTTAGATACAGTTGATTTTTCCAACTTAATTCAGCACTGGCAAAAATACTTTGAATTTCATCTTCATATCCGGTAGGGTCCGGTTTATAGTTGGCGGAGAAATTAATATTGTTGATCTGGAAGAAGTTAGGAATAACCAGGTCACCTGCAATATATAACTGATCCATTGAAGTATGATATATGGAAGCACCAACATTGGCTGTTAAATGAAAAACACCAAATGTTTTATCTATATTAGCCAGGAAATCGGCATATAAAGAACGTTCCTGACGCATGGCATCTTCAAAACCACCGCTTACACCACAGAATGTTGTTAATGTAGAAGCAGATTTTTCGTTTTTATTCCGGTAGTCGGAGTTGTCCAGATTGACACGACCGACAACATTGAGCCAATCTGCAGCCTGCCATTTCAAAGAAGCGTTCATCATATAACGTTTCTTGTTGGAAGTACGGTTGATGCGATTTTGTATCCAATATGGATTTTGTAATGACAAACTTGCATCACCATAAGGCCAATATTGTTCCATATAGCCGTAGTTAGTATTATAACGCTCATACAGACGAATTTCGTCAAAGTTGTCTCCACGAGGGAATAGATACAGTGATGGGAGAGGATTATAATACTGTCCTTGAGAAACCATGTTTTTGTTGTTCTGAACGATATATTGTGCACCGATATCCAGAGTAAGTTTATCATTCAGGAAATGGGTGGTATTACGTGCCGTAAAATTATAACGGTTATAGGAGTTATTCGGAAGAATTCCACCGGAGTTAGTTGTAGAAGCAGAAAGATAGGTCTGGTTTTTGGTATTTCCTGTAGATAATGCTACCGAATTGATAACATTGGAGCCTGTTTCAAAGAAGTCAGATGGGTTATATCGACGGTTTGTCAATTCTCCCCAGCTGAATAATCCGGAACTTGTACCATAACGGTTCTGCATATCCGGCATAATATATGCTTTAGAGAAAGTAGTACTGTTGGATACTGTTATGGTAGTTTTCTCTGTTTGGCCTTTTTTAGTAGTAATTAAAACAACACCGTTTGCCGCAGCAGAACCATATAATGCTGCCGCAGAAGGACCGGTCATCATACTAATACTAGCAATATCGTCCGGATTTAAGTCAGCAACAGCATCTGATCCTCCCATCTCTCCAAATAATCCTTCGCCACCGCTTTTTCCTGTATTAAAAATAGGTACACCATCAATTACATACAATGCATTGTTATCTTTAGTCAGAGATTTCATACCACGCATAACAACACGTGTGGCACCACCAGCACCGGTTGCACCACTATTAATTTGAACACCGGCAACCTTTCCTGATAGTGAATTCATAAAATTGGCGTCCTTTACAGCTGTCAATTCGTCACCTTTTACCTCTTGTACATTATAACTTAACGCCTTAGTTGCACGCTTGATACCCAATGCAGTAACAATTACTTCGTCCAATACTTGCGTATCTTCTCCTAAGGTTACTTTTATAGGTTGTGCGTTGGCAAGCGTGATTGTTTGGGAGGCATAACCGATATAGGACACTTCAAGTACATCTCCTTTTGCAGCCTGTATTTTGAAATTTCCATCCATATCAGTGATAGTACCGTTTGAAGTTCCTTTTACCAGAATACTAACTCCGATCAATGGTTCTCCTTTTGAATCGGTAACAGTACCACTTGCCATAATTGGAGTTTTTTTCTGCTGTTCTTCTTTATTACTCTTTGCAGAAAGTACAATATGATTATCTACTATTGAAAAACTGACATTAACTCCTCTGAATAACTGATTCATTACATTATTCAGAGATTCTTTTGTTACCTTGATGGATACGATGCGATTTATGTCGACATCATTTGTGTTATAGACTACTGACATTGAAATTTGTTTCTCAATTTCTTTCAAAGCAGTGTTTAAGGGTACTTTCGATAGATTAAGAGTGATCGTTCGCTGTTGCCCATATACGGAAGCAACAGACGAAAACAACAAAAGGAAGAATAACAAGTACGAAAACTTGTGTTTTATAATTTCTTTCATCTTATTCTTTTTAATTAGAAATAGTTTTTAGAGAGTTGTAATTAGATGCGGTAAATGAGATTACCGTTTTCACACAAAGGTTTCATGTATCTCTGTTTCTCATAATTAATAAATTTAAAGGTTATACTTAAAATAAATTCCATAAGCGCTTATTCAATAGTAATACATTTTATGTTGTAACCTTACTAAACGAAGATAAGATTTTTTTTGAAAAAAATAGAATAGGAAGATTCCTAATTGAAAAATAAATACTCAAATATTTGATAAATAGAATCTTATGTACTTATTAAAATCAGGCTGATTTATTACATTTGCATACATTTTGCATACAATATATGTATGCTTTACCTATTGTATAGATATAAATATTCATTTTATGTTCAAATATTCAAAAGATGGAATTTCGGTTTTAACCATATTAGATACCAGAAGAGCAAAAAAGAGTGGACAGTTTCCTGTTAAAGTTCAAGTAGTATATAGAAGAAAGCAAAAATATTACTCAACTGGGAAGGAAGTGTCAAAAGAAGATTGGACAAGGTTATTAAAAGTAAAAAGCCGGTTATTGGCAGAAATTCGATCAGATATAGAGAGTAGTTTTTCAACTATTAAGCAACAAGTTAATGAATTGATACAAAAAGGAGAATTTAGTATTGAAACATTAAGCGTCAGGTTAGGAAGGCAGATGAATGATATGACTTTGCGCAGTGCTTTTCGCTTAAAAATGAAAGAGCTGGAAGCCAATGAACAAGCAAACACTTACCTAAATTATCAAAGTGCTTTAAAAAGTTTAGAAGATTTTGGAGGTTCCACTATACCTTTGGAAAACATTACAATTGATTGGCTTAAACGTTGTGAAAAATTTTGGATATCAGAAGGTAAAAGCTATTCAAGCATAAGTATTTATTTCCGAGCTTTAAAGTGTGTCTTAAATCGTGCTGTACATGATGGTATCATAAAAGAATCATCTTTTCCTTTTGGAAAGAATAAATATGAAATTCCTGAAGGGTGTGGACGTAAATTAGCACTTACTCTTTCTGAAATAAAAAAAGTAATGTCTTTTCAATGTGAAACAAAAGATATAGAAGAATTTAGGGATCTCTGGGTGTTTTCTTATTTATGTAATGGCATTAATTTTATGGATTTATTATTTCTTCAGTATTCAAATATTATAGATGGAGAAATATGCTTTGTACGCTCTAAGACATCTCGGACTACCAAACATAACAAAGAGATACATGCAATCATTACTCCTGAAATGTGGAATATTATTCAAAAATGGGGTAATCCAAGATTAAGCCCGCAAACGTATATTTTTAAATATGCTAGAGGAACTGAAGATGCCTTTGAAAAGATTAGATTGGTACGGCGTATTATAACCAAATGTAACAGAAGACTTAAAAAAATAGCCCAAGACATTGGAATTTTTCAGTTGACGACTTATACCGCAAGGCATTCTTTTGCTACAGTATTAAAACGTGGAGGTGCGAAAACCTCATATATTTCTGAAAGCTTAGGACACTCTAACTTATCTGTAACCGAGCACTATTTAGCATACTTTGAAAAAGAGGAAAGAATAAGGAATGCTCAACTATTGACTAACTTTAATCCCTAGATTAATACATTTGCATGCAAATTGTATGTACAATGAAAAATGGACCAATAATTGATATAGGATAAAAGTGAGTATAATATTAAAAAACGCATATTCAGATTACCTATAATTTAGAATATGCATCTTGTTATCAGGAGTGTTTCGAAAACCGCAGGGATTTCCACTTTAGCTAAACGTAATTCAAATAAAAAGGGTTGATATTATTGCAATTTATTCTTTTTATCACCTGCGTAGTGATAGAATAATATCTAATATTAATAATATTAATCAAATGAAAAGATTCCGTTCTTTGTATTATCGGCACTAACTAGAAGAAAACAACTACTATAAAACAAGTTATTATTATTCTTTAAATGATTTGTTAGGTTCCATTTAAAGAATCAAAATGTTCCACACCGAGAAACGAAGTGATTCTCGGTGTGGAACATTCCTGA
>ERZ857951.3977-NODE-3977-length-10281-cov-9.854391_pt1 | contig 10281 bp, 8 predicted proteins | sample MGYA00519759_ERZ857951 | MGnify/ENA primary metagenome ERZ857951 (study PRJEB31778, sample SAMEA3449377) | human gut metagenome | biome: human gut; feature: human-associated habitat; material: faeces | place: United Kingdom | collected 2010/2012 ... | reverse complement strand
CTGAATGTCCTTTGCGGTCAGATTCTTGAGAGTAATTTCCTTTTCACGGAAATACGGTGCGACGACCCTTTTGACCGTGGTCGAGTAAGAAGCAAATGTCGGGACTGCAACCGAGCTTTTGATGATGTCGAGCCACTTTTCCATATAGTCCGCGAACAGAATGTCTCCGTTCATGACCTTCGGCTCTTCGGGATTGAAATTGCGTCGTGCGTCCATCAGGATCGCTTCGGCGCGTTTTTTGTTTCCCTTCACAGTAAGCCCGGTGGAAATCCACTTGGTCTTTCTTTTTCCGAGAGAATCGGTGTAATTCAACACGGCGTAGTAATATCCGCTTTTTTCGCGGAGATGTCCTGCTACCATAATTAACCTCCTTCATTGTAGCAGAGACACCTACCTGATACCGTGCTTCTATTATACCAGAACCGGGTTCGAATTGGAGGACCTACTGACGCACTTTTTTGTAAACTTTTCGAGTCCAAATCTTACGCGTTCACTGTTTCTCCGCAGCCGATGCAGAGATAAGTGAAAAGATGAGCCTTCGGAATACGATAGGCTCTGCCGACCTTGAGGCTAAGGATTTTGCCTTCGCGCAGAATACGATAGCCGGTCTTTGTGCTGATGCTGAGTATTTCACACATCTGCTCAATGGTGTACTCTGTATCGGCATAAGCAGTCAGCCCACATAGGCTTCCGTCAGAGGATAGATGCGCAAATGAAACGCTCAAGCCGAGATAATCCTTGGCAAACTGGTCAATCGGTGTTGCCTGAGCAGTTGACCTCTCATTGTCTGCATCTTTCCCGAAAAAGAACTCATTGAAGTCCTTGGTCACGGCTGATGCTATTTCTTCGATCTGCATATGGGATAGAATCACGAGCAGCCCTCCTTTGCTTCTACGAACCATTTATCACCTTCATGAAACAGGTAAGCCTCCTTTCCATGAATCATAACGGTATAACGGATGCCGCCACCGCCAACCTTCTTGGATGTGGCGCGGCATTTGTAAAGAATCTGGTCGATTTGAAAGATTACACCGTTGTCCCACCAGATAAGGCGAGGGAGGATTGCCCCCTCCTTGTCCACATCCAGCGTAACCGGGACGTATGCTTTTCTGTACTGTGTAGCCATTTCCGTTTTTCTCACTCCTGTTCCCTCATACCGGTGTATGCCGGTACGGATGATCTTCGGCAGCATAAATGCCTGTCCATTTGAACTGCTCAAAAGATGTAACTTTTTCGTGTACAACTACTCATGCCCCTTGACAGGATGAGCAATTCAGGATATACTATGAGTAGTTGGATTGCTCAGTCATTATTATACGCACTTCAAGTGCCTTTGTCAATAGACTTGCGCAATTTGATGTCGCAAACTTTTTGTGAACAGGAGTGATTACCAAAATGACGTTTGGAGAGAAATTCAAGGCTGAACGGGAGAAGCGGAAGCTGACCCAGCAGGAAGTAGCCGATGCACTGGGGATCAACAGACGTATGATTACCCGGTACGAGAACGGCATTTCCTTTCCGCGCACCAAAGGCGCTTACAGAAAAATCGCGGATTTGAAAAGATGCTCAATGATCTCAAGGCACAAGCCTCTTACGAGGCAGATGAGATGGAACGTCTCAAAGCCGAAGGTCGAGAGAAGTCCGCGACGTATCGGCAGTTTTTCGGCAACCGGCTCTTTTATAAGCAGATGCTGGACACCTATAAGAAATATGGCTTAATGGACTAAGCGTATCCGGAAGAGAATGGAGAAAGACAGGTGATGTTATGAACTGGATCAATGAATTGTCGTTGTTATGGGAAACACTTGGCATTGCGCTTATTGCTGCGGCTGTCTGCGTAGCTTGCGCCGCTCTGATCTGCAAAGCAGCGAAGAAGAAAACCAACAAAAAGGTGTTGGCTGTCATCGGTGCTGCAGCGTTTGTGGGCGCGATTCTGGCGGTCATTCTGATTGCCCGGACACCGATGCCGATTTGATTAGACAGGAGGCTTTTACTATGGATAAGGAAAAATATTCGATCATATTCAGCAGCTTGACCGGCAACACAAAAAAACTTGCTGATACAATTCGCGCGGTGCTTCCGGCAGAAGACTGTGACTATTTCGGTGCGCCGAAAGCGGAAGAACTGCACTCCGAAATACTCTATATCGGGTTCTGGACGGATAAGGGCAACGCGGACAGTGCAACCTTGGAACTGCTGTCAAAGCTGAGAGACAAAAAGGTTTTTCTATTCGGGACGGCGGGCTTTGGCGGCAGCGAGGCATATTTTCAGAAGATCCTTGAGCATGTTAAGCAGTCTGTTGGCCCAAGCAACTCCGTGTTCGGAGAGTATATGTGCCAGGGCAAAATGCCGCAGTCGGTACGGGATCGTTATATGAAAATGAAGACACAGCCGGAGCATCCGGCAAACATTGACGCTCTGATTGAGAACTTTGACCGTGCCCTCTCCCATCCGGATGAGGACGATTTGGAGAGACTGAGGAAAATCGTTTTGGATCGACAATAGAACAGGGGGATTCCTTAGGCAATACCGCACAATTCCCGCCTTGCGGCTTAAGCACCGCTCCGGCAGCTGCGGCACGGCATCTGCGTTGCCCCGCTCGCCGTATCGGCACTTAGAATTATGCGGTATTGCCATAAATTAAAAAAGAGCACTGCTTTTGAACCGCGGCGCAGGTGCGCCGCTCAAAAATTGGTGCGCTATCGAAAAATGCAGGCGGCAACCTTTTATCATCAAGTACCATAAAAGAACTGCTGCAAGCACTGCAAGCAGTTTTTATTCAGTCCTGCATTTTACAAATCATTCTACTGAAAATTCTACTATTTCATCATAAAAACTTTCTAAAATCCTGTCGGACGCTGTGGTACAATAAACCTATCATAAAATAACATTCCGCACCACAAACCACAACAAGACAGGAGATTTGCCATGCGTAACGTAATTTCCCTGAACGAAAACTGGACCCTGACCTTCCCCAAGGGCGAGCGCCCGGCTGAAGCGGTTACCCTGCCCCACACCTGGAACGCGGTGGATGGCATGGACGGCAACGGCAGCTATCTGCGCACCACCGGTGTTTACACCCGCACCTTTACTGCGCCCAAGCAGCCTTTGGCCGGCGGCCGCACCTATATTGAAGTTCTGGCCGCAGCCCTTTCCGCTACCGTCAAGGTCAACGGAACGATTGCTACCACCCACGAGGGCGGTTACTCCATTTTCCGCGCTGATGTGACGGATTTGTGCCATGACGGCGAGAACGAGCTGACCATTGAAGTCAGCAACGAAGATACGCCGTCCATGTATCCCTCTTCCGCCGACTTCACGTTCTATGGCGGCTTGTACCGCGGCGTCAACCTGATCAGCGTGCCCAACACCCACTTTGACCTGGATTATTTCGGCGGCCCCGGCATTAAAGTTACCCCCAAACCGGCAGCGGACGGCGGCGCCACGTTCGAAATCAAAAGCTATGTGACCAACCCGGACGAAAACTTTACCGTGCAGTACAGCATTGAAGATCCCTATGGATTTGAGGTTGCTTCCGCCACCCGCCCGGCTGATAACACCGCCGTTACCCTGTATGTGCCTGATGCGGAGCTGTGGAGCATGGACGAGCCCAACCTGTACACCGTAATTGCCCGCCTGCAGCGCCGCAATGAATCCTATGATGATCTGTACGTCAATGTTGGTGTGCGCAGCTACACCGTCACCCCGGACGGCGGCTTTTCCATCAATGGCGTGCCCACCCCGCTGCGCGGTGTTTCCCGCCATCAGGACCGCTTGTACAAAGGCAACGCTCTGAGCATTGACGACCATTACGAGGATGCCCAGCTGATCAAGGAAGTCGGTGCCAACACCATTCGTCTGGCCCACTACCAGCACAGTCAGGATTTCTATAACGCCTGCGACTCCATCGGTTTTGCCGTTTGGGCCGAGATTCCGTTCATCAGCGTGTTCAAACCCGGCGAGGATGCCCACGCACACTGCCGCCGCGAGATGACCGAGCTGATCATCCAGAACTACAACCACCCGTCCATCATGTTCTGGGGCATTTCCAACGAAATTTTGATTGGCGGCATCAGCCAGGAGCTGGTGGAACGCCACCACGACCTGCAGAAGCTGTGTAAGGAGCTGGATCCCACCCGTTCCACCACCATTGCCCATGTTTCGCACACCCCGACCGACGGCCCCATGCACCACATCACCGACCTGGAAAGCTACAACCACTACTTTGGCTGGTACGGCGGCAAGATTGAGGACAATGGTCCCTGGCTGGACAAGTTCCACGCCGAGCACCCCGATATCTGCCTTGGCGTTTCGGAATACGGCTGCGAAGGCATCATCAACTGGCACAGCAGCACCCCCCAGTGCAAAGATTATACCGAGGAATACCAGGCCGTATACCATGAATATATGGCACAGGCCTTTGAGGATCGTCCCTGGATCTGGGCCAGCCATGTATGGAACATGTTCGACTTTGGCTGCGCAGCCCGCAACGAGGGCGGCGTGGCAGGCCGCAACAATAAGGGCCTTGTTACCATTGACCGCAAAACCCGCAAGGACAGCTTCTACCTGTACCAGGCATACTGGACCAAGGACCCGATGGTGCACATCAACGGCCGCCGCTATGCCCAGCGCGCCGGGGAAACCACCGAAGTCAAGGTTTACTCCAATCAGGACTGCGTGACCCTGTACCTGAACGGCAAGGAAGTTGGCACCCAGCAGGCCCACCGCGTGTTCCACTTTACCGTGGCGCTGGCCGAGGGCTTTAACACCCTGCTGGCCGTGGCCGGTTCCGCCAAGGATTCCATCACGCTGGAAAAGGTAGAGAAAGAGCCCGTCTGCTACACCCTGCCGGAGTTCAATGAGCGCCAGGAGGGCGTTGCCAACTGGTTTAAGCAGATGGGCAGCCTGGATCTGGAATCCCCGATGGAATTCCCCGAAGGGTACTATACTATCAAGGACTCTATGGCAGAGCTGGCCAAGAACGAGGAAGCTTTTGCCATTGTTGCCAAGGCCGTAAAGCTGGTCACCAACTTTGACCTGAAACCCGGCCAAGGGATGTGGAGCATGATGAGCGGCATGAGCCCCGAACACATGAGCGGCATGATCTCCACCGACCTGCTGGGGGATAAGTTCCTGCCCAGCCTGAACGCCCAGCTGATCAAGATCAAAAAGTAATCCCCTGCCTTTTTAACCCCATAAAGGTAGACGGAACAGCAAGCAAAAACGCCAGAGCAGCACCCGGTAAGGGTTGCTGCTCTGGCGTTTTTATTCGCGTATTATTGTTATTTTTGTCGTTGCTAATTCTTTTTCTTCCTGTGCGTCCGGTTTTGCGGTAAAAAAGTGTTTCACCTTTTCTGCCCCGGCTGCATCCATAGGGTACTGGGCTTTGATGCGCCCATCCTCAAAACGCAAAATTACCGTGCAGCAGGTCAGCAGCAAATCGCACTGGCCTTGGCGCATCCGATAGAACGCTTTTATGCTTTTCCCTCTCGCCCGCTTATTTGGCGCAGGTCAAATTGCTTGCCTTGGCCGCATAATCAAACAGGCCATCGTTCTTTTCTTCCAGTGCCTTGATCATGTGATAGGTATACTCGTTATACGGCGTGGGAATGCCAAGTTCCTGCCCCATCCGCATCAGCGCACCGGAGAACATGTCAATTTCGGTGTGCCGCCCGGCATCCAGATCCTGTAACGTGGAATAGCGCGTTGCAGGTGGGACCAGGCTGCCATGGCGGGAACTTGCATCCACCTTGCTCAAATCAATGCCCTTTGCCACGGCAATGGCCTCCAGCTCATGGCACAAACCATCGCTGATGGCTTTCATGTGGGCACTGCTCTGGTAACAGCCAACGCCCGCGCCCAAAATGGCCTGCGGCAGATTGTTGCAGACATTCAGGCGGAACTTGCTCCAGATTTCTTCCTTAATATACGGGGTAACGCGGGAATGAATGCCCGTACCGGCAAGCAATGCTTCCACCGCCTGCACGCGCTCGCTTTTCAGCGGTGCGGCAAGCTCGCCATAGATAATGCCGATGGTGGTTTCGGGGTTGAAGTGGTAGCCGTCGGCTTCCTTGTGGGAGGCCACCTTGATGAGAGAGGGCAGAACATGTTCCGCACCGATTTTGGCGGCGATGATTTCCTCACTGTCCACACCGTTCATCAGGCTCATCACGGTGGTGTTGGGGCCAACGGCGGCGGCAATGCTGTCCAGTGCGCCGGGCAGCGCACCGTATTTCAGCGCAACCACCAATAGATCCACGCCGTTTGCTTCCTGCGGGGTCCAAACCTGCGGGCGGTAGGTGGTGCCGTTGATGGTGATTCCCTGTTGTTTCAGCCGTTCGGCACGCGGGCCTTCGGCAATTACAGCAAGGCGAATATCCTTGCGGGAGCTGAGTCCCCAGATGACATAAGAGCCGACTGCACCGGCCCCCAGAACAGCAACAGATTTGATTTGCATGTTTCCCTTTCCCCTTTCGCCTGCAGTACTTTTTCTATTCCCGCGGGTAATCGTTGTATTTCTTTGGGGCTATTGTACCATAAAGGAACGCTTTGGTTCAATTACTGCTCCATCGTATAGCTGACCCGATACTGGCCGGAGCCCACTTGGGCGGTAGGGCATCCGTTTTGTTCCGCAAAGGTCAGGCCGTCCGTTTCCAGCAGCTTGGCACCGGGTTCCAGGCAGATTTTTGCCGCTGCATTGGGTGGAATTGCCGCCGTAACGGTGATTTTCCCGTCATCAACTTGCCACTGCAGGGCATAGCGGCCAAAGGGGGTCTGGTGCCAGGCCTGGGCCCAGCGCAGCCCGCCACCGGGGCGCGGGGCCAGCCGTGCGGCGCAAAAACCTGCCGTGCCCGGCTGCTGGCCAATACCGGCGCACTCGCCGTACAGCCATGCCCCCACCGCGCCGTATGCGTAATGGTTGAAAGAGTTCATCCCCGCGGACCACATCGTGCCGTCCGGGCGGCGGCCATCCCAGTGTTCCCACACAGTGGTGGCCCCCTGCAGCACCTGATACAGCCAGCCGGGGTAATCTTTTTTCAACATCAGGTCATACGCCTGCTGCCAGCAGCCATTCTGGCTGAGCGCCGCGCAGAAATACGGTGTACCCAAAAAGCCGGTAACCAAATGCCCGTTTTGTTGTTCCAACAGTTCCAGCAGGCGCTGGATCGTTTTCTGCTTCCACTTTTGCGGGGTCAGGCCAAAGCGCAGGGCCAGAATATGGGCTGTCTGGGTCTGGGCGGTCATTGCACCATCCAAAGTAAAAAAGTTTGCGGCAAAATCTTGGGCTGCCTGGCGGTGAACCCCCGCGTAAAGCTCTGCATCCTGCCGGTTGCCCAGTACCTCCGCCGCCAGCGCCAGCAGCTGGGCCGAAAGCGCATAGTACGCCTGGCTGGTCAGCGCCGTGGGGGTTGCGCCAAAATAACTGCCCGGTTCGGCGTCCAGCGCCACCCAGTCGCCCAGCTGCATCTTGAAATCAAACAGACCGTTTTGGGTGTTGGCGCGCATAAAATCCACCCAGCGCTTCATGCTGGGGTACTGGCTGCGCAGAATGGTATCATCGCCATACATCTGGTACAGCACCCAGGGGATCACAGTCGCGGCATCGCCCCAGCCGGAAGCGCCATATGGGCAGTTTTTCATCAGCCAGTTGGCCTCGGTGTGGGTTTCCTCAATATTGGGCACCACATTGGCCACGCCGCCGTCCGGCAGCTGGTCCACGGCAAGGTCTTTCAGCCACTTGCTGTAAAAAGTCCAGGTATCGGCCAGCCAGCAGGCGGTCTCGCAAAAAATCTGTGCATCGCCGGTCCAGCCAAGGCGTTCATCGCGTTGGGGGCAATCGGTGGGCACATCCAAAAAGTTGCTTTTCAGCCCCCACAAAATGTTATGGTTCAACTGGTTCACCAGCGGTTCGGAACAGGTAAACTCCCCCGCCGGCTGCATGGCGCTGTGCAGCACGCAGGCGGTAAAATTGGCCGGTTCCGGTTTTCCCGGCCACTGCACCACCAGCGCATAGCGGAATCCCATATAGGTAAACTGCGGCTGCCAGGTCACCGTTTGGCTGCGGGCAAAGGTATATTGCATGGTGGTGCGGGCTTTGCGCAGGTTGGCCAGGTAGGGGTTGCCATCGGCGTCCAGCTCCTCAAAGCAGCGCAGTTCAGCCGCCTGCCCGGCTGTACCCTGCACGGTAATTTCCACCCGGCCCGCCATGTTCTGGCCAAAATCCACCACTGTGCTGCCATCCGGCGCGGTAAACACCCGCTGCGCCGGGATGCGCTGCTGCACGCATACCTTGCCTGCGGCCTGGGCGGCCAGTTTGGCGGCAGGGTACGGCACGGTGTGCACGGCGTGCCAGCGGCCTGCGGGGGTGTTTTCCGGCGTTTCGCATTCGGCCCAGTGGGGCAGTTCCAGCGCGGCATCGTATGCTTCTCCGTGGTAAATCTCTGAGAATATCACGGGTGCCTTCGTTCCCTGCCATGCTGGGCCGGTGTTCACGGTTTCACGGGTGCCATCGGCATACACAAGGGTCAACTGCATGGCAAAGGCGGTGGTATCGCCATAGTTGTTGCGGGAGCGGGTCAGGCCCATCACACCCTTGTACCACCCGGCCCCCAGCATTGCCCCGGCCATGTTGAGGCCGGGGTGCAGCATGGCAGTGGCCTCATAGGTCTGGTAGAGCAGGCGGCGGTTATAGCTTGTCCAGCCGGGGGTCATCTCATCGGTGCTGACCTTTTGGCCGTTGAGATAAACATTATACAGCCCCAGCGCCGTGGTGCAGGCATACGCGGCCCGCAGCCCCGGCTTTACGGTGAACGCCCCGCGCACCATTGTACCGGCGGAGGATTCCCTGCAGGTTTCGGGGGATTCCGCGCTCACAAACTCGGCTTTCCACTCGGCTGCCGGGTCCAGCAGGGCGGTGATGAACACCGCCGGTTCGCTCCACAGGGTCTGCTGGGGGCCAGCAGCGGTATCGGCCCAAACCTGCACACGGGCGTAATATTTTTGCAGCGATTGCAGCGTCAGGCCCGCCGCGTGCACCGCGGTGGAGTTTCCGGTTTCACAGGTTTCATCGTACAGCAACGCGGCAAAATCCGGGGTCAGGGCAACTTGCAGGCGGTACTGCGTCTGGCGGATGTTCCGGCAGTTCCCTTCCAGCTGCCAGCCGAACACGGGGGTATGGTCCAGCCCAACGGGGGTCCGCTCATGGTCAAACCAGAGGCCGGTCACAGTCAGCATGGTTCACTCCCCCTTTTGCGCCATATACTGGGCAAACAACGCCAGCTTGGCGTACAGATCATCCAGGATCAGACGGCTGTCGATCCCCTTATATACCCGGATGGGCCGATTGCGGCCGATGGCGGCATAAGTCTGGTCCGCCGTTACATAGGGCGCGGGCACCCAGTCAAACTGGAAGCGGTGTTCATACAGCAGCAGGCCGGGGGCGGGGTTATCGCCCAAAACCCAGCTTTCGCCCGTGCGGAACGCGCTGGCGCGGGATTCCGGCGTTTGGCTGTAAGCCACCAGCTGGTCAAACAGGTAGCGGCCCACGGCTCCCTGGGGGCGCACACGGTATTCCAGTTCCGCCATACTGACCGGCATCATCTCGTACACATTTTTGGGCACCTGCCACACCGGCATGGTGCTGCCAAACACCACGTTGACGGCGTTGACATCATTGCCCAGGTTGAACTCCGGCCCGCCCACAGGGTACGGTGCGCCGCCGATCCAGATTGCGGTCAGCCGGCCCGCAATGCGGGGTTCCTGCAAATAGGCGCTGGCCAAATCGGTCAATGGGCCAAGCAGCAGCACAAACAGCGGGCGGGTATCCTCTTTCATCGCTTCACGGATGATCAGCTTCGCGCCTTCGCTTGGCACCGGGGTAGCGGCATCCGGCAAAGCGTGGGGCGCACCGTGCAGCACCGGAACCGTCAGCTGCATCAGGACCGTCAAGTCTTTCAGACCCTGCCAGCTTTTCTGCATTCCGTTGGGGTCGCGGGTGCCAAAGTGGGCGGCCACCACGCCGACATTATCAAACTTGGGGCTCAACAGTGCCTGCACAACAGCAAACGGATCGTCCGCTTCGTTGCAAAGGTCCGTATCGGTAATTACACGCACCATTTTTTCTTCCGGCACGGGGAAGTTGTAGTGGGTACAGGTCATGCTTTCCTCCTATTTTATGTTCCGGGTGCTGCGGCTTGCAGTGGGGGGCAGCAGCCCGTTTTTTATTAAAGGCAACACCGCATAATTCTAAGTGCCGATACGGCGAGCGAGGTGCGGCAGATG
>ERZ857951.3973-NODE-3973-length-10298-cov-7.102021_pt1 | contig 10298 bp, 7 predicted proteins | sample MGYA00519759_ERZ857951 | MGnify/ENA primary metagenome ERZ857951 (study PRJEB31778, sample SAMEA3449377) | human gut metagenome | biome: human gut; feature: human-associated habitat; material: faeces | place: United Kingdom | collected 2010/2012 ... | reverse complement strand
CTGCCGCACCTCGCTCGCCGTATCGGCACTTAGAATTATGCGGTATTGCCCTTGGGCCCTGCTGTGCTATGTCCACATCAACCTTCCCTTTCCGTATTTTCCTTTTCCCTGTCTGTAGGGAACGGTCTTGACCGTTCCGTCCCCTCATCCTCCCCCCCTTTTATAAATGCACCTCTCTCATGACCTCGCGCAAATCAACTTATTGTATTTTATTTGATTTTATATTCAAATTGTATTTCCTGTTTTTCTGCGTCCGCCCCTCTGTCCATTCTGCACATTCCGACCAAATTGGCGCATCGGATGCTGGTCATTCTGCTATTCTTTCATAAATCTTACCCAAAATCACACGTCTAACACTGTGCAATCATCCCATTTTCTGGACTTTTTACTCATTCTTGGGTAAAAAGCCGTGATTATTGTTGATTTTTTGTCAAAGTCGGTCTATAATAAAATAGCTGGCAGGGCCAGGCCCTCCAGCTGCTTGAACTGAATTTATAGGAGGTACCTGTTATGCTCGTAAATGCAACCAATATGCTCCTCAAAGCTCGTGACGGCCACTATGGTGTTGGCCAGTTCAATATCAATAACCTGGAATGGACCCGGAGCATTCTGCTTCAGGCTCAGGCCATGCAGAGCCCGGTTATCCTGGGCGTTTCCGAGGGTGCCGGCAAATATATGACCGGTTTCAAGACCGTTGCCGCCATGGTGCGCGCAATGGATGAATCTCTCGGCATCACGGTTCCCGTTGCCCTGCACCTGGACCACGGCACCTATGAGGGCGCAAAGGCCTGCATTGAAGCCGGCTTTACCTCCATCATGTTCGATGGCTCCCACTACCCCATCGAAGAGAACATTGCCAAGACCCGTGAGCTGGTTGAGCTGGCACACGACAAGGGCCTGTCCATCGAAGCCGAAGTTGGTTCCATCGGCGGCGTTGAGGACGGCGTAGTCGGCAACGGCGAAATCGCTGACCCCGAAGAGTGCGCCAAGATCACCGCTCTGGGCGTTGACTTCCTGGCTGCCGGCATCGGCAACATCCACGGCATTTACCCCGCCAACTGGAAGGGCCTGGACTTTGAAGCTCTGGAGCGCATCCATCAGGCTACCAACAACATTCCTCTGGTGTTGCACGGCGGCACCGGCATCCCCGACGAGATGGTTCAGAAAGCCATCCGCCTGGGCGTTTCCAAGATCAACGTCAACACTGACTGCCAGCTGGTATTTGCTGAGGCTACCCGCAAGTACATCGAAGCCGGCAAGGATCAGCAGGGCAAGGGCTATGACCCGCGCAAGCTGCTGAAGCCGGGCGCAGACGCCATCATGGATAAGGTCAAGGAGAAGATCGAGCTGTTCGGCTCTGCCAACAAGGCTTGATTTGGCTAAGATTTAATTTGCCGTTTATCCAGTAACATTACGCCCCGGAATCGCATATTCTTATGCGGTTCCGGGGTGTTTTTATTTTACGCTGTTTGCGCTATTTTATTTGTAGGTACTAGCCATAACCTCGCAGTAGGGCGGGGGCACCCGCCCCCGCCGCAACCTTGGCCCATCTCTCATATTACAAATTTTGTAATGCACCTAAAACAGATTTGTAGGGGACGCTGCTTCGCATCGTCCCACATGCCGGGCCTTGTCTAATATTTCACCACATCATTCTCCGCAAGGCAGCGGGCGCACATTGTGCGCCCCTACAGGTGGCATACCATCACAATCCCCTCCACATCACTCAAAACCCGTCTTTTCCCTCGCCATCACATTCCAGGGCCATCTCGCCTGTCCCATCTTCACACAAAAAACGGCGCCGTACCCCATAAAGTCCGGGGTACAGCACCGTTTCTTTTTATCTTATTCTATAAACTCTATCATCATGCTCTGTGCTTTTTGTGCCTGCTCACCAATACGCCAAGCACTATCGCCAGCACAAAATAGATCACTGCCATCACCACAAAGCGGCCAAACAAACCGCCCACATAAGCAATCAGCAGGTTTTTCAGGGCAGGCGGGTCAATGCCCAGGCGCGTTAAGCCGATCATCGGCTTAACGCCCACACCCAGCACCAGGCACACCACAGCAGCACCGCCAAGGGCATACACCAGGCAGCGCGCCCCCAGGCGGGCATCTTTGCGGCTGATGCGCAGCATGGACACTACCGCAGCGCACAGCAGCACCGCACTAATCACCAAGCCGATTACCATCACCTTTTGCAGTTTCTGCATCAGGGTACGCAGCTGGCTGACCAGCGGCACCGCGGTGTAGGAGGCATACTCCATACGCACAGCCTCAGCCACGGTTTCCACGGCCGTCTTGGTTTCGCCTTCCAGCGTAATGCCACGGTCTGCCGTAGCCTGTTCCATGGCGCTGTAAACAGCTTCTGCGATATTATCGCGGGTATAATAGGTCAGCGTTTTGGCATACAGCCCCGCCACAGCATCCTGCATGTCGCTTTCCACCTGATCAACAGACATAAACCCCGTCATAACATCGGCATCAAAACCGGTGGCTGCACCATAACTGATAAAATCCTGTACCATATCATCATAGGCGCTCTGGGCATAGCCGGAGCTTTTCACGCAGCTCTGCATATAGCCCACGTTACCAAACGTGGTAAACAGCATGACAAACACCGCCAAAAGTGCCAAAATCAGGCTGCTCAGCCAGGAAAGCACCATCGGCCACACAGCGCTACCTTTGCGGGAGTTTTTTTGTTGCGTCATCTCTGCATCTCCTCCCTCAACGGTCAGCATCCAGCTCCGGGCCGGATGTGTAGCTGGCATAAACAAAGTAGCGGTTAGGGGTAAAGCCCAGCGCATCAAATGGGTAGCAGGTATACAGGATCAGGTTTTCATCGGTGCGTGTAAAGTCATACGTGGTGGTATCCTGGTAATCCCGCACCTCGCAGCGCTCCACCGTATAGGTGTAGGTACCGTAATGGGTCTCGATCGTCACCACATCGCCCACCTCAACGCTCTGCAGGTCGTTAAAAAAGGTGTTGTTGTGGCCCGCCATCAAAATGGTCTTACTTTCACCAGGGATACCTGCTCCGCTGCTGTCCACATAAGTACCAACGCCCCTGTTCAGGATGCTGTTGGTGTCACCGTAATACACCGGCGCATCCACCGTGGTGCCCGCAATCGTAATGCGGCCATAGCGGTCCCCCTTGCTGGGGTAGGTAATGCTGCTCAGCGGGATGGTTTCCTGTTCCGGCTCTTCCTGTGCGGTCCGGTCATTTTCCGTATTGGTCAGGGTCTGGGCTGCCTCATCAAACAGGTCCTTGGGCTGGGTTTCCACCACGCTAGTTTCCATAAACCACTCTACCAGCGAGTAGTACGGTGCGGCAAACACCTTGAACATGACCGCCAGCAGCGCCAACGTGACCAGCGCAAACAGCAGTGGCACTACCACCAGCCCTGCCGGACCTTTGCGCAAAAAATCGTTCTTGTGCGTCATTTATTTTTTCTCCCCGTTCAGGCACAGGCTGCGGCCCATACCTGACGCTGAAACAAAAAAATTCGCCGCGGCACGCCGCGGCGAACAACATGTTAGTTAGGCGTGATTACTCAGCGTCACGGCTCTTGCGAACAGCAACACCCATGGTGCCAGCGATGGCAACCACAGCAACCAGCATAGCGATACCAGCATTGTCGCCGGTAGCCTTGATAACGCCATTGCCGTTCTTCAGGCTGGCAGCAGCGGTGGTGGTGCTTTCAGCAACGCCCCAGGTGCCATTCTTGATGGCTTCGCCGATTTCCGGATGGGTATCGGCATTGTTGAAGCTATAAGCAACGTTGGTGCCATTGATGCTGGCAGAGATGGTGATATCGTTGCCGTTGACGGTAACCTTTGCATCGGAAACAGAAGCGCCCAGAGCATTCAGGATGCTGACAGCCTCGTTCTTTGCACCTTCGGGATCAGACTTTGCACGGTCCAGCAGCTCGTTTGCCTTGGCAACCAGGCTGTCGGCAGTGTAGCCAGCAGCAAGAGCCTTGTCAACATCAGAAGCGGTAACAGTGTAGGCAATGCCCTTGGAGTTCAGGTAATCCTGAGCGCGGGCAACCTGTGCATCATTGGCAGCAAATGCGCTGGTAGCGAACACACCAGCCATAGCGGCGCAGGCAACGAAAGTGGTCAGTTTCTTCATTTTCATTACGCACATCTTCTTTCTTCATGTTGGAAATTTAGGAATGTATTTCCTCAAATGCACCCCATATTAGCTGATGGTTCATTAGAACTATCAATATTAGCAGTATAACACTTTTTTTCTAAATGTCAATATTATTTCGCAATTTCAGCGCTTCCTGCATTCATTTCGCGCTTTTTGCCAAAAGTAAAATGGAACTTCCACCATTAGCATCGCGCACCAGCCGGTGGCGCAGGCAAAGGCAATGCCATACATTCCCATCCGCGGCGCCAAAATGCAGGTCGTCACCACACGCAGGCTGGTCTGGATCAGCGTGCCCAGCAAAGTCATCGGCATGTTGCCTATGCCGCGGTAATACCCTTGGAATCCGTTCGTCATGGCGGGCAGCAGGTAGAACAGTGCCATCGTTCCCAGGTACTGCACCGCCAAAGCGATCACCCGGTCAGCGCCCTCCCCTGTCACAAACATTGCGGCCAGCGGGGTCTTGAACAGAGTCACCCCCCCGCCGATCAGCATCCAATACGCGGCTTCCATCCCAAGGCCCACCGCAAATCCGCGTCTAATGCGGTCCTGCCTGCCCGCGCCGCGGTTCTGGGCAATGTAGGTGGTAATGCCCTGGGCAATGCTCTGTTCGGGGATGCAGGCAAAATCGTCAATGCGCGTCACCGCATTGAACGCAGCGATCACTTCCACACCCAAGGCATTCACCTGCCCCTGGATGAGCACTTTGCCGATTGGCTGCACGGCCTGCTGCAAAGCGGATACCCCGCCATATTGCAGCGTGCGGCCCAGCAGGCTGCGGTCAACGCGCCACTGGCCCCGCCGGGGGCAGAGTTCCGGCGTTTTGGTCCACAGCCACCACCCGGCCAACACGGCGCTGAACGCTTCGGCAATCACCGTTGTCATGGCGGAGCATACAATGCCAAAGCCCAGCCCGCCGATAAAGATCAGGTCCAGCGCTGCGTTCAAAATGGCCGATACCATCAAAAAGCGCAGCGGCGTTCGGGCATCGCCCACACTTTTGAACCCCGCCGCCAACGCATTGTAAAAGCAGGTGAACGGTGCCCCCAAAAAGGTAATGCGCAGATAGATGGCCGTGATCGCAAAAATCTCCCGCGGAACCGCACAGGCCTGCAGAATCGTCGGGGTGAATAATGCCCCCAGCAATGCCACCACTGTGCATGCCGCCGTGCCGGAAAGCACGGTGGTAGCCAGTTCCCGGCGCAGGCTTTCGCCGTCCTTTGCGCCAAAGAACTCGCTCATCAGCACCCCGGCCCCCAGGCAGACACCGGTAATTCCCAGAATAACCAGGTTCATCACCGGGCCCGCAATGCCCTCGGCCGCCAGGGCATCCTTGCCGATGAACCGCCCCGCAATGATGGAATCCACCGCGTTATACGCCAGCTGGAACCAGTTGCCCAGCATCAGCGGCACGGCATAGCGCAGCAGGTGCCCCGCCGCGCCGCCTTTGGTCATATCCTGCATGGCGCTCATTTCTGCTGTGCCGGTTTGCGCTCATCGCGGTCCTGCTCAGTTTCCCGCGTAATGTAGATGGGGCGGTGCTTCACTTCCAGATAGGTTTTGGCCAGGTACTCGCCCACAATGCCAAGGCAGAACAGCTGCACGCCGCTGCACAGCAGCATAATGCAGACCATGCTGGGCCAGCCCGCGGTCGGATCGCCAAAAATCAGAGCACGCACTACAACAAAAATAATGCCCACAAATGCCGCCAGGCAGAAGATCACGCCCGCCAGCGCCGCCATAACCAGCGGCTGGGTCGAAAATCCCACAATGCCCTCAATGGAATACTTGAACAGGCTCCAGAAGTTCCACTTGGTCTGGCCTGCCACGCGCTCCACGTTCTGGTAGGCAAACCACTTGGTCTTAAAGCCCACCCAGCTGAAAATGCCCTTGGAAAAACGGTTATACTCAGACATTTCCAGCACGGCATCCACCATGCGGCGGCTCATCAGGCGGAAATCCCGTGCGCCGTCTACTATCTCGGTATCCGACATTTTATTGATGATGCGGTAAAACATCCGGGCAAACCAGCTGCGCACCGGGGGTTCACCCTCGCGGGTGGTGCGGCGGGTAGCCGCGCAGTCATAATCACCGGTCAGCAGGGCATCCAGCATATCCGGCAGCAGCGCAGGCGGGTCCTGCAGGTCAGCGTCCAGCGTGGCGACATAATCACCCTTGGCCGCTTTCAGGCCCGCATAAATACCCGCTTCCTTGCCAAAATTGCGGCTGAAGGAAACGTAACGCACACGCGGGTCGGCATCGTGCAGCTCCCGCGCCACGCGCAGGGTGCCGTCTTTGGAGCCATCATCCACAAAAATGATCTCAAATTCTGCGCCGTGGCTCTTTTCCATCTGTGCCGCCACACGGGCCGCTTCCTGATAAAACAGCGGCATGGCTTCTTCTTCGTTATAACATGGAACGATCAGGCTGATCAACATTAGGGGGTCACTCCTCCCATGGTAGTTTCGTATCGTGGGTATTGCGGTCATTCGGCGGTCCATCCGGTAAAGTTCACCAGCAGGTATCCGTCCTGCAGGCTTACCCCAACCGGGGCTTCGCCTGCCTCGGCCAGGGTATCGGCGGCATCCTGCTGGTCTGCATCCGCCAGGGCGCAGGGGCGGCCCACCTGCTGCATCAGCAGGGCTATCTGTTCTTTGCCGCCAAAGGCATCCTGCGCCCAGTTGATGACCATTGTCTGCGGGTTCTCGTACCGGTCCAGGTCCCCCAGCGGGCCGCCCAGCACGGTATAAATCAGGTATGCGGCCTTATACGCCGGGTTTGCCGCCGGGATCACCAGCCGGTCCTGCAGTTCGGGGCTTAATTCTGCCTGCCCCACAAAGGCCACCGGCAGGGTGCCCGCCGGATCCAGGTCATTCAGTTCATCTGCTGTTTTAATCAGCAAGCGTTCTTCATACTGCCAGCGGTCGCGGTTGTATCGTATCGTCCCTGTCAGGGAGATCAGTTCCACCGCCAGCATCGCCCCCGCCAGCGCGGCACAAATGATGGCTTTGGCTCCGCCCTGTTTGCCGCGGTCCAGCGCCGGGGCCAGCCACAGCCAGGCCGCAAAGGGCACAAACACAGCAAAGCACTGCACTGCACGGGCCATCTGGGCACCGGTGCCCTGCAAGATGCCCAGCGAGAACTGCGATACAATCAGCCCCGCCGCAAACAGTGCCCGCCCATTGCCGCCGCGGTGCCGCAGGACCCACAGCACCACCGCCCAGCTGGCAAGTGCCAGCAAGGCCAGCGCCGGAATGCCAAACGCACGGGCCAGATAGTTGGTCAGCCATTCCCGCACAGGGATCACAACTGCAGCCCGCACGCTGTCCCGCTGGAACCAGAAGATCGTTTTGGATGCCGTGCCATCCTGCCCGCTCACGCCGTTTGCGGCGCATAGCAGGGCGGCCAGCCCTTTGCGCAGCACCAGTGCCGCGGCCAGCGGCCACAGTCCGCGCAGAATGCTGCCCCATATCTTTCCGGCTTTTCGGCTGTGGGGTTCCGCTGCCGCGGCATCTAGCAGCAGGGCGGCGCACAGCAGCGTCAGCCAGACTGGGGCAAAGCTTTCGTACAACCCCAGTGCAAAACACAGGCAAACCACTGCGCCGCAGGCACCGGGCAGGCTGTTCCGCCAGCCGCACAGCAGGTGCGGCAGTGCCAGCGCCAATGCCAACGCGCACAGCAGGTAGCCAAACCCAACGCCACACTGGTTGGAATACATCAAAATTTCGCCATGGTAGGGCCACAGCAGCAGCCCTGCCGCCAGCAGCTGCGCCCCCGGCTGTTTTGCCTGCCGCCGTGCCGCCGTGTACAGCACCGCGGCCAGCAGAATGCCCGCCAACACCAGGCTGAGGGCAAAAAACAGCTCCGGCCAAAAGCGCTGGTAGGTCATGATTCCGGTCAGCGCCTGCAGCAGCCACACGGTAATGCGGCCCTGGCGCAAAAATTCTCCGCCCTGCTGGTAGGTGGCAATGGCAAGGTCGTCCATATCCACGGCAGGGGTGTTCATGGCGTAGCCGTACCCCCACAAAACTGCCAGCAGCAGCACACCCCACAGCGTTTTGCTGCGGGCCAGCCCGCACAGGTTGTTCCAAATTTGTCCCGATACGGGCAAAGCCCCCGCTTGTGCGGAGGCTTGCCGGGTGGTATCAGGTTGTAATGTCTGGCGCGCCACGGGGGAACGATCAGCCCTTAACGGCGATGTTGACCAGGCGGCCCTTGACGTAAATTTCCTTGGCAATGGTCTTGCCTGCAATGGCTTCGGCCACAGCGGGGTCAGCCTTTGCAGCGGCAATGGCGTCAGCGCTTTCAATGTTAGCGGCAACGTTCAGGCGGGCCTTGACCTTGCCGTTCACCTGAACAGCAATCTCAATGGTCTGCTCCACGCATTTGGCTTCGTCATACTTCGGCCACTCGTGGTAAGCCAGGGTGTCGGTGTGGCCCATCTGCTGCCACAGTTCCTCGGTCATATGGGGAACAAACGGGTTCAGCAGCTGCAGCAGCACTTCGTACTCTGCGCGGGTTGCACCGCCCTCATCGTACAGGGCATTCACCAAAATCATCAGCTGGGCAATGGCAGTATTGGCCTTCAGAGCGTCAATATCCTCGCCCACCTTCTTAATGGTGCGGTTGATCAAAGCTTCCAGCTTCGGGCGGTAGCCTTCGCCCTCCACCTGCTTTTCGCTCAGTGCCCAGATGCGGTCCAGGAAGCGCTTGCAGCCCTTGATGGAGTTGGTGTTCCAGGGAGCGGCTTTCTCAAAGTCGCCAATGAACATCTCGTACAGGCGCAGGGTGTCAGCGCCGTACTCGTTCACCACATCGTCCGGGTTGACAACGTTGCCCAGAGATTTGGACATCTTGACGATCGGGTGCTCGGCCATTTCGCCGTACTTCTCGACCAGAGCTTCGCGGGCAGCCTTTTCGCTGCCGTACTCGGCCAGCAGGTCGGTCAGTTTGGCGCGGCGGAACACCGCATTGGTCTCGCTGTCGGCCATGTTGTCCCATTCCAGCGCCACGGCGCTGTACACACCGTTCAGCGGGCCTGTCAGAGCGTCAGCGGTGTAGGTGCCGTCGGCAGCCAAGATGGCGGCGCTGTACCCGGCGGCGCGGTCGGCAGGCTGGGCAAACACGCCGGTGGCTTTCACGGCGTCGGGCTTTGTCTCGGGCAGGGTGTAGTCCTGGCCGGAGAGCGTTACCACAGCAGCTTTCGGCGCAGCCAGCCAGGCGGAGAGTGTCTCGACGAAGTCGCTCCACTCGTCCCAGGTCGCCCCCTGCAGCGCCGTCACGGCGTCATCGCCCAGCAGGGCGGTCAGCGCGTCCTTGCTGGCCCAGTAGCCGTACAGGCTGCGGCCCAGCGGCAGGGTGTTGGCGTTGTCGGTGATGTCAGCCCGGGCGGCAGCTGCGGCCAACAGCGTGTCGCTGGTCACATCCAGCAGGCTGCCGCCGGAGGCGTGATCCACCAGCAGCAGGTCGGCCGCGCCGGCGTCGTCCGTCTCGGTCAGCGCTACCCCCTGGGCGTCGGCGTAGGCCCTGGCCGCCGGGGCCAGCGACGCCGACGCATAGACAGTCAGCGATTGCGGCGCGGCGGTTGGAGCCGTCTCAATAGTCGCGGTATTTTCGGCGGGCAGCACGGCGGCCTGTACGTCGGCCAGCGAGCACCCCGCCAGCAGCAGCGCGGGCAATGCCAGCGCCGCAGCAGTTTTCCTAGTTTGCATTACGCAGTTTTCCCTCATAAATGGTTGTAAAATTTCAGGCTATCCTTTATTATATAGGATAAGATAACTTTTTTCCACACCTGTTTTATGTTATAATAAAAAAAATCGCAAAATTTTGAAAGGTTCTGCCTACCGTGACGCAAAAATTATACGAAACAGATTCCTATGTGCAAACGTTCGCCGCGCAGGTGCTGGCCTGTACCCCGGTGCGGGGCGGCTTTGCGGTCGTGCTGGACCGCACGGCCTTCTTCCCCGAGGGCGGCGGCCAGCCCTGCGACACCGGCACATTGGGCGCAGCGTGTGTGCTGGCCGTGCATACTGACGGCACCACCATCACCCACACCACCGATGCCCCGCTGACTGTGGGCGGCACCGTGGAGGGTTGCATCGACTGGCCCGCACGGCTGGACGCGATGCAGCAGCACACC
>ERZ857951.3929-NODE-3929-length-10399-cov-2.840197_pt1 | contig 10399 bp, 9 predicted proteins | sample MGYA00519759_ERZ857951 | MGnify/ENA primary metagenome ERZ857951 (study PRJEB31778, sample SAMEA3449377) | human gut metagenome | biome: human gut; feature: human-associated habitat; material: faeces | place: United Kingdom | collected 2010/2012 ... | reverse complement strand
CCGAAATAAGGGAGATCAGGCTGAGTGAACGTCGTTTTTATCAGAAACTGACCGATATTTATGCTACGGCTATAGACTATAACAAAGATGCTCCGACAACTCGTCTTTTCTTCAAAAAGGTACAGAACAATTCGCTCTGCTGAAGTATATACAGCCGCAATCGAAATCGTCAAAATTCCAACGACAATATCCTTGCAATCTATGTCCAAAAACAAAGCAGACATCCATATACTACTTGTACCAAACCCCATGAAAAAGACAACGAAAAATATCAATTTTCTCATATGGCATTTTAACCAATTTATTATCATATTCATCTCATAAATATTTCTTGTTTGACCCATTCCAAATCATTTGTTATTGATTGGTCTTGCATCATTTTCATTATGTAATAGAAACCTCCATTAGCATACTCATTTATCAAGTCTATTGCTTTTGTTGGTTCTTTCATAATGTCAAGAGAACCGACCTTAGCGATACACATACACAATAACGCTTCAGCATCTTTTTCGCCTCCACCATTACACATTGTATTCAAACTAAATGGTCTATCAGCTATTGGCGATTGTAAAGGTCTACGTTCGTTGTGTATAAAGCCAACAACGGCAGCCCAAACAAAACATTGCCAATGATAAGAAAATACATTGTAAGCACCGCCTTGTTTATTGGAAAATTTAAGGATTACATTATCCTTAACATTTTGCTCAAATGAAAACTTAATTTCAAATATATTTTCCATATAAGCTTTATTTTAAGATTGTTATTTGCGTTGAGACCTCGTGCTGACCACGATTAGAATCTCCACTATATATTTTACTCTCTAAATTGTAAATTCTTGACACGTTTCTTTGGCTTTGTAAATCAAGGTATTTATCGCTTTCCAAATCAACATCTTTGGTCAATATTATAGACTGTCCAAATATATCCTTGATACCAAGTAAATACTTATGAGTAGTTTCTAAGTCAAAACTTGATGTTGGAGCATCACTTATAAATGGATAATAGATACCCATTGCCTCTTGATTCAAAGATAATAATGCATTTATAATGCTCATCTTTTTTCTATCCTCATGGCTAGTGTTAAGACCAGCATCAAATTCAATAGAATAATCCTCACCAATCCTTACATTACCTTTATAACCATTATCATGTTCTGTAAACTTTGCATAAAAGATATTTGCCCTTTCTTCAATTTTATGAAGCAAATCTTTTCTAGCACTTTCCTGAACTCTCTTACATATATCTTCAAGGAATGTTGAAATATGTTTCCATTCTGTCTCTGGAACTTTTGCAACAGTTGTATCTTTTATACCTAACTTTTCCAGTTCTCGTTCTGCAACGCGCAATTCGCTCCGATAATTATTAAGAGTCTGCTTGGAAACTTCTAATTTCTTCTGTTGAGTTTCTAGGTTACTTCTACTTGCTCGTATTGTAGAGTTGATAATTCCAGCTGTTTCTGCTTGGGTTACTGGATCCACTCCATGCTTCTTCTTTATCTCTTCTATTTGCTCGTCTAACTTGCGTTTCTCCTCTTGCTTTCTTCTTCGTTGAGCCATAAATTTTTCCAGTTCATCTTCACTGTCTTTCCATTGCTTATCAATTTTTGATAAGGATATTAGTAAGGAATCTGGATAATCCTGAATCTTACCAACAAACATATTAAACTGTTTAGACAGTTGCATATTGCTGGTATATTCTTCCATCTCCTTTAAATACTCTTCTTGCAACCTTAATCTTTCTGTTATATAATGATATGGAGCATCTACTTCTGTAAATTCAGTACCACACACAAAACATTTTTTATCCTTAAGTATCTCTTCTAACTTTGAGCGACTAGGATTATCTAAATACTTCTTTTCGGGTACAGTGTATTCTTCCTCTTTATGCTTCTCAATAATGTCTTTACATTGTTGAATCTTCGCTGATAATGGCAAAGCTTTTTTCTTCGATTTCTCTCGGTTTTACTTCTTCTATTTTCTCTCTGAAATTCATCAATACGAGTCGTTTCTGACAAGTATTTGCTTATTTCATTTTCGCAATCCTTATACTTCTTTACCAACATCGAATAGCTCGCTAATCCTGAAATTTTTGTTTCTCCATCAGCTAAAGCTATTTTGATAGTTTTAATATTAGCCTCAAGCTTCTTATTTTCTTCTTCTTTAGCAATCTTGTAGTTCAAAGTATCAATGGTAGACAATAATTCTCTAACACTTGAATTATGCTTGTTTACTTCTTTCAATTTGCGGCTTTCAATTCCAGTAATCTTCAATTTGGACTTGCTGATTATTTCTGAAAGTTTCTCATAGTAAGGAAAATAAGAAATATGTTTTACGGCTGCTTTTAATGTCTCTTTATTTCTAAAATTAATAAGGCTCTCAAGTGATTCGCCCTGAAACCAAATGTAGTTTCTTATACCATCAGGGAATAATTCGTTAATTTTATCCTCAGCAATCATATCGTTAAGTACCTTTGTCCCTGTATTGGAATCAAAAGATACTTTCAACATATTAGGTCTTACTTGCCATGCATTATCAGAATCCCACTCATTTTTGTCAAGCCTTAATGCACTGACAGAACGTTCTATTATATAATTTACACCTCTATCATCTTCAATCTCTATCTGTACAGATGCAGTAATTTCATCATTTATTTGTGCTTTAAATAAAGCTCTTTTATTGATGAACTCATAACGCTGCATTGCAAATTTTGCTGATTGTGGCAGACTGTCAGTTGTACACCAACCAATCCCAGTGATATATATCTTACCGAATAACACCCAATAAAAGGCATTAAATAATTTGGATTTACCTTTTCCACCATTACCTATAATAAGATTCAAACCATTGGAAAAATCCATAGTCTGACTTTCATGGTAAGATTGGAAATTTTCGATAGTAATATTTTTGATAATCATAATTTTACGTATTATGAGTTACATATATTTTTAATATTGGCAATATACTGATTGGTTAATGCATCTGCATCTCCAACACTAGTTGATAGATCAGTCAGCATTTTGGCAACCTCTTTTGCTTTTTCAAAGTTCACAAAAACTTTCTCAGTACCAGATTCAACTGTCTGATCAATTTCCTTCTCAATTGCCTTATACATTTCGTCTTGTATAGCCATAGTATCATTATTTATAGTTATTATTTTCTTCTTCAAGCATTGCAAACAAGTCAATTCTCAACATTTCACAATACGCTTTTAATTCTCCATATAATATATCTATTTGATTATCAGCCAATGCGGCAAAATTCACAATACGCTTAACTTCACTTATAAACATATTGCGTTCTATTCCTTCTGCATCTTCAACCACATTAGGGGGAGTGACTATCAAATCCCAAATTTTTGCTTTCTCCTTATCTTTACTTTTTCTCAAAACACGTCCACGCCGTTGAACAAATTGACGAGGATTACCAGTACTTGAACAAAAGATTGCATGTTCTGCACGTGGTATATCAACACCTTCATCCAAGCATTTCATTGAAAGTAAAATCTGAATATCTCCATTTGCAAAACTTTTCAATATATTAGGAGCATCATCAAGTCCACTAATGTATTTATGATAACTATATCCTTGATTCTTGAACATTTGAGCATACTCATCTATGATATGAACATCCTCTTGGTCTATATCGTAATAATCTCTTTCTGAATAATCAGGTTCATATCCTTCTGGGACAAAGACAAAAGTATAATCTAACTTACGCCTCTGCTTTAGGTTCTCCAACAAGTTTGAGATAGCCTCTTTTTTGTTTTCTGCCTTATGGATAATCCTTTTACGCTTCAATAATAATTTTTCAGCCTCAGGTTTATATTTCCCAGTATCAGAATCTATAAATTTCCGAAGTTGAGATGATACCTTTTCATACTCCTCCATCTCTGAACTTGTCAATTCAACGAAAATAGGAAAATAATCATAATGGCATAAGATTTCTGAATCAATTGCTTGTTTCATTGTATAACGAAACGTATATTCAGGAGGTCTTGAATTAAAGAACTCATATAGCTTTTCAGAACCTAACTCATCATACACCCTCTCTGGGGTCGCAGATAAACCTATACGCCATTTGATCGCTTCTGGTAAATGCTTAAGTGAACTTGTTGAACCAATATTATGTGCTTCATCTGCAATATAGACAAATGTTTCTATTCCCTTTGTTTTATCAAGAAAAGTCTGAATATCTTTACGATTAAACGTTGCATACGTGGTAATTATAATTATACTCTTGGTCTGATCTAACAAACTTCTAGTTGTATAACGACTCAATGTATTCTTCCAATCCTTATCCGCATATGTTGAAACTATATTCTGGAAATTAAATAATTCAGCTTCTTGTTTCCATTGGACAGCCAAAGCTTGTGTCGGCACTACAATAATTGCTTTGTAAAATCCATTCCCCTTATATTGCTTTCTCAAACAGTTTAAAGCCGTCACTGTTTTCCCAGATCCTGTAGCCATAGCAAATACACCATTTTTACCATTACAAAGCCATGCATTATATGCTTCTTTTTGTATTTCTCTTTCTTCTGGAAATGGGAATCGAGGTTCCTGCTCTTTCAATTCTATTTTGTCAAGAACTCTTTGAGAAAATGGCTTACAAAAATCATTAATAGTTTTATCCTCTCTTAAATCTATGCTAGTATCAAGCAACTGTTTTAATGATTCTTTGTGAAAATTCTCACTAATATAAGTTTTGACCTCATCTATGGGTATATGAATCAAATGGGGTGTATCATTTTCCCAGGATTTATCAAACAAGGTTTGGTATTCTGATATTCTTTTATTATCAGCTGGCGATGTAAATACAGTAATAGTTTCACCATTAAGCTCCAATGCTGAACGAGAAAAGTTTGCAGAACCTATAAACGCAACTTTATTCCCTTCTTCGTCAGTAAAGATGCCATATTTATCATGACCAAGCCCACCTTTAGTTGAAATAGTCGCAATAAATTCAATTCTATTGATTGAAATTAGATATGACAAACAATGAAAAAAGTGGTCATCCTCTTTAGAAAGTGTTTTTGCTAATTTTTTAATATCTGACAATATACGATTTTCAAAATCTTCAACCAAATGCTTTTGACCATTTTCTATTGCCTCCTTATCTTCTTTACTAAGAAGATGATTCATAACAACACGCATTTTGCCTCCATTCGCAATGAATAAGGCAAAACCATATGCTAAACTTCTTATTCCACTTGATGAAAAGAATCCTAAGCCCAAATCGAAAGTAGAACTCTCAATCAGTGCTTCAGTAAAAAAATCCTTAGGTTCATCATATCCTGAAGAATAACTATGTTTGAAATGCACATCTCTTAACATATTATATCTTCCAATCCATTAGTAATTTTATCTATTAGATAATCGTAACCATTTAAATTCGGATTATCTTGTAACTCTTTATTCATTAGTTGCAATCCGTCATCAATATGCAATTTAATGTATTTAGGAATATCTTTATCTGTTTTATAAAGTCCATATTTTACACAAATAAGTCCGATATAATATGGCAAATTATTTCCGAATAAAACATTCTTACTATACTCCTTACCCTGAGAATCTGCAATATCAGTCAAAGACAACAAACGATCTTTAGAGAGAGAATATGTTAATGCTATTCTAGCAATTATATTCTCAGCTCCCAGATTAAACTTTCGACTTAGGTCTGTAACAATATCTTTGTTCGCCCTTGATGTTTTTATTGATGTAAACATAGCTATGACAATGTTTCAAATAATTTATTAGGAACAATCTTCTTAAACGAAGAACAGCCATCCTCATTCTCTATAACATAAACTCTATTAACATTTGGTAGCAATGCATTGTATTCATCTTCCGATAGCTCTTTACCGAGCAACGGAAAAATGACTACTTGCTTCGATACACTAGGATAGAAATTTGTTATAATATTGCGAGAGTGAATGCTGTCAAACTTCTGCAAAGGACTATCGATAAATACAGGGAACTCTATACCCGATTCCTCAACAAGTGCATTAAGAATCGCAGTTGCGTATAATTGCTGCTCTCCCTTTGATAGCTTTTCTTTGCTAATAAGTTCTCCAGTCTTATCTAATAGTTCAATTTCAATAATATCATCCTGCAAATCAATCCGCACATTATGTATAAAATCAACTTTATGCATCAACACATCAATACCAGCCATTATCTTCTTCTCCAGTGATAATTTGCGTTTTGTTCGCAATTCAAATAAAAAAGTAGTCAATTCACCAATGAGTCGTTCTGCAATAATATCTTTCTCTTTATCAGATTTATCAACTCTAACATTTTTCGCAACCTCGGATAATTGTTTCTTTAGTACTTTAATATCTTTATTGAGTGTTCCAATCTGTTCAGACATTTGGCGTGTTTGAATATCTAACTGTGCCAACAATTCATCAATCTCAGCCTTACGCATTCTTATCTCTTTGACATTTGCATTACCGTCATCATATTCAGCCTCCACAATCTTACGCTGTGTCTTGGCTAGGAATAATGCATTATTTTTAATATCCTTTACTAATTGCTTGAATATGGCACTGAAAGAGTATCTAATGTTGTCAAATAATGCTTGGAACTCATTCGTTTCATTATCAGTATAATCAACCAGTATCTTGACATCACCAGTAGCAGCATCACTTATGTCAAGAATGTTTTTAGCAAATATTTCGGCTATAATGTGCTCTATTGCTAGCTTTTGTGAAGTGGAAAATTTTAAAGTGGCTACAGCATCTGTAATTTGAGTATGGGTAGATTGCAACGCTGAATTGATTGCCTCACAACTTGCCGCAGACGTTTTGACATCTTTTTCGGCAGCAACTTGCCCCATCAAATTGGCAAATAATTTTCCTGATATAGCAAAAGGTACTATATCCAACATATCACGTAATTGGTTTTTCAGTTTCGTATCCTTGTCTTTTAGAGCAACAAGCAACTCTTTCTGTTTTTTCAGTTCTTCGACACTTATTGCATTACCTTCTCGAATCAATCGTTCCTGCAATTGAATAGACTCGGTTCTGTATTGTTGGATTTGACTATCTATATTTTCGCGTTCCGCTTCTTTGACTTTAATTTTAGCTTCCATATCAGTCACACTGCTAGTAAGCTTATCTAACTTAGCCTTGCTTGCTGTTGAACCGGCATTTCGTCTAAATTTAAGACGAAGATTTTCAAGATTTCGTTTAATATCCTCATACTTCTTAATACCCAAAACCTCACTATATGCAGTACTCAAGCGACGCTTTTCATCAATAGACTTTACTTCAGCAAGATTAACAATCTTTTCGGCATCAAAGAAGAAGAATTTTGCGATATCTTTTGACAGAATAAAGTCGTTAATAAAGATATCATAACCGACCTCTTTGGCCAATTCATTAGCCTGACCGTCAATCAAAACCTCAACAGACTCTATGTCAAGGAAATAATCATAGGTTCTACGAATGGTTATAGTTCGGCAAGGTATAGATGGAATAAATACATCCGTTAGACCGATTTCTACATAGTACTGAGAATCTTCTTTTATGTATTCGTTCTCTGAAGAATAGCCGTGCTTTACAATTTGCTTTCGCTCTTCTAAACTAACTTCATATGCGTTAACAGCATTTGCAAGCTCCTTATGTAGGCTCTGACGAGCATAATTCTTATATCCTTGAGCATCGTTGATGTCTCTTCTAAACTTTTCATCAACATCTGCCATTAGTTTACCGTATAGGCACCATACAAGTGATGTAAGGAATGTCGTCTTACCAAAACCATTATTGCCAGCCACAAGAAATATATTCTTTGTATCTGGCTTAAAAGAGGTTTTGTTATGCCCCCTATACGCTCTGTAATTATGTAATATTATAGACTCGATAAACATATCTTATTGTTGATTGAGGTAGTTATCTAATCGCTTCTCAATATCGCCTTGAAGCCCATTGTTATTCATTAAAATAGTCTTACTTTTTTGAAGCGACACCAGATCATTAATCAAATGATAATCTTCAGGATGTTCTGCACAAACCTTTTCAAGAATCAGGCGCTCTTGATATTGCATATTCTCAAGAGGCATATTTCGATTGTATACCTCATTGTAAATGTCTGTTACTTTAGGTGAGAAGAAACCATCTCGATACCAATTGATTTGAATTGCGACTAATTCTTGGTTTGAAATCAACTCCATATGTGGTTTAATCTGCTGCATATTTCGCTGTAGTTCCAATAATTTACGAAGCATTTCGCAACGATACTCAAAGGTATAATTGCCTTGATTATGTCCATCTGCATCTTGTGCAACTTGTCCATTTCGGCGTGTCGCATATCGATTCTCCGATATATTACGACCTGCCACCATCTCATCTCGATACCTTAATAGAGGATCCATCCACTGGTTGCCATTGTTAATAAGGGCTTTCATTGATTTATCTTCCTTCACAACAGTACAGACCCAACAACCAAATCGACTCTGGCCACAAGACGGTTGAGTTTTATCAGTTATCACAGTTGGACACTCATAATCATCAGCTGTTGCATCAGCATAAATTTGAAACAACTTCTTATTATCATATCCCCAAGGCGAAGGCTCGTTATTAAGAATATACCAAACCTCTTCTAAATATAAATCCTTAATTGGAGGATATGTATAAGTATTGGGATTCAGAGGATGTTTTGTCAGACGCTTACCCTTGATTTCGTGGCGGCGTATAGACTTGGCACGAGTTGCACTCTCTGTAAGACGTGTACCAATAAGAACTATTGCTTCTCCCATTGCATCTACTTTATCCAATATAAATTGCGTAGTAGGCTTAATCTTTAATCTATCAGTACACCATCTGAAAGTGTTATTAGGTACAGGGTAGCCCTTACCCAAGAAACTAATCCAAAAACTATCTTCTAATTTCGGAACTGTTGTTTGAACATTGATTGGCAATTTCTGCTCGATAGCGGCTGATTGAATTCTATCCATCACCTCAACAATATAGTCTGTGATGATCGGATTCTCAACAAGTGTATCATTATTTACAACATACACTTGTCGAGCAAGGGCGATATTCCCTAAGTCCTTTCGTATAGCGAGCAACGCTCTCCATACCAAAGTTAGGACAACCGTACTATCCTTACCTCCGCTAAATCCGATAATCCAAGGTATATTATTATCATTTTCAAGATACTGTTCCTTGATATCATCTATTATATAATCAATACGTTTTGACATTACAAGTTATCTTTCTGTGATTTTAATAATACACGAACATCAACATCTAACAAGTTTGCAATCTCTTGTAGTTGGGCAATAGACGGCTGTGACTTATTGGAACACCATCTTGAAATTGTATTCTCGGACTTACCCATTTGCTCTGCCAACCATCTATTGGTTCTTTGCTTTTCTGCAAGTACCACTTTTATTCTATTCATCACCATTTGTTGATTATTCGACATTAGCATTTAAATTATACTCGTTATATTGCAAACAAAAGTACATCTAATTTCCCATATAGCCAAGTAGATAAGCAACAAAAACATCGTTTAAAGGAATGACTACAGTTGGTATAAAGATATGGGTCATGTGGACATTTAGTAGGATGATTTGTCATTAAAAGTTGTCTAATGGACAAAAAGTAGGATAACATGGTAACAGTCAAGTGCTGCGCGTGCTTGCAAAAAGGGCACGCGCAGCACTTGATCTGTAGCCGCCAGAGGTCGTATATTCCGGCGGCGGTACCTGTCTAATAATGACGCATAATGTATTCATCCAACAGCTTCTTCCGATGTTCTTTACTGATACCACTATGGACTCTCACCTTTGATTTAAGGTCAGAGAACAGTCCTTCGAGAGCATTGTTTGTATTTGGAAGTCCGGTTTCAGGATGGTCGTAGAAGGCCCACAGCAATGGCATATTGCGTTTGAGGCTCAGATACGCACTTCTTAGTCTTGGACGCATATATGGAGGTGTTTTACGCTTTATTCGTTTGTCCCGAACTCTATCGTTCAGCACATACTTATAGTTCTCATACCATTCATTGAAGGCACCTATAAAGCTCTCCTTGTCTGTCTTTGTGATGATATTCACAAGATCAAGTAATTTCTGAGATGCTTCTATATCTGGATTTTGTGTAAGGTATCTGCGGACTATCAGCATTTGATGAAACTGGCACATCTGAATAGGAACAGGGCGTAACGCTTGAGGCAATCCTTTCATGCCATCTATTACGGCCCCGTATATCTTGAAGCCTTGGTCTTTAAGCTGCTGAAGGTATTTTTTCATAACGCGGAAGGGGTCGGTGCCGCAAACGCCTGCAAGCACAGGGGTATCCTTAACAACAGGCAACACTTCTGCGCCCATTTCGACCACAATCTGGTTGGCATCACCATAGGAAAGCAATCCTGCCAAAGATCCGCGACCGGCCATG
>ERZ857951.3926-NODE-3926-length-10400-cov-2.733784_pt1 | contig 10400 bp, 6 predicted proteins | sample MGYA00519759_ERZ857951 | MGnify/ENA primary metagenome ERZ857951 (study PRJEB31778, sample SAMEA3449377) | human gut metagenome | biome: human gut; feature: human-associated habitat; material: faeces | place: United Kingdom | collected 2010/2012 ... | reverse complement strand
GATGAAAGGAAATATCGGTTTAGATGCTGCAATGATTAAATCCAGCAAAACCATTTTGAATAACCTGTTGGCTGATCATTTTGTTTTACTCGCTAAAACTTGGAATTACCACTGGAATATGAAGGGCCCGAGTTTCAGGTCTTATCACACTTTTTTGGAAGATCTTTATAACGGCTTGATTGAAGATATAGATAGCATTGCCGAGCGTGTTCGTGATTTGGACGAACGTCCTATCGGTTCTTTGAAGGGATGTTTGGAGCATAATCGTATCAAAGAACATGATGATGAAAAACCGCTTCCCGATGCAAAGGGTATGCTGGCAGCTTTGCTGGACGATAATGCCGAGGTGATTCGACAAATTCGTACCGATTTGGAAACCATGGAGAAAGAAGGATCAAAGGACTTCGGGACATCCAATTTCTTGGAGGATATGATCGAGAAGAAAGAAAAAGTAACTTGGATGATCCGGGCCCATTTGGAATAGGGATAGATTTTTTTGTTATTAGTGAATGGAAAGGGATTGCTGTGATGGTGATCCCTTTTGTTGTGTGTATAATAATATTCTAATCCGATGTTTTTGTATCTTCGTGGCGAATAATTACACGAGATGGAAGATAGAGAGATTAGCGATATATTGATTCGTTGGTACGAGGAGAATAAACGGGACTTACCGTGGCGAAGGACTTCCGATCCTTACCTGATCTGGATTTCGGAAATCATACTTCAACAAACTAGGGTGGTACAAGGATTGGAGTACTTTAACCGATTCACGGAGCGATTTCCCGACGTGGCGGCTCTTGCCCGGGCGGATGAGGACGAGGTGATGAAGTACTGGCAAGGGTTGGGGTATTATAGCCGGGCTAGGAACCTGCATGCGGCAGCCCGGCAAATCATGAATGATTTCAGTGGTGTTTTTCCCCGTACACGTGAAGAAGTGCTTTCGTTGAAAGGAATTGGTGATTACACGGCAGCGGCTATTTGTTCTTTTGCCTACCGGTTACCCTATGCAACCGTGGACGGGAATGTATTCCGGGTATTGGCCCGGTTGTTTAATATAGATTTACCCATTGACGGGGGAGAAGGGAAGAAATATTTTACGGCATTGGCTCAATCCCTGTTGGATGAACGTCGTCCGGATTTGTTCAACCAGGCAATGATGGAGTTCGGGGCGTTGCAATGTATACCCAAATCACCAGATTGTGAACATTGTCCTCTAAATGGGAAGTGCCTGGGATTAGCCGCCCGGCAAGTGGAGCGATTACCCGTGAAAAGTGGGAAGACCGTGGTGAAACCCCGTTATTTTAATTATTTGTATATACATGGGCAAGGTATGACCCTTTTATTTAAGCGAACGGGGAATGATATTTGGCGTAATCTCTACGAGTTCCCGTTAATCGAAACGGAACGTGCGGTTACGTGGGAGGAATTGTCCGGGATGGCTGTTTTTCAAGAGTTATTTGATGGTATCGAAAAGGTTGAAATTATCCGGGAGTATGTGGCAAAGAAACACGTTTTGTCTCATCGGGTGATATACCCTGTATTTTATGAAATCCGGGTCGATTCGTTTTCAGAGAGTATGGAAAAATATTTGAAAGTGCCTGATGATCGGGTGGGAGAATATGCCGTTTCCCGATTAATTCAGTCATATCTTGAAGTGCGAGATGGTTTGTTGTTTTAAGAAATAAAAGTTCATTGTTTGTCGATCGCTGTTGAAAAAAGTTTATTTTTGCACTAATGCGAAAAAGTGATCGAGATATATTGGATGTGTTCGTGAAGAACCGTAAGGAAGGAGTTCGGATGTTGTTTGATCAATATTATCGGCCTCTCGTGCTGTATGCGGGAAGTTTGATTGATGATGATACGATGGCAGAAGATCTCGTTCAGGAATTTTTCGTGCGTTTATGGGAAGATGATTATCTGAAGCATATCGAGGAAAAGGCTCTTAGTTCTTATCTTTTTTCTTCTGTTCGCAATAGTTGTTACACTTACACGCACAAGAAGGATGTGTTGCGTAGACGGGTGGATTACACGGCTATTGACGTGGCCGCAGACACGGCCACGGTGCTGAATCAGGAAATTGTGGATCGGGTGACGACTGTTATCGCTCGGATGCCGGAGCAAACGAGGAAAGTGGTGGATTGCGTGCTGATGCGGGATATGAAATATCAGGATGCGGCCAACGAGTTACAGGTGTCTCTAAACACGGTGAAAACGTTGTTACGTAATGGAATGCGTATATTGCGGGAAGAATTAAAGGGAGATGAAGAATTGATTCTGTTACTTATCCTATCCAAGAGCTTGGGAGATTAACCCCTTGCTATTCTCTGATGTATTATGTTTGGTTTATTGTTACGTGTTTATAGATCACTTAGGTGGTAATGTCAGATCTGTTTAATTTGTATTATGTCTGTTAAAATGGCGGCTATAAGTGGGCGATAAGGCGGCGACAAGGCGGCGATAGCGCCCAACAGTCAGGCAACGGTCAGGTAACAGTCACTCAAAATTAGAGAGAATGGTAGGAGTTACCGTTTTTTAAGTTTATTTTTTCGAAAAAAATGTGCCTCCATTCACCCGTTTTGATTTTTATTTAGTCCTACTTGTAAAAAATAAGAATAAGTATGGCTATTTCAGACTACATGGAAGACTTAATTTATCGAGTTCTAGTGGGAGAGGCGAGCGTGGAGGAACGGGAGGAGTTCGAGGCGTGGTTGCGGGAAAATGCTGAACACCGTGTCTTCTTTGAAAAAATAGAGCGGGCCTGGTACACGGGAAAGTATGTGGCCCGGTGGAAGAACGTGGAGATGAGTGCCGCATGGAAAGCAGTGGAACACAGGAAGGAACAGAGGCAAAGGCGTCATTTCAGACGAATCGGGTGGAGTGTGGCTGCAAGTGTGGCTGTGCTGATTGGGATTACATGGCTTGTGGGATCGTGGGAAGAAGAAATTCCCTCTTCGGTTGTGGCTCAGTCCCCGGTGGTAAAACCGGGTGAGGCGAAAGCTCGCTTGGTGTTGTCATCTGGATTTGAGGTTGAGTTGGGATGCACGAATGGAGATACGATCCGTGAAAAGGGTTTCCCAATTTTGAACGGGAAAGAATATATTGATTATAGTAAACAGGAAAATTCCTTACAGGGAGATGTTGTGTATAACGAGTTGATCGTTCCGTCGGGGGGAGAGTATCGATTGGTTTTGTCAGATGGTACGGTGGTTTACATGAATTCTGAATCTCGGTTAAAATATCCGGTAAAATTTGTAGGGGATGAACGAGTCGTGAAATTGGAGGGTGAGGCATATTTTGAAGTGACTCGTGATGAGAAGCATCCTTTTATAGTGCGTACGGAACAATTGAACGTGAAAGTATTGGGAACAGGCTTTAACGTGATGGCTTACAAGGGAGATGCTCGCACGGAAGTAACTTTGGTGAATGGGAAAGTGGACGTGACAAGGGGAGATGTTAGCGAGATTTTGACTCCAAACAGTCAGTTCGTGGTAGATAATGAGAGTGGGAAATGTCGGACTCGTGCGGTGAATGTGAGTACGTATGTCGATTGGAAAAATGGTTTGCTGAATTTTGATGCCATGCCATTGGAGGAGTTGGGGGATAAATTGGGGCGTTGGTACGGAGTGAAATTCTTTTTTAGTAAGGAGAGTTTGAAACATTTGAAATTTTCCGGAGCTTTCAAGAAATATAATAATATAGATTATATTCTTGCTTTGATAGAGGCTACCACGAATGTATCATTTAAAATTAATGGAGATGTGATTGTCGCTAATGAAAAATAAATTGTAAAACCAGTTTCTTAAGGGAATAAAAATACCGGAAAGTGTTAGGGCCACGATCCGGTAATTCCTCCTGAGGGGAAACATTAAGTATCACTTAACTTACAAATGTATGAAAAAAAGTAATGTCTTGTGGCTTATTTTGATAAAAAATAAGCGGCAACAAATGTGGAGAATTATGAAGTTAACTTGGATTTTATGTGTCTGTTTTGTGTGTACGTTATCAGCAAATGTGATGTCACAACAGAAATTAAGCATGAATTTGGGGGAGACATCCATCAAAAAGGTTTTTGAGGAGATTCGTAAACAAACCAATAAGGTCGTAATTTACAATGACGATCGGTTAACAATGCAACAAAAGGTGATGGCAAATTTTAAAGATGTGGAATTGGCCGTGATATTGGAACAGATTCTTGTTGGGAGCGGGATGACCTATAAATTCGTGGATGATTATATTTTGATCACTCCCGTGGTAAAAGTGGAAAAGGATAGTGTACGAACCATACGGGTGAGAGGTCAGGTTTGTGACACGAAAAAAACACCTTTGCCCGGAGTGACGGTTATGGTGAAGGGGGTGACTCTTGGGGTGGCTACGAATACGAAGGGAGAGTTCTCAATGATAATTCCTAATCCTCCCAAAAATTTATCTTTGATATTTTCTTTTGTCGGAATGGAAACACGTGAAGTTGCGTATACAGGGAAAGATACGATTAACGTGGTCTTGAGCGAGGTTTCGGAGACTGTGGATGAGGTTGTTGTTACTGGTTACCAAAGAATTCGGAAGACGGATATGGTTGGCTCAACGAATACGGTTAAACGAGAAGATATGTTTTTCGATGGAACTAATAGTATAGAACAAATGTTACAGGGAAAACTTCCCGGAGTGGTGGTGATGAATACGGGAGGTTTGGTGGGGACACGTCAGAAAGTACGTGTACGAGGAACTTCGACTTTACTTGGTAATCAAGAACCGGTTTGGGTGGTTGATGGTATTATTCAAGAGGATCCACTTCCTTTCGATGCGCAGGCTCTGAATGACTTGGGAGATAATTTTGATATGATCAGTAACTTTGTGGGTAATAGTATCGCTTGGCTGAATCCTAATGATATTGAGGATATTACCGTGTTGAAGGATGCTTCTGCTACTGTGTTATACGGGGTGAAGGCTGCTAACGGTGTGATCGTGATAAACACGAAACGAGGTAAAAACGGACGATTGTCTGTTACTTATTCGGGAGGTTTAACCATCACTGAGAAGTTAAATTATAAGAAGATGAATTTGATGAATTCAAAAGAAAGAATTGATTTCTCTCGAGAGGTTTATGAAAAACGTTTATTGGGTAAAATTCCGACAACTTCCGTGGGGTATGAGAGAGAGATGGAAAGATATATGAATAAGGAAATCACATATGATGAGTTTAATGCGGCAGTAAAGGAGCTTGAAGAAATGAATACAGATTGGATGGATATTTTGTATCAAACTCAGTTAAGTCATAGTCATAGTATTAGTGTTTCAGGTGGTAGCGACAAAGTGACTTATTACAGTTCTTTGAATTATGTACAAAATAAGGGGGCGGCGAAGGGAAATGAATCAGAACAATTGGGAGCTTCTTTTCGGATGGATGCTCATTTGAGCAAAAAAATCAGGGTTGGATTTGGGTTGAATGCCAACTACGGTGTAACCGATGGATTTTATATTGCCAATCCCTATTCTTATGCATTGTCCACGAGCCGGGCTATTCCTTGTTTTGATGAAGATGGAGAGTTGTTTTTCTATGATCGGGCGGATGGATACAAGTTCAATATCCTGCATGAACTGGCGGAAACGGGGAATACCAATGACAGGCGGACTTTTAATATGACGGCGAATTTTGATTATGACATTCTTCCGGGGGTACGATTCGAATCCTTGGCTAGTTTTGGGTCAAATAATACGGTGGGAGAGTCGTATGCGTCAGAATATAGTTATTATATCACGGCTATTCGGGGGTATGAGTTCGGACAATATTTGAAGGGAGACCCTGTTTATGAACGTTCGCAATTGCCTCATGGCGGTGAATTGAATAACACGGAAGCAAGAAGTTCTTCATTCACGTGGCGGAATAGTTTGTCGTACAATCAGTTATTTGGTAAGCATAGAATTGGTTTTGTCGTTGGACAAGAGAGTCGTAGTACGATAAACAAGCAGGTGTCAGCGGTGACGTATGGCTATTTTCCTAATAGAGGGAAAAATGTGACCTTGCCCCCTCAGTTGATTTCTTCGGGTGCGAATCCCATTTATCAGAAGATTAAAACCGAGATAGTGGATAGGACTTCTAATTTCTTGTCTTTTTATGGTAGTATGACGTATTCATTTGATGAACGTTACGTGTTTACGGCTAGTGTGCGTTCGGATGCCTCCAATAGATTCGGACAGGATAGTAAGTCTAAATTCCTTCCGGTATGGTCACTAGGTGGACGTTGGAATGTGCATAATGAGTCATGGATGCAAAATCAGAAGGTGTTCAGTGAATTGAATATACGTGTTTCTTATGGGTGGCAGGGAAATGTTGCTGAAAATTTTGGACCGGATCTTATTGCCAAACTTCCAACCAACGTGGTGAATAACGTGACGGGTGAGTATGAGTTAGAAATAAAATCATTACCCTATGCTGATCTCCGCTGGGAAAAGACGAAAACTATTAATTTGGGAGCGGATATGGGGTTGTTTAAGAATCGGATTATGTTATCCGTTGAGTATTACATGAAACGAGCTGAAGATTTGATTATTTATAAGAGTGTTCCGGTTAGTTACGGGATTGAAGAGATGCCTATTAACGGGGGAACGATGAAAAATGAAGGAATCGAGTTGAATTTGAGTACAACGTTGATCCGACTGAAAGATTTCGTTTGGAATATTTCAGTGAACACATCTAAGAACCGGAATAAGGTTAAAAGTACTATACTGCCGGATAATTCGTGGTTATCGGCTGTTAGTGGGCAATTGAACAAGAGTGGTTATCCGGTTTCTGCTTTCTGGGCTTTCGAGTTAAAGGGACTTGATCCTGTAGATGGAACACCTATATTTGATATTCCGAATAAACAGAATAATCCGGAGGGTATCGGGGTAAATGATGCAACGGAATACATGAAGTATATGGGAAAGATGGAACCTGATTTTACAGGTGGTTTATCTATGTCTTTCAGGTATAAAAATTTATCGTTGAGTAGTGGTTTCACCTTGAGTATCGGGGGAAAGCGTTTTTTGCATCCTTTGTTCCAAAGTAAAAATTTTCCTTATTCGCTCCCGAGTGCTTATGACAATTATTCAAAAGAGTTCGTGAAACGATGGAGGAATCCGGGAGATGAGAAGTATACGAATATTCCGTCTATCCCTTCAGCGGGAACAGGAAATGTTAATATCGGTTTCCCTTCTGGTTATCTTAATAGTAACGTGTATGAGATGTATGATTATTCGGATGTCCGGGTGGTTAATGCCTCTTTCTTGAGATGTAATAATTTAACATTAACTTATAATTTACCGCAAGAATTTGTGAAACGTATAGCTTTGAAAGGAGCATCGATTTCTGGCTCTATGAGTAATCCGTTTATAATTGTAAGTAAGGACTACAAAGGGGTAGACCCGGAAGTTGCAACGGGAGGTCAACCTTTGTCGAGAATTTATTCAATACGTTTAAATGTCACTTTTTAATAGCATATGAATATGAAACGAATGGGTAAGAATATATGTTTTTTAATTTGTTTAGTCGGGATATGCGGATGTGGAGATTTTTTGGAGGAAGTCAGTCAAAATGAAATGAGGCCCAGTTCTGCGGATGATTTACAACAGTTACTCATGGGGGAAGTATATTCTGCGGGGCATAGTGAGAATGTTTTTCATTTATATCTCGATATGATGACGGATGATGTTACTTGTGTTTACTCCAAAGATCAAATGGTGCAACAGTATTATAAACGATATTGGCCGGTGTACGCTTGGCAATTTGATATGTTCGAGCAGCTAGAAAATAGTAGTGTACAGGGAGCTGATACTTATGATCATTACTATCGTTGTATAAAGGGGTGTAATGTTGTTCTTGATATGTTAGACGAGGTGACGGGTAGTGAAGGACAGAAAGCAAATGTCAAAGGGCAAAGTTTAGCGATGAGGGGTTATTTTTACTTTATGTTAGTGAATCTTTTTGCAAAGCCTTATAATGCTCCGGGAATTGATATTGAAAAAGTTCCTGGTGTTCCCTTAATCATGACATCGGAAGTTTCGGATGAATATCCCAAGCGAGCTTCCATCGCCAAAGTGTATTCATGTATTGAGACGGATCTGTTAGAGGCACTACCACTTTTACGTGAGTATGGAGGAGAAAATAGTAAGTTTAAGGCATCGGAAATGTTTTGCTATACATTATTGTCAAGATTATATCTCTATATGGAAAAATGGGAGGAGGCAGAGAAATATGCATCTATGGGGTTAGCAAAGAATTCCAGTTTATTCGATATGGCAAATGCTCCTTATCAGACTTGGGGGTTAGCTTACAATCCTGCTAAAAATGTTTATGGAAGAGAGAGTGATGAGGTGATTTGGCTGGGGTACGGAAATAGTTACGAGTATGATTTTGCTCAATCTGGATTTACGTTTGTTCCTTCTCCCGAACTTGTACAATTGTATGATTTCACAGAAAGTAACGTGAACAACAGAGGAGATTTACGTTTGCGTTTTTATTACGAGTACATGAGGGATTTTTCATCTCCATTGATGGAGTTTAAAATCAAATATGGTATACGAAGAGAATATACCGCAGAGACGAATTACCCGATTAAAGGAATGCGCGTGGCCGAACTTTATTTGAACAGGGCGGAGGCGAACATGCGCCGTTATCTTCAAAATGGAGAGGAACGTTTGCGTGTAAGTGCTTTGACTGATCTTAATTTTTTACGTTCTTCCCGTTATGATACTCGTAACGTGGAATATAAAGATGTTGATTATTCAGGAGATGATTTATTAACGTTTTACAAGGAAGAACGTCGGCGTGAACTCGCTTTTGAAGATCATCGTTGGTTTGATTTAAGAAGGTACGGGATGCCGGAAATAACACACGTGTATCAAGGGAGTGAATCAGAGATTCCTGCTACTTATGTGTTACCGCAAGGGAGTGATCGTTACGTACTTCCGATTCCGCGCTCTGTTCTCGATAAAAATTACAATTTGGAGGCAAATCCTTGAGATGATAGGTCATATTTAATAATTGGATGAATTATGAAAAAAATAAGATTCTGGTCACTGATATTGTCCCTCGTGTTGGGATTATCCGGATGCTATAAAGAAGGAGCTTTACATGCATCAATGGAAAATGAAAAAGTTTATAGTGAATATGATTTGCCGCAAGGAGATCATGATTATGACAAGGATATTCTGGAGATGTTTAAAAAATACAATACGTTGTTCCTTTACAAATATAATCCAAAGGATATTTATTATAATACGGATGAGTATGTGAACGGGACTTACTTTCCCGAAAAAGATAGTACGGCAGCCGGGCTTTTTGATGTACCTTCGGATGAAGCTTGGGTTGGGAAACAGGTAAAATTGCTTCAAGAATTATGGTTGGATTATTATCCCGAAGAGTTTTTGAGACAACAATTACCGCTTAAGGTTTTCTTGGTTGATAGTTTGTATTCAGCAAAAAGCGGGTATGGATCTCCGGTGGAACTTTTGAATAATAATTATTTAGTTTGTAGAGGGGTTGATTATATTTTGGTCACTTATGGCAGTAGTCGGATTGATGAAATGACAAAAGCGGATAAGTATGAATTCAAGAGGGTATTACACCGGGTATTCTTAGATTATTTAGACATTCCGGTTACAGCAGAATTCGCTGCGATTGGAAATTACACGATATTTTCGAACGTGAATAATAAACCGTATATATACCGTTATGGGTTTATTAATTGGGATAATTCGAGTACTCCACAGAGAGATTGGTTTTCATATATTGATGCAATTGTAGATCATTCGTATGAAGAATGGATTTCTGATGGTCCATCGGGTTTTTTACATCCCAGTAAAGATACCCAAGGGAAGATACGCGAGAAATATAATTTGGTTATTGAGTTTTTTAAGACAAACTACCAAATTGATTTGCAGAAAATAAGTAACGATTTGTCGAGTTACGGCGAGTAACAAAATTTTTTATCACGAGTCTAGTTTGTTCGAGTCTGATTTGTATGAATTACAGATCGGATCAAGTACCGCCGCCTCTTCATATTTTACATTTTCCGGGATCTCCCAGATCGCATGTTTATGGATTCTCAGGATCTCTCCCGGAACTTTACAGTATTTAGAAAATCCGCCGCCCCATGTATTATTATCAAGACCTAAGTTTACTTTGCTTTCACAGCAGAGAAAATCTCCCTGTTCGCAAGCCGGGCAAACGCCGCATACATGAGCGCTGTTGTCAGACACAACTCTTTGTCCCACTTTCCAGTCCGTTACTTTCTCGCCAACTTCTACGATCTCACCTGCAAATTCATGTCCGCGGATCGAGTTGAATTCATCGGAGCCATTATCCACTTTATAGTGTTTCATATCTGCTCCGCAGATTGCAGCCGCCTTGATCTCAATAATAA
>ERZ857951.3925-NODE-3925-length-10401-cov-2.395032_pt1 | contig 10401 bp, 10 predicted proteins | sample MGYA00519759_ERZ857951 | MGnify/ENA primary metagenome ERZ857951 (study PRJEB31778, sample SAMEA3449377) | human gut metagenome | biome: human gut; feature: human-associated habitat; material: faeces | place: United Kingdom | collected 2010/2012 ... | reverse complement strand
AAGAAACCACCGCTTACTACCGCGATCTGCTGGTAAAAGAAGGCTTCGACATCATCCCTGGCACCCACCCATGCGTACCTGTTATGATGTATGACGAGGTAAAAGCTGCTCAGTTTGCAGAGCGCATGAGAGCAAAAGGCGTTTACGTCGTAGCATTCTCCTACCCGGTCGTTCCAAAGGGCAAAGCAAGAATCCGTACTCAGGTTTGCGCAAGCCATACCAAAGAGGACATCGACTTCATCGTAAAATGCTTCAAAGAAGTAAGAGAGGAAATGGGCTGCTAGTTTCCCGCCTCTGTAAACATAGGAAAAGAGCCATCGACCGTATCGGTCGATGGCTCTTTTCGATTTATAAAAGAAGTCTTGAGGGAATATCGTTATGAAGCGGCGGGTCGGACGGAATCAGCCGAAGGTCTGGAGGCAGGCATATCCCGACGACGCAGCAGCTTGGCGATGGCACTGACTGCCAACAGCAGCACCAAAGCTCCAATCAGCAGCACGGCAGCCCGTACCGAGAAGGTATCGTCTGTTATCGTCCGCATGGAAGCAATCCCGACAATCAGCAGATAAAATCCGGTAGGAAGATAGCACAAAGGGGAATCGGAGTGTCTGGCAAGATACCATTGACCGACACAGAGAAGGGAAAACAATGCGAGTAATAACAGATTGGACATATTGATACCTCTTTTCCTGATATGATGAGAGTTTACATACAAAGCCTTATGATGATAGAACGAAAGAAGGGGAAAGAAAACTTCAGCAATCAGAAATTTTATCCGATACTTTCTGCCATCTTTACAATCTCCTTTTTGTTGACAGGACCGGAAATCAGATAGATGTACCTGCCGTCGTGCCAAATCAGGGAGCAGTGCCCTTCCATGGGACCGCGGAATTTGGTGTAAAGATACGCTTTGTTGCCGTTGACCGAAAGCTGCTCAGAAATGCAGTCCTCGGTATCCAGCGATAAAAAGGTGTTGAGGGTCATGCAGGAGTAGTTGAGCAGATACTCACAGCCGGGACGTTCATAGACGATGTAGCCGTGACCGGTCATAAAGTAGGCAGAGCTTTGGGAAAAGCCGGAAGGGATGTAGGTTGGCTCCATAAAGTCCGATTCATTCAGCTCAGGAATCTGTTCAGGCACATTTCCCAGCATATCCTCGATGTGAAATTCGGTGGCAACCTCGTGGGAACGGACGATGAAGTCGATGACATTGAGCTTGACAGCGTCCACCGAAAAGAAGAGAACGGAAAAGCCTGCCAGAGCAACCACCAGAAAGCTGGCAGCGACACGAACTGTTTTTTGGGTGTATCGAAAAAATCGGGAACGGTTGCGCTTCTTTTGGGTTTGGTCGAGCTGTTGAAAGATTGCCTCATCCAGAGCGGAAAAGTCGGGAGAAGGGAAGGAGCTTTCCTCGTCTTCTCCTTCTGTGTCACCGGAAAGAGGGTCCTCGCAGCCGGTCAGACGGGAAAAGGCATCTGCCTGCCTGCGGACGTGCTCGACAGCGTGCTGCCGGAGAAGAAGCTGTTCAAACTGCTGGTCGATCAAATGAAGGTCGTCATTCAGAGAGTTTTGTAGCGGCTCCGGTTGATGTTCTGATGATTTCATTTGATTTCTCCCTCCTCTCTCAGATGGTAGTTCTTTTTCAGTGACTTGAGCGCCCGATGCACCACCACACGCACGCTGGCGGGCTTGATATTTAGAACCGATGCAATCTCCTCGTCCGACATACTGTACAGATATTTCATCGACAGCACATCGCGGTAGGATTCATGCAGCTGTTCGAGCGCCTGATGGACCTGCTCCTGCTCACAGCGGCGGATGAGCGTCTGCTCCGGGTCGTCGTCGGTGTCGGCAAACAGCTCTTCCAGCCCTTCAAAGGGAATCGCCGGATGGCGTTTCTGCTGCCGGTAGAGGGTATAGGAGAGGTTCCTTACCATAATGACGAAATATGCTTTGGCTTTGTTACAGTCTAAGGAGGAAATCAGCTGACTTTTTTCAATGGCTTTTATAAAAACGCTCTGCACCACGTCCTGTGCAAGATGTTCGTCGTGCAGCAGTTTGTAGGCATACCGCCACAAAGGCTCGCGATATTGGCGGTACAGCTGTTCAATTTGTTGCAGGTCACGGTCCTTTTGAAACGGATTCCAAATCGACATCCCTTCATCAGTCCTTTCGGCGATAAAATTCTAAGAACTTAATTACTATTGTAAAGGATACTCTTACGAATTACAATAGTCGTTTTGTAAAAGAATTTGCTCACTTTTTCTACATTTTGTCAAGAATTTGTTCCAAAATAGCAATATGTAAAAATTGAAAGCAGTTACAGGATGTGATATAATAAAACCACCTGTAAACAGGTGTACATGGGTGCTTGAACAGCAGAACAACAATGAAGAGCCGTTGCAATACAGCGGCAGGGAAAGGTGGAACAGTATGGGAATCATCAAAGCAGCAATCAGCTCGATTGGCTCCGGTTTTGCCGATCAGTGGCTGGAATATATTCGAGCAGGAAAAATGGATGATCGAACGGTGATGTCGGCAGGCGTTGCAGTGCGCGGAAGGGACCGCAGGAACGCCAACACCAAGGGCAGCGCAGACTACATCAGTGACGGTTCCCTCATCGAGGTGGGTGTCAACCAGTGTATGCTGCTGGTGGACGGCGGCAGGATTGTCGATTTTACCACCGAGCCGGGCTACTACAAGGTGGACAATCAGGCGACTCCTTCGGCTTTTTCCGGCAGTTTTTCCCAGGCGTTGGAGGAAAGTTTTGATCGCCTGCGCTTTGGCGGTGTGCCGTCCCGCTCGCAAAAGGCATATTTCATCAATCTTCAGGAGATCAAGGGAATTGCTTTTGGTACACCGACACCCATCAACTATTTTGACAGCTTTTACAATGCGGAGCTTTACCTGCGCACCAATGGCTATTTCTCCATCCGTATCACCGACCCGATTCGCTTTTATGCTGAGGCGATCCCGCACGACCGGGATATGGTCACCATCGAGGACATCCAGAAGCTGTATGTAGCGGAATTTCTGACCGCCTTCCAGACCGCAGTCAATCGGATGTCGGTGGATGGCATCCGCATCTCCCATGTCACCTCCAAAGCGATGGAACTGGCAAAATATATGGGTGAGGTGCTGGACGAAAGCTGGAAGGAAAAGCGGGGGATGTCCATCGAGTCGGTGGGCATCAATTCTATCTCCTACGATGAACAGTCCAAAAAGCTGATTGATATGCGCAATCAGGGCGCGATGCTCTCCGACCCGACCATCCGCGAAGGCTATGTGCAGGGTGCAGTAGCGCGCGGTATGGAAGCAGCCGGTTCCAATCGGGCGGGCGCCTCGGTCGGTTTTATGAATATGAATATGGGTATGCAGCAGGGCGGAGGCTTTGTGGCAGCAGCCAGCCGTGCAAACCAGGTGCAGCAGAATCTGGAGGCGCAGTCCCGAACGGCAGACCGCCAGACGGATGGCTGGGTGTGCAGCTGCGGAGCGCACAACACCGGTAAATTCTGCACCGAGTGTGGAAAGCCCAAGGCGGACCCATCCTCGTGGGTGTGCAGCTGCGGGACCCGCAACACCGGAAAATTCTGCATGGAATGTGGAAAACCTAAGCCATCCGGCTCGGTTTGTCCGCAGTGCGGATGGTCGGGCAGCACAGTGCGGTTTTGTCCCGAGTGCGGAGCAAAATTGAACTAGGCGCAGGATAGAAAAGGAGGACAAGGTATGGAGGCTGTGGTCTATCAATGTCCCAACTGCGGCGCACCGCTGGAATTTAACAGCGAAACCCAGCGCTGGGACTGCAAATTCTGCTTGAGTTCCTTTGAAAAAGAGCAGCTGGAGCAGATGACCGACGAGCAAAAGAAAAAGGAGGAAGAAGAGCAGCAGGAGCAGCCGGCAGGCGGACAGATGTGCTACCACTGTCCTAACTGCGGCGCGCAGCTGATCACCGACGACAGCACTGTTGCGACCTTCTGCACCTTCTGCGGCAGTCCGACGGTGCTGGCAGGGCGGCTGGAGGACAGCTTTGAGCCAAAGCGTCTGATTCCTTTTAAGCTGGACAAAAAAGCGGCAGAGGAGGCGCTGTTTGCCCTGTGCCGCAAGAAGCCGCTGCTGCCAAAGGATTTTACCAGCAAGGCGCACATCGAAAAGGTGACCGGTATCTATGTTCCCTTCTGGCTGCACGATTGCTATGTCAACGCTTCGCTGCACGCACAGGGCAACCGTGTATCAGTCAGGGTGCGCGGCGATACCGAGTACACCCGAACCGATGTCTACGACGTTGTGCGCGAAGGAGCGCTGACCTATCACAACCTGCCGACCGATGCCTCTAAAAAGATGGACGATGCGATGATGGATGCGTTGGAACCGTTTTCCTTTCGGGAGCTGCGCAAATTTGATATGTCCTACCTGTCGGGGTATTTCGCACAGCGATATGATGCGGACAAATCCAGCTGTTATCAACGGATGAAGGAGCGCATCGAGGAAAGTGCCGAGCAGCAGCTGCGCAAAAGCTGTACCGGCTATGCAGTGCTGAATGTGCTTTCGCATACGGCGGACATTATCAAATCAACCGACGAATATGTCATGCTGCCGGTATGGCTGCTGTACACCCGCTACCACGGAAAGGATTACCTGTTTGCGATGAACGGACAGACCGGCAAGATGGTGGGCGATCTGCCGTTGAGCTGGCTGCGGGCAGCAGGTTTGACCGCCCTGATTACAGCAGTCATCACCCTGCTGGGTACGATAGGAGGGCTGCTGTTATGCTAAAACGGATACAAGGATGTTGTTTTACTCTGCTCGTGCTGCTACTCTTCTGCTGTCCGCTGGCGGTGTCAGCGGCAGGTACAGTGGAGGCAGCTGCCTGGGCAAAGGTGGAGGACGGCGCACAGCTGTTGGACGAGCAGCAGCTTGAGCAGCTTCAGACACAGGCACAGCAGCTGGCAGATCAAACCGGCTTCATCGTCTTTATCAAAACCACCACCTCCACCGGCGGGCTGGAGGTGCGCCGGTACCTTGCGGACCAGTATGAGCTGGCAGGCGGAAGCGACAACCAAAAAGCCATCCTGCTGGGTATCGACATGGGCGGCAGAGAGGTCGCAGTGGCAACGCCGCAAGCATCGGAGGATTATTTTCCGGTCAAAAAGACCAATGCGATGGTGGACAGCGTCCTTGACCCTTTGGGGGACGGCAATTACCAGCGGGCGATGGAAATTTTTCTTGCACAGGCAGAAGACACCATCGTCAACTACGGGGTCAAGCCGGTGGGTAAAATCGTGGGTATTTCGCTGGGTGTGGGTGCAGTGGTCGCCCTGATTAGCGTCGGCACCTTGGTCTGGATGCACCCGCGCATTGAAGGCAGCGCCGTCAGCGCCTCCCGCTATATGGGCAAAAACCGGATCCAACTGCACCGCAGGGAGGACCGCTTTGTCCACAGCTTTACCACCAGAAGGACGATTCAAAGGGATAACGGCAGCTCCGGTTCCTCCGGCGGCAGTTTTTCCAGCTCGTCGGGCGGCAGTTACAGCGGCAGCTCCGGGAAATTTTAACAGAAAAAAGAGCCTGATGGATTTTTCCATCAGGCTCTTTTGGGTTTTGAGTTTCAATCAGCGTTTTTTCTTTTTGCCGGAGATGACCAGCAGGACAACGATCACGATGGCAGAAACGACCAGTAGACCGATGACCAGCGGGACCATGTTGTTATCGCCGGTGTTCGGGTTGCTTGCTGCAAATGCAACAGGAGTCAGTGCAAAAAAGGAAGCTGCAAAGGCAGAAAGAAACGTCAAAAGACGAGCTGCGATTTTACGCATGGGTAACGCATCCTTTCTCTTTGAATTTTTACAGTACCCTCATTATAGCGCCATATTCTACCAGTGTCAAGACTTTGCGACAGAAAATACAGCGAAAGTACGGCGGCTGTCAAAACAGAGCGGCTGTCAGCGGATACTGTAGACGGTGCAGGCGTTGGCAAAGGTTTGGTCAGCAAGCTGCTGTGGTTCTACGCCTTTGATTTCTGCCAATTTTTGTGCCATCTGAGTCAGCATGGTCGAGTCGCACCGCTTGCCGCGGAACGGCTCAGGAGCCATGTAAGGGCAGTCGGTTTCAATCAGCAGGCGGTCGAGAGGAACCTCTGCGGCAGCTTCTACCGCCCGACGGGCATTTTTGAAGGTGATGACACCGGTGAAGCCGATGTACATCCCCAGCCGCAGCACCTCCTTCGCGACCTCTGCCGAGCCGGAAAAGCAGTGCACGATGCCCTTGGGACGGTATTTGTTGAGCAGCTCCAGTGTGTCCTGGTGAGCATCCCGATTGTGGATGATGACCGGCACGTCCAAATCCTTGGCAAGGGCGAGCTGCTCTTCAAAAATTTTGCGCTGGACATCCCGCGGAGAGGCATCGTCGTAGTAGTAATCCAGTCCGATTTCTCCTAAAGCCATCGCTTTTTCGTAGGAAAGCTGACGGGCAATGACGTCCAGATATTCCCGGGAATTTTGTGCGGCGATTTCCGCTGCCTGGTCCGGGTGGATGCCGATGGAGCAGTAGATAAAGGGGTATTGTTTGGCAAGCTCGATGCCGGCTAGGTTGGCATGGGTGGTGTTGCCGACGTTCATAATAGCGCGCACGCCATGCTCTGCCATCGAGCCCAGCAGCGCATCGCGGTCCTCGTCAAAGCGTGGGTCATCATAGTGTGCATGGGAATCAAAAATATTTTGCATAAAGGGACCTCCTTGCAAGTGATGGTAAAGGATTAGTTTATGTGGTATAATCAAAGGAAAAAAGAGGAAGAGGGCAAGCTATGAATCAAATATCGTCTACACGTCAACTGCATTATGACCTGCTGCGGATTTTTGCAAGCTTTATGGTGGTCATGCTGCACGTCAGCGCATTTTACTGGGATAAAATACAGCCGCAGACAGAACAATGGATGGCACTGAATCTGTTTGACAGCGCAGTCAGAAGCTGTGTCCCGCTGTTCTTTATGCTCAGCGGTGCATTTCTGCTGGCAAAGGAACTGCCGCTCAACAAGCTGCTGGGGAAAAATGTCCTGCATTTGGCAGTTGTCTGGTTGGTTTGGTCGGTGCTGTATGCAGTAGATGCCATCGGGCTGCCTGCCTTTTTTCACGCGGATGCCGGTCAGATTTTTACAGCGGTGGTCAATGGAAAATATCATCTGTGGTTTTTACCCAAAATGATTGAGGTTTATCTGATGGTTCCACTGTTGTACGCCGGCACAAGGATGAAAGAGGGAAAAGGGCTGTATTATCTTCTGGTGCTGTTTGGTTTGTTTGGGATTCTCAAATCCACTCTTACAGTTTTTGTGTATCCGAATCCCTCGATACAGGTGCTGCTCAAAACCAAACTGCCCAATTTAGCTTTTTATTCAGGGTATTTTCTGCTGGGATATTTTCTGGAGCATCGCTGGAAGAAAAAAATTCCAAGCCGGTGGTTGCTGCTGACACTGCTGGGCAGCATCGCTGTTTTTACTCTGCTCGGACAGATGGATGCCATTCAGAAAGGACAGCCCGCAGGTATTTTTTATGGGTATTTTTGCCTTCCGGTTTGTCTGGAGGCAATATGCCTGTTTTTACTGTTTAAAAATATCGGAGCAGAAAGAGTACAGGGAAGGTGGTCAGGGACGGTTGCCTTTGTTTCAAAAGCCACCATGGGAATCTACCTGCTTCACCCGTTTGTTTTGGAACGTCTGGATCGTGCCGGAATCAACAGCTTGACTTGGAATACCTGGTGTGCAGTTCCGTTGGTTACCCTTTTGACTTTCTCAGTTTGTCTTGGAATCAGCGCTGTTCTTTTGAAGTTTCCGCTTGTAAAAAAGATGCTGTGATTAAAAGGTTAAATCAGATCAACCGACGAATTTTCCAGCACGTTGGGAAGAAGTGTGTAGAGGTTGCATCTGCACAGCCGGTCAAAGTGCTGTTTTAGCTGCAAAAAAGCTCTCCATTTTTCGAGAGAAAGGTCGTTGACCCCGTGGCGCAGCGCCACATCCACCAGCCTTTTTTCCAGGATGCAAGCTCCGCTTGGCAGTGAAAGGGCATCGCACAGCTGAATCAGCCGGTCGTAGTTGTCATACGAGCAGCTGTCCAGAAAGCGCTGCAAAAAGGCAAGCTGCTGCTTTGAACAGTCAAAGCTTCCCTGAAAGGCGTGGATATTCTTGAGCGGGAAGGAGTGGGTCAGACAAATGCGGGCGATTGTTGGCTGACCAAGTTCATTCATGCGGTCATATCCGTCAAAGATGTGGCGGATTCCACTGACACCGGCAGCTCGTCCGATGTCATGCAGCAATCCCATCGTGTAGGCGGTGTCCGGGTTGATGCAGTCAGTGTGCTCGGCAATCCGTCGGGCGTTTTCTGCTACCGAACGGCTGTGTTCGACCCACGGACCGGGATTTTTCTGATAAGCGGTCTGTAGTTGTTCATTTGCCTGTTGGATGGTGAGCATTTGGAGCAACTCCTTTCTTCTAAAAACGGAAAAGGGTCTTTTTAGAACAATCGCGCAAGGGAAGACCCTTGCGCGAAAGGAAGTTATCTTAATTTACAGCCGTTCGGGATAGAGTCGTCCACAAAGATGACACGAACGGTTTTTTCATCGAGGTCGGTTGCCAGAATCATGCCGTAGGATTCCTCGCCGCACAGCTTGGCAGGCTTGAGGTTTGCAACGACAATCACCTTTTTACCGATCAGGTCCTCCGGTTTGTACCAGGGAGCGATGCCGGAAACGACCTGTCTGCCGCCTTCAAAGCCGTCGTCCAGCTGGAGCTTGAGCAGCTTCTTTGCACGCTTGATTGGCTCGCAGGATTTGACCTGTGCGACCCGCAGATCAATTTTACCAAACTGCTCAATGTCGGTCAGTTCAGCGACACCTTCATATTTTGGCAGCTGTGGGTGAGCGGCTGCTTGCTGGGCTGCCAGCTCCTCCAGCTCCTTCTGCATATCAATGCGAGGGAAGAGGGTTGCGCCCTTGTGTACGGTCACATCCTTTGGCAGAACGCCGTATCTGCCGGCATTTTCATAGGAAACATCTTCTGCACAAGCGCCGATCTGCTGTGCAATCTTCTCTGCACTTTCCGGCATGAACGGAGTGAGCAGGGCAGCGGATACACGCAGCGATTCCAGCAGATTATACAGTACGCAGGCTAAGCGGGCTTTCTGGCTTTCATCCTTGCCCAGCGCCCACGGAGCGGTTTCGTCGATATATTTGTTGGTGCGGGAGATGACCTTGAACACCTCTGCCAGCGCATTCTGGAAGGCGTAGTGCTCCATCTGCTCCTCATATTTTTCACGCAGGGAGGAAATCATGCCGACCAGCTCTTCGTCGATTGGGTCAGCCTGATGTTCGGCAGGCAGGGTGCCGCCGAAGTATTTTTCCACCATCGAAACCGAGCGGGAGAGCAGGTTGCCCAAATCGTTTGCAAGGTCGATGTTGATGCGGCTGATGAGCGCCTCGTTGGAGAAGTTGCCGTCCGAGCCGAATGGGAATTCCCGCAGCAGGAAGTAGCGCAGCGCGTCCACGCCGTAGCGTTCTGCCAACACATACGGGTCCACCACGTTGCCCTTGGATTTGCTCATCTTGCCGCCGTCCAGCAGCAGCCAGCCGTGGCCGTAGACGTGCTTGGGCAGGGGCATATCCATACTCATCAGCATGGCAGGCCAGATGATGGAGTGGAAGCGGACGATTTCCTTGCCGATAAAATGCACGTCAGCAGGCCAGAAGGTCTCGTAATCACTGTCGGGGTACTTGTCATTCATGAAGCCCAGCGCCGTGGTGTAGTTGAACAGCGCGTCGATCCAGACGTAGACGACATGCTTGGGGTCGAAATCGACCGGGATGCCCCACTTGAAACTGGTGCGGGAAACGCACAGATCCTCAAGGCCCGGGTCGATGAAGTTGTGTACCATCTCGTTGACGCGGGAGCGCGGCAGCAGGAAGTCGGTGTTGACCAGCAGGTCGCGCACGCGGTCGGCGTACTTGGACAGGCGGAAGAAGTAAGCCTCTTCCTCAGCATCGACGACAGGACGGCCGCAGTCCGGGCAGCAGCCGTTGACCAGCTGACTCTCGGTCCAGAAGCTCTCACAGGGGGTGCAGTACTTGCCCTTGTAGGTGCCCTTGTAGATGTCGCCCTTCTCGTACATCTTTTTAAAGATCTTCTGGATGGCGGCAACGTGATAATCGTCGGTGGTACGGATAAAGCGGTCGTAGCTGATGTTCATCAGTTTCCACAGGTCCTTGACGCCCTTGGGGCCTTCGACGATGTTGTCGACGAACTGCTGCGGGGTGACGCCTGCTTCTTTGGCTTTCAGCTCAATCTTCTGGCCGTGCTCATCGGTGCCGGTCAGGAACTTGACGTTATAGCCCTGCAAGCGCTTATAGCGTGCCATAGCGTCG
>ERZ857951.3920-NODE-3920-length-10415-cov-10.823456_pt1 | contig 10415 bp, 8 predicted proteins | sample MGYA00519759_ERZ857951 | MGnify/ENA primary metagenome ERZ857951 (study PRJEB31778, sample SAMEA3449377) | human gut metagenome | biome: human gut; feature: human-associated habitat; material: faeces | place: United Kingdom | collected 2010/2012 ... | reverse complement strand
GGACCGCATCGACCTGTGCGTGGAGATGGACCCCATCGCCTTTGACGAGCTGCACACCGCCGCGCCCTCCGAGAGCAGCGCAGAGCTGCGCAAGCAGGTGCTGGCCGCCCGCGCCATTCAGGCCAAGCGCTACGCTGCGCCGGGCTTTAAGGGAGTGCACTGCAACGCCCAGCTGAACGCCGGACAGGTGCGGCGCATCTGCCGCATGACCCCCGGTGCCGAGCAGCTGCTGCGCAGTTCCTACGATGCACTGGGACTTTCCGCTCGGGCGCATGACCGCATTTTGCGGGTAGCCCGCACTGTGGCCGACCTTGCGGGCAAGACCCTGCTGGACGAGGATTCTCTGCTGGAGGCGCTGCAATACCGGGCGCAGGAGAAATTGGACGGATAAGGCAGTCTGCACTCTAAAAATACAACAGAAAGAGGACGGAACACATGAAGCGCGCATACACAAACGGTATTCTTCTGGACGGTACCGAGCAGATGGAACCGGTACGGGGCAAGGTGCTGCTGACCGAAAACGATAAGATCACCGCCATTGCAGATGCGAGTGTAAGCCTTGACGGCTACGAGGTCATCGACCTGCACGGTGGGTATCTGTGCCCGGGGCTCATCAACCTGCACGTCCATCTGGCAGGCAACGGCAAACCCAGCGCAAAGCCCCGGGACAATGCAGCGCTGGTACGCAAGATCCTGAGCAACAGGCTAACCCGCGCCATCGCATACCGGCTGGTGTGCAGTTATGCCAAGCTGGAACTGCTGGGCGGCGTGACCACCGTGCGCACCGTGGGCGGCATTGCGGACTTTGACACCCGCTGCCGGGACGACAGCGCCGCCGGAAAGGTGCTGGCACCCCGCATTCTGGCCGCCAACGAAGGCATCTCGGTGCCGGGCGGGCACATGGCAGGCTCGGTAGCAGTAGCGGCACACAACAACGCCGAGGCGCTGGCGCAGCTGAAAAAGGCCAGCGCACAGAAGGTAGACCTTGTCAAGCTGATGATCACCGGCGGCGTGCTGGACGCCACCGAAAAGGGCACCCCCGGCGAGATGAAGATGCCGCCGGAGATGATCAAAGCCGTCTGCGATGCAGCCCACAAGCTGGGCTACACCGTTGCCGCCCATACCGAATCCCCCGCGGGCGTGAAGGCTGCGCTGGAAAACGGTGTAGATTCCATTGAGCACGGCGCAAAAATGGACGAGGAGACGGTTCGTCTGTACAAGGAGCGGGGCGCATTTCTGTGCACGACCATCTCCCCGGCACTGCCCTATGCGCTGTTTGACACCGCCGTTTCGGGCGCATCAGAAAAAGACCAGTACAACGGAAAGATCGTCTTTGACGGCGTGATCGAAAGTGCAAAAACCGCGCTGGCAAACGGCATCCCGGTGGGCTTGGGCAACGATGTAGGCTGCCCCTACATCACCCAGTATGATTTCTGGCGGGAGTTGTGCTACTTCCACAAATACTGCTGTGTGAGCAACCGTTTTGCCCTCTACACGGCCACCCTGCGCAACGCGCAGCTGGCGGGCATCGGCGATGTGACCGGCTCTATCGCGCCCGGCAAAAGCGCAGACTTTATCGTAACGCGCGAAAACCCGCTGGAGGATCTGCGGGCTTTGCAACATCTGGAACTAGTGGTCTGCCGCGGCCGTGCCGTGAAAAAGCCCTCCCCTAAGCGCAAAAAAGAAGTGGACGCCCTGCTGGATCCGTATCTCGTGTAAGCAACCTGTCCAACATATAAAAACGCGAGTGGCCAAAACGGTCGCTCGCGTTTTTGTTTGCTATCGGTGGTTGCATTTTCTCTTTTCCGGTGCCGCCCGGTGTGGTATACTGGAAACGTAGAGGCAAAAATGGAAAGGAGCAAAGTACAAATGAACATTCGTAAAGCCGAAGAAAAAGACATTCCCAGACTGCTTGCACTGCTGGGACAGGTGCTGCAGATCCACGCAGAGATACGCCCGGATATTTTTATTCCCGGCACCACAAAATACACTGTCTGCGAGTTAGCAGAGCTTTTGAAGCAGGAGGACAAGCCCATCTACGTTGCCGTGAACGAGGAGGATGTGTGCATGGGCTATGCCTTCTGTCAGCTGAAGAAGCAGCCTTTTTCCACCAACATGGTACCCTTCAAGTCACTGTTCATTGATGACCTTTGCGTTGACAAGCAGGCGCGCGGACAGCACATCGGGGAAAGCCTGTTTGAATATGTAAAGCAGCAGGCAAAAGCGCTGGGTTGCTACGAGGTGACCCTGAACGTCTGGGCGGGGAACACTTCGGCAGAGCACTTTTATGAAAAGATGGGCATGAAAACCAAGGAACGGCAGATGGAGTATATTCTGTAACTCGGCTTCTTGGTTTCAGGACAAATAATGCATTCTATATCCCCCGGCGGGCAGCTACAAAACGGCTGCCCGCTTTTTTATCGCAACATAAAATCGCCGCATTGTGGTCAAAGCCAAAGGAATTTTTCTCATTTTTCAGTAGATTCTTCCAGATTCTTTCGGTACTGTGCCGGACTGACACCATACTCTTTCTTGAATACCCGGCTAAAATAGAGTGGGTTATCATAGCCTACGATCTCTGCAATTTCTCCAATATTGTATTCGGTGTTCTCCAATAAGCTTTGTGCATTTACCATCCGAAGGGACAGGATGTATTGTGCAGGGCTTATTTTCATGTACAGCTTAAAATTACGGATAAACCAGTTCGTACTGATATGCAGCGATTCTGCGTAATCGTCCACACTGACCTTTGTGTTATAGTTCTCGTTAAAGTAGGCAACGGCGGCTTCGATTTCTTCGGGGATGCTTGTAGTTGTTTTCTCGCTTTCCTGCTGTTGCCTGCTTACTAAAAGCAGAATGATGTTGAAGAGAGAAGCAATATAGTCTTCATAGCCATATTCACATTGTTGCAGTTCCCGGATGATCTTTCGGAACAGCATTTTGTAATCCGGCAGTGTGCCGCTGTAAAAAACGTGCTTGTCCAAGGGTATTCCGTGATAGTTCAGGATGTTTTTGACATCGTATCCTGTAAAGTGAATCCAGAACACCTCTGGATGATCTTCTACATAGTAGACATACTTCTGGATTTCTTTCGGCTGATAAAGCACCATGTGTCCAGAAGTCACCACTTCCTCAACACCATCGAACCAGAAATGTGCTTTACCAGATGCCACATAGAGGATTTGATAGTCTCTGCGACCCTTTGCCCAAAAAGTAGGTAGCTTAGGGCGTTTTTTCAAGCGATAAGTGCCGCAACTGCCTACGACCAGCGGCTTTGAGTAGTCTTTGAAATCCAAACGGGAGTTGTTCAAATATCCTGAGTTGAAATACATCCCTGCGTCCTCCTCATCTTCAGAGATTTTACAGTGATTTGGGAAATGTTCTATCAAAAAATTACAAACTCTTTGATTTTGTGCATATTCTGTTCCATCTTGTCTATATCTTTTCGTTCCATTAGATTCTATAATATTTTCAGACGGAACGCAAGAGATTTGGGCAACTTGCGTAATGAGAATTCCAGTCTGAAGTGCGCAGCAGATTGGTCGCGCCCACACAAAACAAGCAAGATGGGAGAAAGCACAATGACTGAGAAACGTTATCTAAAGTGGTATAATAAAGTCGGCTATGGTTCAGGCGATATTGCAGGCAACGTGGTGTATGCATTCCTGTCCTCCTTCGTCATGATCTATCTGACCAACACCGTTGGCCTGAACCCCGGTATTGTCGGCACTCTGATTGCAGTTTCCAAACTGCTGGACGGTGTGACGGACATTTTCTTTGGTTCTTTGATTGACAAAACGCATTCTAAGATGGGCAAAGCCCGTCCTTGGATGCTGTACGGCTACATTGGCTGTGCCATTACGCTGGTGGCAATTTTCGCCATCCCGACCAATCTGGGACAGTTTGCACAGTACGCATGGTTCCTGATCGCATATACTCTGCTGAACGCTGTATTCTACACTGCCAACAACATTGCTTACTCTGCACTGACTGCTCTCGTCACGAAGAACAGTGCCGAACAGGTCGAGATGGGTTCTTGGCGTTTCATGTTCGCCTTTGCCACCAGCCTGCTCATCCAGTCCATCACGCTGGGTGCTGTTACGGCATTGGGCGGTGGTGCTGCCGGTTGGCGCACTGTTGCAATCATCTACGCCATCATCGGTCTGCTTGTCAACACCCTCTCCGTTTTCTCCGTGAAGGAACTGCCGGAAGGCGAATTGGTGGATACCACCGACAAAAAGGAAATCGAGCAGGACGAAAAGTATAATCTGGTTCAGGCTGCAAAGCTGCTTGCTGGTAACAAATATTATATGATGATTTGCGTCACCTACATTTTGCAGCAGATCTACGGTGCCATGATCAGCATGGGCACCTACTATGCAACCTACATCCTTGGCAACCAGAATCTGTTCGGTGTATTCTCTTGGGCAATCAACATTCCTCTGATCATCGCACTGGTGTTCACCCCGACCTTGGTTGCAAAGTGGAATGGAATGTATAAGCTGAATGTAATGAGCTATACTCTGGCAACGATTTCTCGTGCACTGGTTGCTGTAGCTGGTTACATGGGCAGCGGCAATGTGACCTTGATGCTGCTCTTTACTGCAATCGCAGCTCTTGGTCAGGGTCCTTGGCAGGGCGATATGAACGCTGTGATTGCTGCTTGCTCTGAATATACTTGGCTGACGAAGCATAAGCGCGTGGATGGCACGATGTACTCCTGCACTTCTCTCGGTGTGAAGCTGGGCGGCGGTCTGGGTACTGCCATCACCGGCTGGCTGCTGGCAGCAAGCCATTTTGACAGCGCTCTGACCGTTCAGCCGGATTCCTGCATCAATATGCTGAAGATCATGTATCTGGTGATTCCGTTTGCTCTGGATGCCATCATCACCTTCATTCTCTCTCGTATGAAGGTCGAAGAAGCAAATGAAAAACTGCGTGCAGCAGTCTGATAACAAGCCATTATCATTTCTCCTTCATCTGCTGTTCCCCGGAGGAATCCAGCGATTCCTCCGGGGAGGCTGGAGAAATATTATAAAATTATAAAAGGTAAATGAGGAAATACTATGGCTGCATTTGATTTTGCAAAAGTAAAAGACCCCACCTTTTTCAAGGAAAACGTGCTGAATGCTCATGCAAGTTTCCGTACTTACGCTTCCCGCGAAGAATATCGGACAGGCTCCTCTTCTTTGGCGCTGAAGCTGGACGGTATCTGGAAATTCGCCTACGCAAAGAACTACACCAGTGCCATCCCCGGCTTTGAAAAGACAGATTACGATTGCAGCGGCTGGGATGACATTCATGTTCCGGCACACATCCAGATGGAGGGCTACGACATTCCCCAGTACGCGAATGTTCAGTATCCGTGGGATGGCCGTGAAGAAGTACAGCCGGGCGAGATCCCGCAGCGATTCAATCCGGTGGCAAGCTATGTAAAATACTTCGAGCTGCCGGAATCCATGCAGGGCAAACCCGTCCACATCGAGTTCGAGGGTGTGGAAAGCGGCATGGCTCTTTGGCTGAACGGGTCTTATGTGGGTTACACCGAGGACAGCTTCTCCGCACACGCATTCGATCTGACTCCCTATCTCCGGCCGGGCGTGAACAAACTTGCTGTGCAGGTGTTCAAGTGGACTTCCTCCAGCTGGTGCGAAGATCAGGACTTCTTCCGCTTCTCCGGCATCTTCCGCAGCGTGTGGCTGTACGCCATCCCCACCGTGCATCTGGAAGATATATCCGTCAAAACGCTGTTTGCCGGGGATGATTTTACTCATTCCACGCTGGAAGTTGCATTGCAGGTGGAGGGAAAGGGCGCGGCCCGTCTGACCCTGCGCCGCAGTGAACTGAAAGTGTTCTCCGAAAAAATCGCACTGAACGGCGGCTCTGCTCTGTTCAGCCATGCGGTGGAGAACCCCTACCTGTGGAGTGCAGAGGACCCGGCTCTGTATGAACTGGAAATCGAGCTGCTGGACGATGCAGGCCATCTGGTAGAGGTGACCGGGCAGAGAGTCGGTTTCCGCAAGTTCGAGTTGAAGAACAATCGGATGCTGCTCAACGGCAAGCGCATCGTGTTCAAGGGTGCCAACCGTCATGAGTTCAGCTCCATTACGGGTCGTGCTGTGGGCGTACACACCCATGAGGAACTGCTTCGGGATATCATCACCATGAAGCAGAACAACATCAATGCCATCCGTACCAGCCATTACCAGAATCAGGATGCACTGTACGACCTGTGCGACGAGTATGGTCTGTATCTGATTGCAGAGAACAATCTGGAATCCCATGGCACATGGGATATTCATCAGGCGGGCATTCGCGGCATCGAGGGCGTTTTGCCCAATGATAAGCCGGAGTGGAAAGCTGTCTTGTTTGACCGCATGAATTCCACTTACCAGCGTGACAAAAACCATCCTGCTGTTCTGATCTGGTCTCTGGGCAACGAATCGTTTGGCGGTGAGACCCTGCTCCAGATGGCAGAGATGGTCCGCCGCTTTGATGACACTCGTCTGGTGCATTACGAAGGTGTGGTCAATGATCCCCGCTTCCTCGAAACCACCGATATTGAGAGCCATATGTACAGCACTGTGAAGGACATTAAAGAGTATCTGGCACAGGGCGATAAGCGGCCTTATATCGAGTGCGAATATTCTCATGCTATGGGCAACTCCAACGGTGCTTTGCACAAGTACACGGAACTTGCCGACCAGAAGGACTGCGGCTATCAGGGCGGCTTTATCTGGGATTACATCGACCAGTCCATCTGGAAAAAAGACCGCTACGGCAAGTGGTTCCAAGCCTACGGCGGCGACTTCGGCGAGCGTCCTACCGACTATAATTTCAGCGGAAACGGCATTGCCTACGGTGGTGATCGTGCTCCTTCTCCCAAGATGCAGGAGGTCAAGTTCTGCTATCAGAACATCGCCATTTCCATCGACAACTCTGGCTTTGAAGTCTGGAACAAGAACCTGTTCACCTCTACGGATGCTTTCGACTGCGTTGCTCTGTTGCACCGTGATGGAAAGCTGTATCAGCAGCAGGAACTGACCAATATTGATGTTGCTCCCGAAGAGCGTTCCAGCTTCCCGCTGCCATTTATGGTTCCTGCGCTCCCCGGTGAATATGCAGTGACCATCAGCTTCCGTCTGAAGGAGGACACCAGCTGGGCAAAGAAAGGTCATGAAGTCGCCTTTGGACAGGGTGTGATCGCTGTGGTTCGTTCCATTCCCAGCAAGAAGGTCACGCCGTTTACCGTTACGCACGGTACACACAACATCGGTGTCCGGGGTGAGAATTTCGATGTTTTGTTCTCCGATCTGAATGGCGGCCTGACTTCCTACCGCTATGCCGGAAAAGAGATGATTCAGGAGATCCCCCGGCCCAACTTCTGGCGCGCTCCCACCGACAACGACTGCGGCAACAACATGGGCGGCGTTCGCGGTCAGTGGAAGCTGGCAAGCCTGTACGCTACCGCCAAGGGCATCGGCAAGGAGATCCCGTCTGTTCACGGCGGCACCATCCTCCAGAACCCCACCTGCGAGGTGGAAGCCGACAGCGTTGTCGTGACCTATCTCTATAACCTCCAGACCAGCCCCGCAGCAGAGTGCAGCCTGCAGTACCGTGTGTTCGGTGATGGCCGCATCCAGACCACCCTGCACTATGACCCGGTGGAAGGACTTGCAGCAATGCCGGAGTTCGGCGTACTGTTCAAGATCGACGCTGACTACGACACGGTGGAGTGGTACGGAAACGGCCCTGCGGAGACCTACTGGGATCGTCAGCATGGTGCAAAGCTGGGCATTTACCAGAACAAGGTCGCAGACAACATGGCGCAGTACCTTGTGCCGCAGGAGTGCGGTGCAAAGACCGCTGTGCGCTGGGCAAAGGTAGTGGACCGCAAGGGTCGCGGGCTGCTGTTTACCGCAGATGCCGCAAAGCCCATGTTCTTCTCTGCGCTGCCCTACACTCCCCATGAAATGGAGAGTGCCAAGCATCCCTACGAGCTGCCCCCGGTGCATTACACGGTGATTCGTGCCATCGGCGAGCAGATGGGCGTCGGCGGCGATGACAGCTGGGGTGCCAATGTCCACCCGGAGTATATTCCTGATGTAACCAAGCCTGTGGAGTTCACCTTTACGTTCCGTGGCATCTGATGATTGCCCGCAAATGATGTGTTCTCTGTGAAAAAAGCGAAAGATCAGCCTGAATCTGAACCAGCCGAACTAGCATCCCTTGTTGGAGAGCGGATCAGAAAGATCCGCAAAGAAGAGGGGTTAAGCCTAGAGCTTTTTGCTTTAAGCCATCAATGAGCCACCAGCCGCAAGTGCAGGGCGGAAACTATCCGCGCCCCTGCGCCTGATAAAAATTGGAACTTTGATTTTCTCGCCCGACTTTGCCACGGTGGGACGATCAAAGGAGCGTGCGTTTGAACAAAAAGAAAAAGTCCACAAATACTTCCCCTTATCCCGATGAAGTCTTTGACCGTCTGGCGCGGGCATTCTACCCGGCCATCCTTGCCTGCTGGAACAGCGAGGAAGGACAGCGGTCACTTGTCGGGGCGGAGGCTCCTCCATCTTGCTAACGCAAGACCGTTCGGTCGCTTAAAAGCCCCACTGGGGCTTTCATTGCTCCGCTGCGCTGCGCAAACGCGAGCTTGCCTATGGCGGGCAAAGCAGGCTCATCATGCAAACAACGAAAAACAGGAAGTTCCCATTCCTCCCCATCTCGTAAGCCTGTGCCATGGCAGGCGTACCGCACACTGCACCCGGCTCGTAAACACCACCTGCTACAAGGACGCCTTTTTCCACGGCACCTTCCACACAGTCTGCATAGCCCCGGAAGCAGGTCAGCGTAGTGTCCGCAGAGGCTTTTTCCTCGTCTGCCATGGTGGTGATGTAGTAGAATTCCTTGTCTTTGACCTCAAGCCACCGTGCCACGGTACGGTCGATTACTGTCTTCAACTGGGCACTGATGGAGTAGAAGTATACCGGGCTTGCCAGCACAATGACATCGGCATCGATCATCTTTTGCAGGATGTCTGCCATATCATCCTTGTGGACGCAGGCTCCACCGTGGGTGCTGCAGTAGTAGCAGCCGGAACAGGGAGCCGCCTTTTTCTCAGCGATCCGGATCTTTTCTGCTTTGTGCCCGGCATCCTGTGCTCCACGCAGAAATTCATCGCATAGAATATCAGAGTTACCGCCCTTCCGGGGACTGCCAGACAAAATCAATACCTTCTTGCTCATAGGAACCTCCTTGACAGCAGAGTGCATCCGCATTATGATGTTGATAAAGTTTGATTTTATCATACAACTTAAAGCGCACTTTAAGTCAAGGGCTTTTTGAAAAAACGGAGGTTTCAGATGATCTATACCGTAGGTGAAATGGCACAAAAGCTGGGCGTACCTGCCTCCACCCTGCGCTACTACGACAAAGAAGGGTTACTTCCCTTTGTGGAGCGTTCCTCCGGCGGCATTCGGATGTTCCGGGAAAACGACTTCGAGTGGCTGCAGGTCATCCGTTGCATGAAAAAAGCCGGAATGTCCATCAAGGATATCCGGCAGTATATTGAGCTTTCCATGCAGGGAGACGACACCATTGACACCCGGCTGGAAATGTTCCGGCATCAGCGCGAGGTGCTCACCCAGCAAATCCAGCAGTTACAGCACACACTAGAAACTGTGGAATACAAGTGCTGGTTCTATGAAGCCGCCAAAGCCGCTGGGACAGTGGATGTCCCCGGTGCGATGACCGATGCGGACGTGCCGGAGCAGTTCCGTGCCATCCGACAGGAGCTGCGGGGACAGAAGATGCCGAATGGCGAAAAATAAGAAATGCCGTTCCAGTTGCTTTTGGAACGGCATTTTTCTTAATCTTCTAACCCATGGCTCCCGGTTACGTTTTTCAAGTATCCCTCCGGGTCACCCTTCAGAATCAAATCAGCATAGCCCAGTGGGTCATTATAGATGAGATAGTCCAACTCCGACCTCTGCGCCATGGTCACATTCAACGCATCCTCGACCCCGGTGCAGTCGATGGAAATTTTTCTTCCATCCCGGAGCAGCAGTTCCACGCACCCGGTGTCCATGTTGAATTTGCAAGCTCTTTCATCGTACTTCATGTTCATGTCCTCCTGAAATCATATTGTGGCTTATGTCGGTCAATCTATGATTTCGGATTTCATCTTCCACGGACACCTGCATGGAACTTGTCGGGGCAAAGCCCCTCCATCTGCTAACGCAGACCGTTCCGTCGCTTAAAAGCCCCACTGGGGCTTTCATTGCTTCGCAAACGCTAATTTTCCGAAGAAAACAAATAATCCGAACCCATCTCCTATCGGAAACAAGTTCGGATTATTTTTGTTTGGTCCGAGTGGCGAGAATCGAACTCACGGCCTCTTGAACCCCATTGTGCTTCTC
>ERZ857951.3919-NODE-3919-length-10415-cov-21.184459_pt1 | contig 10415 bp, 8 predicted proteins | sample MGYA00519759_ERZ857951 | MGnify/ENA primary metagenome ERZ857951 (study PRJEB31778, sample SAMEA3449377) | human gut metagenome | biome: human gut; feature: human-associated habitat; material: faeces | place: United Kingdom | collected 2010/2012 ... | reverse complement strand
CTTTTGTCATGTCATTTTTTATTTCCAGTTTATTATACACTATTTCTGACGATTTTAGAAATTTCCTATAAAGCAAGAAAAAGAGCTTCCCATGATGGAAAGCCCTTAAAATTTACACACTGATGCCCCTTTTTGCAAACTATGTCAAACAGTCCGGGGCCTTAGCTTAATCGTTAACTAGAAGTAAAGCATACGAAATTATTCTGCTGTGAATGTAACCCCTGCATCGGCATGTTCATTTGCATACTGTTCAGCATAAGAGCCCGATTTCCCAATAAGATTGAATTCAGAAACATGCAATTCAGTAACACTTTCTGGTATTTTCAAATCCATTCCCCAGTTACTCGTTGGCGGTATCAAATAATAAGTATAATCATCAGATCCAACTTTTTGCAAGCCATCATTTAATACAAGCTCCTGAAGATTTGTTCCATCAAACACCCCTCCTCCAATTGTTTTTACAGAATCTCCCATTACTACATATTTTAATTGTTTACATCCTGAGAAAGCTGAATTTTCAACTTCCTGAACATTATTTCCTATTTTCACTGCAACTATATTATTATTAAGTGCAAAAGCAGATTCAAATCCAACAACCTTCTTTCCATCAATTTCATCTGGAATAACTACAATTGGATCCTTACCAACATACTTTTCTATAACAATTTCATCTGCACCATCATTGAACTCAAAATCCTCTGCCGGTGTCTCATCATGGCTCATCAAATCATCCATGGTGATTTCATCTGCTGATTTATAACTAGTATCATTCTTATTATCAGACTTATCACTTGAAGATGTGTCTTTCTGGCTGTCCTGCACATCTGCTGTTTGTTTTGTTTGGTCTGTCTTACCTGCATTGTCTGATGACGAACTTCCACAGCCTGCTGATGACACAGCCATTGTAAAAATCATTCCTAAAATCAATAATCTCTTTTTCATTTCTTTCTCCTTTAATAACCTCTGATTGTTTTTATATTATATGTACACCAGTCGGTACTGCTGCTATCATACAAGTCGGTATAATCACTATATACTGGCAATGTAATTAGTAACGGATCTACTTTCAGTTTTGAATCAAGTTCAAAATAAGTTTTTGAGTTTTCCAGTTTGTAGCTACCATCCTTAGTTATCTTTGACGTTTCAAAAACTTATATTCCAAAAAAGAGAGTCATTTTCTCGCAACTGACCCTCATAAACTTTGGCAAACACTCAAAAATTTGATTACCAGGTATAGTATGGCGGCTTCCTATGATAGTATTCATATTTAATTAATTGACATATTGTAAATTATTCTGCTGTGAATGTAACCCCTGCATCGGCATGTTCATTTGCATATTGTTCAGCATATGAACCCGGTTTACCAATGAGATTAAAATCCGAAACATGGAGTTCTGTAACGCTCTCAGGTATTTTCAAATCCATTCCCCAGTTATTTAATGGTGGATCTACATAATCCGTAAAATCATCTTCACCTATTTTTTCCAATCCATCATTAAGAATCAATTCCTTTAAGCTTGTTCCACTGAAATTTCCTCCATCAATACTCTTCACAGATTTTCCTAACACAAGATATTTTAAATTTACTGAATTTCCAAATGCATCTCGATCTATTTCTGTAATATTATTGCCTATTCGAACTGCTATAATATTTTTATCATGCGAAAAAGTTTTATTAAATCCAACAACTTTCTTTCCATCTATTTCATCAGGAATAACAACAATTGGATCTTTACCAACATACTTATCTATTACTATTTCATCTGCACTGTCATTGAACTCAAAATCCTCTGCCGGTGTCTCATCATGGCTCATCAAATCATCCATGGTGATTTCATCTGCTGATTTATAACTAGTATCATTCTTATTATCAGACTTATCACTTGAAGATGTGTCTTTCTGGCTGTCCTGCACATCTGCTGTTTGTTTTGTTTGGTCTGTCTTACCTGAATTGTCTGATGATGAGTTGCCACAGCCCGCTGATGACACAGCCATTGTAAAAATCATTCCTAGAATTAATAGTCTCTTTTTCATTTTCTTCTCCTTTGAAGTTAATTATTTTATATAAATTTTATATCTAATTTTTGATTATCCGTATAAACACTATACTTTCAAATATTTTGAAGTATAGAAAAGCACTCATTTTACCACGAATTTACCATAATTAAACGAGCCTTGATATGACTATAAATAACACTAAAAAGACCTCACACCTAAACGGTGTCTTTTTTAAAAGCAGTCAATCATAAGACCAACTGCTTTGTAAATATAGATATTAAATTGTTAAGCTGAGATTTTACTTAGATTTATCTTTCACTGGTTTGCTATTTTCATCATTTTCTCCTTCAAGCCATGCCATTATGCCAAAGTTACAAAATGGATAAATTATTACTTCTTTATAAACTTCTTGCTCACAACGAGGGCAGATGACATATTCTTCACCTTTTACATTTTTTAATTACCGAAATTCCCTTTTTTATTTGCAAATTACATGTCTTATAGCTTACCATGTTTTTCGTATCTTGCGACTCTTGATATTTTGTTATCCTCATCTACAAATACTACTTTAGGTGGATTTTTCTTTACCTCTTCTGGAGTCATCTGTGCATAGCACATTATGATTATCTTATCACCTGTCTGAACACATCTTGCAGCAGCTCCATTGAGACATATCATTCCGCTGCCTCTTTCTCCTGCAATTGTGTATGTCTCAAATCTGTTCCCATTATTTATATCTACGATACTTACCTTTTCATACTCCAAAATTCCAGCACTGTCAAGTAAGTCTTCGTCTACAGTGATGCTTCCTACATAATCAAGTTCTGCTTGAACTACTGTAGCTCTGTGTATCTTCCCCTTTAACATTTCAAATGTCATATTTAACCCCCGTTTAACCTTCGTAAATAAAGTTGTCAATCAATCTGGTTTTGCCGATATAAACTGCCATGGCAACTAGTACTGGTGCTGTCATCTCCTTGACCGGTTTAACTGAAACAGCGTCTACAGCCTGAACATAATCTATTTTCGCCATAGGCTCAGTTTCAATAAGCTTAATCATTTCTGATACAATTTTATCTGTATCTTTTTCTCCTGCTTTTGCCATATCTTCTCCGAGCTTAACTGCTTTGCTTAAAATTAGTGCCGCCTTTCTCTCATCTTTGCTTAGATATGTATTTCTTGAACTCTTTGCAAGACCATCCTCTTCTCTAACTATAGGGCAGCCCACAATTTCGATATCAAAGTTCAAATCTCTAACCATTCTTTTTATAATCGCAAGCTGCTGTGCATCCTTTTGACCAAAGTAAGCTCTGTCGGGATTTACAATATTAAAAAGTTTAGATACTACTGTGCCTACACCCCTGAAATGTATTGGTCGTGATTTTCCACAAAGTTCCTCTGAAAGACTTTCTATGTTTACATATGTTGAAAAATCGTCAAAATACATATTTTCCGGCTCAGGATTAAATATTAAATTAGCACCTGCCTCCTCACATAGCATAGTATCCCTTTCCAAATCCCTCGGATAGCTTTCCAAATCTTCCCCTACTCCAAATTGAGTCGGATTTACAAAATCACTGACAACAACTCTATCGTTTTCTGAAACAGCCCTTGTAATTAAACTCTTATGTCCTTCGTGCAAAAATCCCATAGTAGGAACAAGACCTACTGTAAGACCTTCTTTCTTCCATTCTTTGACTATAACTCTCACTTCATCTACGGTTTTTACTATTTTCATCGTTCTATCTCCTAATATAACTTGTTAATTACATCTTCTGAAATTTTAAATGTGTGTTCAGGTGCTGGAAAGCTTCCCTGTTTAGTTTCTTCTATATATGCAGCAAAGGCTTCTTTCATTACATCTCCTACCTTTGCGAATTGTTTTACGAATTTAGGTGTAAAGTCAGAGACCATTCCAAGCATGTCCTGATAAACGAGAATCTGTCCATCGCAGCCAGATCCTGCACCTATTCCTATTGTAGGAATATTAATGCTTTCAGAAATAATTTCCGCTAATTTTGCAGGTACGCATTCCAAAACAATCGCAAATGCTCCTGCTTCTTCAACAGCTTTTGCCTCTTCAATGAGTTTCTTTGCTCCCTCTTCACTTTTTCCCTGAACTTTAAAGCCTCCAAAAACGTTCACTGACTGAGGTGTAAGTCCAATATGTGCCATAACAGGAATTGAAGCAGCTGTAATAGCTTTAATCTGTGGACAAACAGAGGCTCCACCTTCTAGCTTTACTGCTTGACATCTTCCTTCTTTCATAAGTCTTCCTGCGTTATACATGGCCTCTTCAACTGAAACTTGATATGACATAAACGGCATATCTCCAACTACTAAGGCATCTTTGGCACCTCTTGTAACTGCTCTTGTATGGTGAATCATATCTTCCATTGTTACCGGCAAAGTATTTTCGTATCCGAGCATAACCATGCCAAGAGAATCTCCAACGAGAATACCGTTAATACCTGACTGATCCATCAATTTAGCTGTCGAATAGTCATAGGCTGTCAGCATTGTAATCTTATCGCCCTTAACCTTCTGTTCTTTAAAAGTGGATACTGTGTTTTTCATTTTTAATTACCTCCGTCATCTTCAAATAGTCACTGTCTAAATGTTTTTCCTGTGCAATACTGAGAAGCTTTTCTGAAAGCAAAAGATATATCATCTCATATCCCACCTTTTCCTCAGACTCGTTTATCCATGCTGCCTTAATAGCTTCAATGTGTTTTGTGATAGTCGACAAATCATTTCGCTCAACAGGACCTGTGAGGGCAGCCGCAACTCCTTTTTCTGCCAATGTGTCGGCATTTCCAGTAAACAAAGGCACTAAGGCTTTCTTTGCATCTTTTTTATCAAAGCCGCATTTTACAAGCATTTCAGCCCCCACTTGAAAAAGTCCGTTTACGAGATTGCTTACAACTACTGCACCGCAGTGGTAAAGAGATTTATTTTCCGCTCCCATTGCGATTACCTTATTTCCTGCTCGCTCAAAGATACTCTTAATCTCATCTAGATTCTCTGCCGAACCCTCCACAGTAAAATAAGCCTTATTCAAGTGTTTCCATGATTCGCACTTATCACTTATTGCATATAGGGGATGTACCGAATAGATATTTGCACCGAGGTTTTCACCATCAAAAAAAACGGTTGATGAAATCGAACCGCTGCAATGACAAATATTTTTATTTTTAATATCCAGATTCTTCATATAATCCCATACTTTGCTTATCTGTCCATCAGGCACAGTAATAAACAGGGTATCACTGTCACTTAAGATATCCTCTATACTCTTATATAGTTTTGTGTTAGTAAAATCTGCTGCTGATTTAGCTGATTCCGGTGATTTGCTGAAGTAACCCGTAATCTCTACGCCGTTTTCCTTCAGGTATTTTCCAAGGGAAAATCCTACTTTCCCCGCTCCGATAAATCCTGCTCTCATATCGATCACTCCTTTCTGGGAAGTGACAATCATGAAAATCTGCATGGATGAGGTCTCGTTCAAACTGATATAATCCTCATGGTTTAAAAATAAAAAATATGTGGTATAGTTTCTGTTCGAATACTATCTACCCATTACTATAGCACCTATTTAAGTGATTGTACAGAGAAAAAAATAAGGCACCACTCTAACTAATTTATCATTAAAGTGATGCTAATATAAATCGTGTTATTTAGCTTTTCTGTATTTAATCATTTTCACAATCTGAATTATCAAAGTCGGGATAAAAATATAAAGCATGACAAAACACTTCTTCATTTTTCGCTTGATTACCCACCACAGAAAAGAAAGAACCCTGTAAAGAGCCTTACCACCATTGGTGGTGCTTTGCACTCTTGATTGGGCTTTTTGTTTGCTGTATCTTTCATGCAAGAGGAAAATTAAAGTCCTCTATTCCATTTCTCTTTTAGATAATCTTCATAGTCCGTTTCATTAAAATCTAATTGTGGCGAAGTGTTGGGAATGTTGTTTCTGTTGTCTATATCTGCAAGCTGACGGAATATCCAATCATCATAAGGGTCGTGATATTTATACTCTTTGGGCTGTTCTCTGTATCGGTCTAACCCTCGCATTTCCTTATGTACTTTCATCATGCGTTCCAATTTCTGACGCTGTATCAACTGCTTGATTTCCATAAGTTCTTCCAACTCTACTACCTCACTAGAAAGATAATTGCTAATGTATCTAATCAATGTAGTTTCCATGTAAAATCTACATTCTTTTTCGTCATTGAAAAATTCATTTTCAGACAAATAATCTAAGGAAACATTAAAATCCTGTTCTCGTTTGATAACGTCCATGATATATGGCTCGGTGTGGTCAATATATTTCCATTCCCCCGACAATAATTCATTCGGTGTTACTCCCAGCACGTCCATTATCTTTTCCAATGTATCAAAGGTAGGATAATTCACACCTCGTTCAATCTTGGAAAGGCTCTGCATATTGATACCGATTTTATTGGCAAGTTCCTGTTGTTTCATTCCCCTGTGTTTTCTTATGATTTGTATGTTTTCTCCTAAGAAACTGATTTTCTTTTCATAATACTCCATAACTTAGTATAACCGCTCCTTTCGTTGCTTTTATTGTCATTTATAAGCATATCATACTTAATATATATCGAAAAGTCAATCGAAACTTCTTGACAAGTAATTCTAGTGGCGTTATTATCTTATCAGACAGAGTGATTAAGCACGCTAGGGTCAATCACACACTTGAGTAAGCATATATAAGAGATGTTTTCACTTTGATAGCATGAATGAGCATGGACTATCAGACTAAAAATAGGGTTTCTGACTGGGGCTGTTTCGTTTAGCCACGAGCCTCTCAAGGCTCGTGAGCGTTAAGAACGGAACAGACACAGGAAGAAAGGGAACGCCTTTAGGCGCTCGTAAAGGGCGTATATGTAACACCGCCCTGCGCATACATGTCATAGTACCTAGAAACTGTGATAAATAAAGGACAAAACACGATTTTTACCCCGCAAAAAAACGGGAAGTACGAAAGGAGTAATGCACTATAACTACACACAAAAATTTATCCGTTAAGATTGATTACATCAGCATTGTATTTGATACTGCAACCGCTGAAGATGTAATCATGCACATTTTAGGTTTACCGACTGACATTTTCAATGTTTATCCAGCAACGATAAAATTCAAGACTTATCAAGCACGCTGGCAGATTGGAGATATTTATGTATCGGGGGACGCAAGAAAGACAGAGGACAACCCACAGGGGCTAGGCTGTTATCTTGTTATGACTGGCAGAGGTTGTGATGATATTTTCCGTATTCTCGACAGTAGGAATTATACCTTTGGGGATATGTTCCGACGCTGTGAGCGAAGATACGGACTGGATAATTTCCATTTCACAAGACTTGATATTGCCATTGATGATAAGAACGAAAAGCCATTCTTTACCATAGAGCAGATAAAGAAGAAATGCGAAAAAGAGGAATTTATCTCGAATAGTGAGGGCTACCACTTTGACGAAAGCAAGTTTGATGATTTCGACACCGCAAAGACTGTTTATATCGGTGCTGGTAAATCGGGATTGTCCTACCGCTTTTATGATAAAGATAAGGAAGTCTGTTCAAAACATAATAAGACACTTGATGAAGTCGGCAGTTGGAAACGGACAGAAATGCAACTGCGTGATGATAAGGCTCATGCTTTTGCCATGACATTCAAAGACAGACCGCTGGAACTTGGGGAACTGGCTTTCGGGCTATTGGCAAACAACCTACGCTTTGTCGTGCCAAACAGAAATGAAAGTAATAAGAGCAGATGGAAAACGTGTCGGTTTTGGGAACGCTTTTTAGGGGCTGTGGAAGTCTTGAAAGTGCAAGTACCGAAACTACATAATTCTCTTGAAGAAACACAGCAATGGCTCACAGAGGGTGGCGTGATTTCCGCTGTCAAAAGTTTTTACTTCTTAGAAGAACATGACGCATTAGGTGGACTGGAAAAAGTGGGAACTATGCTTGATAAGGCAAGATACAGTAATTCCCTTTCCAGTAAATTAACCGCCCATTTACAGAGGATAAACCGCACCGACCTTATCCCCTATATCCAGTATGACACGAAACATGGGAAAGGGGGTATCTGATGAATAACAACGATATTCCCGTATGGGAAAAATACACCCTTACCATTGAAGAAGCGTCAAAGTATTTCCGTATCGGAGAAAACAAGTTAAGACGATTGGCAGAGGAAAACAAGGACGCTGGCTGGCTCATTATGAATGGCAACCGCATACAGATTAAACGCCGACAATTTGAAAAGGTCATTGACAAATTGGACGCAATCTAATGCAAATGAGCCTTGTATGTGTTATGATGAACACAAGTCATATCAAGGCTCTTTCCAACAAGGAAAGGAGCAGACACCATGAAAGAAAAAAGACGGGATAGCAAAGGACGTATCCTGCATACTGGAGAGAGCCAACGAACAGACGGAAAATACTTATATAAATATGTGGACGCATTTGGAAACACAAAATATGTGTATGCTTGGAGATTGACACCCACAGACCCGACACCAAAGGGAAAACGGGAAAAACCCTCACTTCGTGAACTGGAACAGCAGATAAGACGGGATATTGAGGACGGTATCGACAGCACAGGCAAGAAAATGACGCTTTGCCAACTCTACGCCAAACAGAACGCACAGAGGGCAAACGTGAAGAAAAGCACACAGAAACAACGGGAACAGCTCATGCGGTTATTGAAAGAGGACAAGTTAGGTGCTAGGAGCATTGATACGATAAAACCCTCTGACGCTAAGGAATGGGCATTACGCATGAAAGACAAAGGCTTTTCCTATAACACCATTAACAACCATAAACGCTCGTTAAAAGCGTCATTCTATATCGCCATACAAGACGATTGTGTAAGGAAAAATCCTTTTGATTTCAAGTTAAGTGAAGTCCTAGAAAATGATACCAAAGAGAAAGTCGCATTGACAGAGGAACAGGAACAAGCCCTACTCTCATTCATCAAGACGGACAACGTGTATCATAAGTATTACGATGATGTACTGATACTGTTAAAGACAGGACTTCGTATTTCGGAACTGTGCGGACTGACAGTAGCCGATATTGATTTCAAGAATGAGGTTGTGATTATCGACCACCAGTTACTAAAGAGCAAGGAACAGGGCTATTACATTGAAACGCCTAAGACAAAGAGCGGAACTAGGCAAGTGCCATTAAGCAAAGAAACGATACAGGCATTTCAACGGGTTATGAAGAAACGTCCAAAGGCAGAACCATTTGTGATAGACGGACGGGGCAACTTCTTATTTGTCAATCCCAAAGGCAAGCCAAAAGTTGCCATTGATTACAATGCCTTATTTGTCCGCATGGTAAAGAAATACAACAAGCACCACATGGACAACCCTTTGCCACATATCACACCGCATACGCTACGCCATACGTTCTGCACAAGACTGGCAAGCAAGAACATGAACCCGAAAGATTTACAGTATATCATGGGACATTCAAACATCAGTATCACAATGAACTGGTACGCTCATGCGTCCATAGATACCGCAAAATCAGAGGTTCAGCGTCTAATCGCATAAGAAGTATTTACCACGATTTTAACCACGCTTGATAGCGAAAATATAAGAAGATAGACCTAGATATGTGAGGTTTACCACAAAAGCAAAATGCCCGTAGAGCCGATAAAATAAGGCTTTGCGGACATTTGAGAAGATATAAAAAGATAGTTAAAAAGACATATATAATTTATTATGAATTTTATATTACTTTAGTAAATGGCGCAATAGGTCAGAATTACCATTAATCAGATAATTTCTGTAATAAATATGGATTTTGCTTACAGTAAAAAAGTGACTTCGACACGCTCAACACCCCTATTCTAGCACCATTATGAATATATTACAATCTATCTTTACCGATTATTATGAACATATCATTTACGAACTCCATTCACGTCCTGCTGTCATTGAAAATGTCAACAAGATGATTCATTGTGGTGACTCTTCTCATGGTGGTGCCATGTATGACTGTCCTCACTGTGGAAATCTTAAATTTGTTCCCTTTCGCTGCAAAAGCCGTTTTTGTCCTTCCTGTGGCAACAAATATAACCAGCTTCGTTCTTTTCATATGTCCTGCAAACTTGTTTCTTGTGTTCATCGCCATTGTGAAATGGAATCCTCATATCCACGCTCTCATCTCCGAGGGTGGGGCTGGTAACATCACTCCCTGGCGTCCTGTCAAACACTTTGATTACAATTTCCTTCGTAATGCCTTCCGTAAAGTTCTCCTTGAACAGCTTACTTCCAGCATTGGTCCATCTTTTCGTAAAGTTAAAAATGAAATGTACACCAAACACGAAGACAACAAAACTGTTACTGAAACTATTCCTGCTTTGGACTTCATCCAG
>ERZ857951.3913-NODE-3913-length-10422-cov-7.742645_pt1 | contig 10422 bp, 10 predicted proteins | sample MGYA00519759_ERZ857951 | MGnify/ENA primary metagenome ERZ857951 (study PRJEB31778, sample SAMEA3449377) | human gut metagenome | biome: human gut; feature: human-associated habitat; material: faeces | place: United Kingdom | collected 2010/2012 ... | reverse complement strand
TGCCGCCGCCGATGGGATTGATAAAGCTGTCGTGCTTTTCGGCGGTGATGCCGGTCAAGGGCTGAAACCAATGGGTAAAATGCGTCGCGCCATGCTCCAGCGCCCAGGTCTTCATGGCCTCGGCGATATCGTTCGCGGCGGTCAGTGGCAGCGGCTTGCCGCTTTTCAGACAGTCGCGCCAGACTTCCATCGCCTGATGCGGAACATACTGCTCCATCGTTCCCTCATTAAAGGACATCGAACCAAACAGCTCGGGAATACGATCTTTTTCACTCATCGTTACGAACCTCCTTATTCGTTTTTTATTTACAAAAAATATGGATAGATTCTACCTCTGCAAGTTTCCGACGTCAAGACTTCATATTGTTCAAGCTTTTTCCAATATCCGGGCAATGTGTTGGCGCTGTCCACAAAATTGCTGCAAGAGAAAAATTTTCTCTTGCATTGCATAGGGCGCCGTGCTATGATAGACATGGACTCACCTTTGGGGTGTGTCTTTTTTCGTTTTCTGCGCAAACTATTTCAGGGGCGGCGCATCATTCTTTGAGATAAGCGAAGCGGTAGCCCACTCCGAGCGCCGCGCCGCCGACAAGGTTCCCGAGCGTCACCGCCGCGAGGTTTTTGAGACATCCGGCAAGCGTCAGCGTCGTTTCCATGCCGTACTCCGCCGCGGCAAACGCACCGGCGGGCAGGTAGTACAGGTTCGCGATGCAATGCTCATAGCCGCAGAGGACAAAGAGCAGGATGGGGAAAAAGAGCGCGATGACCTTCCCCTCCGCGCGTTTGGAGGCTGCCGCCATCCACACCGCGAGGCAAACCAGAAAATTGCACAGGACCCCGCGCAGGAAAGCGTCTCCGGCTCCGAGCGCCGCCTTGCTCTCCGCGATGGAAACCATCGAGCGCGCCAGTCCATCGCCGAAAAGCGATGCCGTGTGGCTGTAGACCGCCAGCGCGGCCACCGCCGCGCCGCCCATGGCATTGCCAAGGTAGACAGTCAGCCAGTTACGCAGCAGCTGAGCGGGCGTGATGCGGCGCTCCAGCAGGGCCATCACCATCAGGCAGTTGCCGGTGAAAAGCTCGCTGCCCGCGAGGATCACCATGGAAAGTCCTGCGGGAAACACGCAGGCCGAAAGGAGCTTTGCAAGCGAGCCGCTCTCCACCGTCACGGCGGCCGCCGTCGCACCGACGCCCGCGAGCGCGATGTAGGCTCCCGCCAATATGGCGAGCAGGAGCATCTTTCCAAAGGGCAGTCGCGCCTTGCTTTCGCCGGCGGCGAGCAGGCTCCGGGCAATCTCGGGAGGGGTGAGCATGGGCAGATCTCCTTTTCTCTTTCATGCGGATTCATGCGGACACAATATTGATGTATTGTATCGAAAAACGTCGGAACGGTCAAGCATTGCCGAGAAGTTCTTTTCGCGCGAAAGGTTTTTCTAATTTACGGCAAACATTTCGCGCTTTCTCCTTGACAAGTACCCCCACAATATGCTAAGATATCACTTGCGTTTGAGAGTGAGCCGGCTCCTCACAAGCATGGAGAGATGGCTGAGCGGTTGAAAGCACCGGTCTTGAAAACCGGCGATGTGAAAGCATCCGTGGGTTCGAATCCCACTCTCTCCGCCAATTTTCATATCGTTTGCGGAAGTACCCAAGTGGCCGAAGGGGCTCCCCTGCTAAGGGAGTAGGCGTCTAAACCACGCGCGAGGGTTCAAATCCCTCCTTCCGCGCCAAAAGAGGCGGCGATTCCAAAGAATCGCCGCCTCTTTTTGATCGGCGCCCCGCTCCTGCCCTGGGAATGGGTTGCGCCGGAAACAGGAACAGGCTGCGTGCCGCCCAGGGAAATGCCCTGCGGCACGCAGCCTGCTTGTTTACACGTTGAAGCGGAAATAGATCATGTCGCCGTCCTTGACCACATAGTCCTTTCCCTCGGACCGCAGCAGACCCTTTTCCTTGGCGGCGGCCACGCTGCCGCAGGCCATCATCTCGTCGAAGTTGATGGTCTCCGCCCGGATGAAGCCCCGCTCGATGTCGGAGTGAATCTTTCCGGCGGCTTGGGGGGCCTTGGTGCCCTTGCGGATGGTCCAGGCCCGGCACTCGTCCTTGCCGTAGGTCAGGAAGGAGATCAGGCCCAGCAGCTCATAGCTGCACTGGATCAGCCGGTCCAGGCCGGACTGCTCCACCCCCAGGTCCTCCAGGAACATGGCCCGCTCGTCGGGGTCGTCCAGCTGGGCAATGTCCTCCTCCAGCTTGGCGCAGATGGGCAGCACCTGGGCCCCTTCCTTTTGGGCCAGGTCCCGGACCATCCGGAAGTAGCGGTTGTTCTCGTGGTCGGCGAAGCCCGCCTCGTCCATGTTGGCGGCGTAGATGATGGGCTTCAGGCTCAGCAGGTCGGCGGTCTCCACAATGGCGCGGTCCTCGTCGCCGCAGTCGAAGGTGCGGGCGGACCTTCCGGCGTTGAGATGCTCCGCCAGGGCCCGGAATACCTCGGCCTCGTGCAGGAACTTCTTGTCGCCCTTGGCGGCCTTGGCGGCCTTCTCCACCCGGCGGTTCACCATGTCCAGGTCCGCCATGATTAGCTCCAGGTCGATGGTCTCGATGTCGCCCAGGGGGTCCACCGGCACGTTGGTCCCGGCGTCGGCCACCACGTGCATGATGTTCTCGTCGTCGAAGCAGCGCACCACATGGACGATGGCGTCGGTGCGGCGGATGTTCTCCAGGAACTTGTTGCCCAGGCCTGCCCCCTGGCTGGCGCCCTTCACCAGGCCCGCAATGTCCACAAATTCGATGACGGCGGGGGTCTTTTTGTCGGGCTGATACATCTCCGCCAGCTTATCAAGCCTTGCATCCGGCACGGCCACCATGCCCACGTTGGGCTCGATGGTGCAGAAGGGGTAGTTGGCGCTTTCGGCTCCGGCGTTGGTGATGGCGTTGAACAGCGTTGATTTGCCCACGTTGGGCAGTCCCACGATACCTAATTTCATATATACTCATTCTCCTTCGATTTTCCTTGATTTTCAAGGGGTTTCAGCGTTTGGCGTCTTGGCTGTTACACCATTTTTACACCATTTTCGCATTTGGCTTTATTGGATTTCATCAGACTACACCATTTTGCTGAAATTGCTTGATGGCATAATCCAGCGATTCGGCAGTCACATGAACATACCGATCCATTGTTGTTTTGATGCTGGCATGACCCAGCAGTTTTTGCAGCACCTTCGGCTGCATACCGCTTTCGATTGCTCTTGTAGCATAGGTATGTCGCAGGGCGTGCATACAAAAGTGTTTGATCCCTGCTTCATCGCAGAGCTTATATAAGTGGGTATCATAGGAACTGTTTTTCGCCGGTTCCCCGGTACGCCAGTTGATAAAGACAAGATCGCGCATGACCAGCCGGGAGATTGCCCCCGTTCGCCGGTCGATATATTCCAGTGTTTGCGAGAGCAGCGGAGATTCCTTTTGCCAAGGGCGCTTGTCCTTGATTTCTTTCAGAATTTCATAGGCCCGATCTGTCAGCGGGATGGTGCGATAGCTTTGCTGTGTTTTCGGAGGTCCTGCACGCCAAAAATGCTGCTTGTGACGATACTCCAAGGTTTTATTGACCGTCAGCGTCCGATTCTGGAAGTCTATCGCATCCCACGTCAGCCCGATCATCTCACCGGTACGCAAGCCGGTTTCAAGGATCAGCGCGTACTGATTGTAGTTGTGGGAACATTTCGCAACTTCGAGAAATCTGATTTGCTCATCCCGCGTCAAAAAATGAATGTCGTCCGGCGCTCGGACCGGCTTTGTGTAGCGAACGCCGTCCATCGGGTGCTTGTAAATCAGATCGTTCATCTTCGCAGCCTTGAGCAAGGTTCCCATCGTGATATAGGTCTGCCGGATGGTAGACCCTGCATAATCCGCATCCATGGAAAGCAGCACTTTTTTGCAGTGCATGGGCTTCACATCGGAAAGGAGCATTTTGCCGATGATGGGCTGGATATTCTGCTTATATCGCTCCCGATAATTTCGCAGGGTATTCGGTGCTAAATCGCCCACAATGTTCTCGATCCAAAATGAAAACCATGCGTCAACCGTCGTGTCTGAGGGACAAAACATATCTTCGTGCTTGTCGGCATATTTCGCTTGCTCGATCCAGTTGCGCGCCTCGGGAATCGTCTGGAAATATTTCTCATGTCGTTTTCCTGCTTTGACTACAAAACGTGCGTGATATAATCCGTCCTTTCTTTGGTAGATACCCCTACCGCATTCTTTGCCTTTTAAGTTTTTGCCCATTGTATACTCCTTTCCCGCAGAGAGAAAAGAGCCTACTGCAACAACATAATTATAGCAGATAGGTTCTTTTCTCTCAAGCTGTTTTTACAAATTATCTTTTGCTGTCAGATCACCAGCTTTTGACTGATGTACTCTTCAAACTCCCGGCGCTTCACCAGCTTTTTCGTCCCGACGAACAAGACGAAGGGGCAGTTGGGCACTCTCAGCATACTGTCGATCTTGTTGATGCCGATGTTGCTGTATTCTGCCGTTTCTCTGGCGGTCAGTGTCATTTTGAGGTGGATGGGGACGGTGAGAATGTTGTCCATAGAAAATTCTCCTTTCTTGGCGGCTATGTAGACAAATAGAATTCGATTTCGCGGCTGCGAGGGAAATCGTATTGCCGTGCGGCTTTGGCGGTGCGGGAAGGCTTGCCATTCAAGGGCTTTTCGCCCCCAAACTGTCTACACCCGACCGCCGTTTCCGGGCGGATTCCGCCTTTTGTTTGCGATGGACTTTGGCCGCGCAGTCTCGGCAGTATTTTGCCCTCCCAGAGCGAGCAAGGATGCCCGTGCCGCAGACTTCGCAGCGGCGAAGTCTTTTTGGGTTGAGGATGGGTCCGGCAGGCGTTCGATGGGGTCAAGCTTGTGCATCTTCGCCCTCCTTTGCGATGAGCTTTGCGTCCGCTGGGTAGTTCAGCGTGATGAGGGCGGGCTTTCTCTGCCGTTTTTTAAGTATCAGAGAAGAAAAATGTCCCCGCTTTCGAAAAAGCGGGGACATCACGATCTGCGGATATTGGGATTTGATAGAATAGCAAGCACAGCCGCTGTCCGGACACGCAGCGATTTTGGGATAATCCCAAGCCCTTTGCATTTGGCTCGCAGCCTTTTATTCAGGAGGCAGCCGATCATGAATCATTCAGTGGTTGGTGCTTGCTTTCTTCATGAACTCCAGATAAAGACTGTACAACACAGCACAGACGGGTACGCTGAACAGCATCCCTAAGACGCCGAATGCTTCGCCGCCGATTGTAACAGCCATCAGCACAAGCAGTCCGGGAAGCCCAACGGACTTGCCGACCACCTTGGGATAAATCAGATTGCCCTCCACCTGCTGCAAAATGAGCAGAAAGAGAATGAACCACAGAGCCTTGCCGGGTTCTGCCAGCAGGATCAAAAACGCACCAAGACCGCCGCCGATCCATGCGCCGAAAATCGGCACCAGCGCAGTAACAGCCACAAACGCCGAGACCGCACCGGCATACGGGATCCCAAGGATCAGCATTCCAAAGAAGCACAGAACGCCGATGATAACCGCTTCGGTAAGCTGACCGCCGACAAAATTTGTAAATGTCTGGTTGGTCAGAGAGGCGATACTCAGCAGCCGCTGCGCCTTCTTTTGCGGAAGGACTGTCACAACGAGCTTTTTCAAATGTGCCGCGACGACTTCCTTCTTTGCAAGCAGATACAGCGCAAAGACAAGTCCCAAGAGAACATCCACCAAAGCCGACAGGACAGAGGTTGCCGCGCCCCACGTCACGGTGAGGATGCCGCTTCCCTCATCGCTGATCAAGGCGGTGACCTTCTCGATCAACAGGTCGGAGTCTATGGCGTATTCGGGCAGGACAATGTTATATTTTGCAGTAAACCGGACAACGCCTGTCCACCACCGCCCGATTTCCTCCACATAGAGCGGAATGTTTTGGACAAACTCTTCGCCGGATTCTCGCAGGCTGGGGATCATCATAAACACCACGGCAAACAGAATCCCAAGAACGAGCACGGTGCTTGCGCTCAGGCACACAGGGCGGGTCAGTTTTTCAGGAGCCCTTCGGCACACCTTGTTCCAGCAGCATTCCAACGGTCGAAGGACTACGTTGATCAAAAAAGCAATCGCGCCGCCAATCAAAAACGGCGTGAACAGCGCAAGCACCTTGCCGATAAAACGCAAAACAGCGTCAAGGTTTACCAGTGCCCACGCAAATACAATCAGCAGCACCAATGCGCGGATAATGTAACGAATAATCGCCTTGTCCGGCCATTTGCGTTCCTGCGGCGCGGAATCCTCATTTCTGTTACCGGCTGTGTTTTGCGGTTTCTTCGCCATGTTTCTTCCTTTCCACTATTGTGCACAGGCCCATTCAAATCCGAAAGCACTTTTGCAGGGCTTTATACTCACCCATTGCCAGAATCGTTATGTCATCGGACAATACAGTGTCCGGCGTAACGGAAACATCCGTTTTTCCTGCACGCTTGATGCCGAGGATATTGATGCCGAACTTTCGGCGAACATCCAGTTCTCCAACGCTTTTCCCGACCCACGCCTCTGGCACCTGAACTTCAAAGATGGCGTGCTGCTCGTCGATCTCTATATAGTCAAAAATATGGTCGGCAGTGAATCGAATCGCTGCCCATTTTGCCATCTGCTTTTCGGGATAGACCACGTTATCTGCGCCGTTGCGGAGCAGAAACTTCGCCTGCACGTCGCGTTCGGCGCGGGATACCACGTATTTTGCGCCCAGCTCTTTCAGCAGCGAGGTGGTTTCCAGCGAGTTCTGGAAGTTGCCGCTGATGGTCACAAAGCAAACGTCAAAATTCCCGATGCCGAGCGAACGCAGGAACTCCGCATTGGTGCTGTCACCGATCTGTGCGTTGGTGACAAACGGAAGCACATTGTTGATCCGTTCCTCATTGGTATCGACTGCCATGACCTGATGCCCCAGTGGAGAGAGCTGCATGGCGATATGCCGCCCAAAGCGGCCTGCTCCAATCAATAAAACATTTTTCATGGGATAGACAACTCCTTTGCTTATCCAATCGTGATTCTTTCCTGTGGCAGCTTTGCATTGCCGCTTTTTTTGCTGGACACCGCCGCATAAATGAGCGTCAGCCCGCCGACCCTGCCCAGATACATCAGCGCGATCAATACCGCCTGCGAGGGAATGTGCAGCTGCGGCGTAATACCCAGAGTCAGTCCCACGGTGCCCACCGCCGACGCGGTTTCATATAGGCAGGGGGACAGCGGAAGATTCTCATATACGCTGATAAAGACGGCTCCCCCAAAGAACAGCGCAAGGTACATCGTCAGAATGGTCGCGGCGGTTTTGACGGCACTGCAATCGACTCTGCGCCCAAAGAATTGAGCGCTGTCCCGCTGCCGGAAGCTCGCAGCAGCATTGGCAAGCAGAACAGCCAGCGTTGTGGTTTTCATGCCGCCTGCCGTAGAGCCGGGAGAACCGCCGATGAGCATCAGAAGGATCATCACGCCCAGCGATGCGCCGGACATGGCGGGTAGATCGACTGTGTTGAAGCCCGCCGTTCTCGGCGTGACCGATTGGAACAGGGCTGCCTGAACCCGCTCTCTGAGGGGAAGGGCATCAAAGTCCACAAAGAAGAAAAACAGCGCCGGAAGGACGATTAGTGCAAGTGTCGTGACAAGAATCACCTTGCTCTGCATTCGATAACGGTGGAAGTGCAACTTGTTTTCGCAAATGTCATCCCACGTCAAGAAACCGATGCCGCCGGTTATGATCAGCAGCATGATCGTGATATTGATCACCGGATTTTGGACATAACCGGTAAGGGACGGATACAAGTTGTTGTTCGTTCCCAGAATGTCAAACCCCGCGTTGCAAAAGGCGGAGATGGAGTGAAATACCGCCATCCATATCCCGTGCCATCCGTAGTCCCGGCAAAACACCGGCAGCATGGCAAGCGCGCCGATCAGTTCGATCAGAAATGTTCCCCGCAGGATGAACCGTGTCAGCCGGACGATCCCTCCGACCCTCGGCGCTGAGATGGCGTCCTGCATGGTGCTGCGCTGCATCAGAGAGATCCTTCGCCCGGACAGCAGCGCAAACGATGCCGCCACGGTGACAACACCAAGCCCGCCTATCTGAATCAGCGTCAGGATCACAGCCTGCCCAAAGACCGACCAATAGCTGCCGGTATCCTGCACCACAAGACCCGTTACACAAACAGCGGAGGTCGCGGTAAACAGTGCCTCATGAAACGGCGTTACACACCGAGCTGTCGCAGAAATTGGCAGCATCAGCAGCAGCGCGCCCAGCAGGATTACCCCTGCAAAGCCCAATATGATGATTTGAAAAGACGAAAGACGATGCTTTCTGCAAACCATTTCTTCTGACATCATCCTCACTCCTTGTGAATTGCGCGATAGATTTATTGTGCGCAGGCCAAACACACGCCGCATTGCCTGACTGTGACAGAGGACACCCGATGCGCGCTCAGCCCGGAGACCGTGATCTCCAAATTCTGCACAGCGAAGGAATCGCCCTTGACGGGGACTCTATTCAGCTGCTCCATGACCCAGCCGCCGACAGAAACACTGTCCGATTCCAGCTTGACATCAAAGAATTCCATAAAATCCTCCAAGCTGACGGAGCAGTCCACGCGGTAGGTATTCTCGTCCAGCTTTTCAAAATCTTCTTCCACTTCGTCGTGTTCGTCCCAAATTTCACCAACCAGTTCTTCCAAAATATCCTCCATCGTAACAATACCGAGCGTGCCGCCAAAATCGTCTACAACGACGGCGACATGGGACTTCTGATGCTGGAGCATTTTTAGAATGTCGCGGATCTTCGTGTGCTGATAGACGAACAACGGTTCCGTCATGATTGCCGTAATGGGCTGATCCGTCATCTTGCCGTTGATATAGAAGTCCTTCTGATGAAGAACACCGACGATCTGATCGATGGTATCCCGGTAGACCAGCAGACGGGAGAAGCGGGACTGTGTAAAGGCTCTGGCAATTTCCTCGTGGCTCTCGTCGATGTCCACGGCCTCCAATTCGATGCGATGCGTCAGAATTTCCGCCGCCGTCAGGTCGCGGAACTCAAGGGCGTTGCGCAGCAGCTCACCCTCATTTTCGTCAATGCCGCCGTCCTGCTCCACGTCCTCCATGAAAAGGAGCAGTTCCTCGTGGGACATTTTTGCGTCGTCATTTGTCTTGAAGAAGCGAGAAACCAGCTTTTTCCACTGGGAAAAGAGAAAATTCAGCGGGGTCAGCACCCAGATCCAGAGCCGGATAAAGGGCGCACTGAACATGGCAAAGCGCTCCGGCGTGTCCTTTGCAACGCTTTTGGGGGTGATCTCACCGAAAATCAGAACAACGATTGTAACGACGACCGTAGAAATCGTCGCGCCGATATCGCCGTAAAGCCCGACGAACAGAAGTGTGCCGATGGACGCCACCATGATATTCACGATATTGTTGCCCACCAGGATCGTCGTAAGAAGCTTGTCGTAATCCGAAAGCAGGCGCAGCACCCGCTCCGCTTTTTTGTTTCCATCCCCGGCCATGTTCTTCATTCGGATCCGGTTCGCCGAAGTAAATGCGGTCTCTGTTGCTGAGAAGTATGCCGAAAACGAGATCAGAACTACCACGACAACAATATCTAAAGCCATTTGACTGCTCATAAAAATCCTTTCCTCCCTGTATTCCCTTTTGATTCTTTTAAATCAGTATCCTATAAGTATACCTGATTCTTCCATAAAAAGAAACACTGAATACAGGATTAGACCGCTTTCCCTTGAAAAAATAAGGGTCTAATACTTATAGTACTAGACGGTTTCACCCTTTTTTCGTATATTGTCTCTGCATAAATACGACTATTGACGGAGTTACGTCTTTCGTTTTCTTTGATAGAATTGCTACATCAATCATTAGACACCATTTGAAGGAGGACTAAATAGAATGGATGCAAATACTCTTGCAAAATACATAGGAAAAGAGCACGTGGAAGAAGTACAGACACTTATGGAAAATGACAGCCAGCTGCTGAACAAGGTTTCCTTTAAAAACCCTGTTGTAGCTCTGGTTTTATCTATTTTTCTCGGTATCATCGGCATTGACAGACTGTATCAGGGCGGTGTAAGCGTCTTCGCCTGCAAGCTTCTGCTGTGCTTTCTGACGTTCGGCGTGTGGTGGATCGCTGACCTGGGTTACAGCGTGATCATGACAAAAGAAACGAATTATAAAAAAATAATTGCCGCAGCTGCTTAGTGCCGCGGCAATTCATCTTCGTTTTCTTCGTTTACGATGTAAATTACGCCGACCCGGCTCTTTACATTCATCTTTCTGAAAATATTATAAATATGTGTTTTAACAGTACTTTCTGACAGGAACAGGATCTCTGCGATCTCCTTATTG
>ERZ857951.3911-NODE-3911-length-10425-cov-3.226037_pt1 | contig 10425 bp, 8 predicted proteins | sample MGYA00519759_ERZ857951 | MGnify/ENA primary metagenome ERZ857951 (study PRJEB31778, sample SAMEA3449377) | human gut metagenome | biome: human gut; feature: human-associated habitat; material: faeces | place: United Kingdom | collected 2010/2012 ... | reverse complement strand
AACGTAAAAATTTTTCTTTCATACAAAATCCTTCTTTCTCAATAACTCTGTCTACACACATTATTTTCACGATATCTGTAACTTATCGTGTACTCTTCCGTTGAGTTTCCTACTAAAATGATATGTGCTATATTCTGCGCTGTTTTCATTCAAAAGTCAATTAAATAAATATAAAATGTGGTAACCGTCCAGAGGAAATACAGCGAATTTTCTTCGTTTTCTCCGAACAGTTACCAGTCTTTATTGATTCAATATATTATTACAGATTTCATCTGAGATCAGGTACACAATCCTGGAATCATTAATCCTGACATATCTGTCCCCACTTCCATTTTCTCCTCCGATGTAAAGCGTCATTGTCTGATCTTCATCATCGCTTGTATAAGTAACTTCTACTGTGATTTTGGAAGTCTCATCCAGACCATACCCTGTAAGATCCGCATCATCTACAGAATAATCCGCTACCTCTGACAGCGTTGCTGCACCAAGTCCTCCGGCTACTGCCGCAACATCTTCTGCCTGATCCTCATTTTCGGAATCATAGGTTATCGTCTCACCATTCTGTGTGATCACTTCTTTTTTCAGGTTTCCACTTCCGATACTTGGATAAGTATCCAGCTGAGCGATCTGATCCAGTTCTGTCTGGATATCATCCAATGAAGTCGCCGGAATTGTATAAACCTTTTCCGTATCGTCCACTGTCGCATAGTAATCATTTCCGGTCGCATTCCCAACCTTGATCGTTGTCACAGTTCCATCTTCATCTGTCAGTGTAACCGTATAAGTCGGGTGATCTAATCCATATTCTTCCAGTGCATCCGCATCCTCAAGTTCTCGATCCGCATTCAACTGTCCCATGGCATCAGCTACTGTCTTCGGATAACTCTGACGCAATGGAAAATCTTTATCTGCAGTATAGTACCAGGTATCTTCATCTTTCTCAAAATTCATTTCACCTGTTCCTAAGTCATATTTCACTCCGGTAATCTTTGAGGTCTTCAGGTCTGTTACTTTCACCGTTTCTTCTTCCTTGGAATCCTGCTTCTTATTCCATGTGCTTAAGACAAAATAGAGGATCAGGAGCAACACCAGAACACAGATTAAAATCAATGGTCCTTTCTTTTTCTTCATTCTGATTTCTTCCTCCTTAAGCTTTTCTTCTTCTGAACCATACGCTGAATCCGGCAATCAGAATCACTGCCGGGATTCCAAAGATTACAAGAAGGCTGAACAGACCGGCATGCTGTATCGTATTATACTCTGTTCCAAGACTCTTTGCCTCAATAGAAAGATTCTGCACTCCATCAAAGTTTGCACTTACTGCATTCATAAAGATCTGTGCATTCTCAAGTTGTGAAAATGCATCTGTAATATTCTGGTCGATCAGGCTTCCTGCGGAGATCACAGTCAGACGGGCTTCTGTTGTACTGCTTTCCTCAGAATCATCTCCCGAAGAAATTGTCTCTGTTGCGACAATTCCAAGTTCATACGTTCCCTGTTTCTGTTCGGACTCTGTTACTGCATATCCATTTTCCGATGTCTCCATGAATGCACTTGTTGTTATCGTATCTCGTGTCGGATCTGTCAATGTCATTCCATGTGCATTCGTCAAAAGCACCATCTGAGAACTGATTCCGTTCGCAAGATCACCGGATACCTTCAGCTGTGGGAAGATATAATATGGCTGGTTCTGATAACATCTTGTCGGATCCGCAATATAACCATCTGCACCTTCAATTCCATACACCTTCAGCACGCTTGCCAGATTTGGGAAATCCGTCAGAGAGGTATCCCCAAGCAGACACATCACTTTTCCGCCTGCTGCCAGATAATTTGTCAGAAGTGTCACTTCGTTTTCTGAAAGGTCATTTGTCGGTGCATTCATAAGCAGAAGATCACAATCATCCGGAATGGAACCTGCCATCAGAAGGTTCAGCTCCGTCAGAGTGTAATTATTTTTACTCATCAAATCTGTAACTGTAGAGGACAGTTCCGCCTCTCCATGTCCGCTTACTTTATAGATTGTCTTCTGCACATCACTTGTCACATAATTCACCGCACTTGTCAGCTGGCCATCTCCGTCAAATTCTGAATAAGATGCATTTCCTGAATAATAATAGGAAGACATATCCATAACAAGAATCTTGTCAAAAGAAATAGTTGTTGTCTTTCCTGTTGCTTCACAAGATACAACAATTGTATTTTCGGATGCATTATACTCTGTCAATGCTGACGGATGCAGAACCGGATCGATCCATTCAACATTGATCTTGTCTGAAAGTGCTGCATATTTACTGATAAATGTCTTAATCCTGTCATCCGTGTCTTTCTTTACCGCAAGAACTTTCATATCGACTTTATCATTCAATCCGCTCAGCAGATCCTTTGTTGTATCTGAAATTTCATAAATCTTTGTACTGCTCATATCCAGATTGCGATAAGCTTCCGGAATCTGTCCGATCACCAGATTGAACACAATAACAATCGCGATTACAAGTACTGTCAGCCCCACACTGTAAGATCCGTGCTTTGTACCGGAGGTGTGGAACATCCCTTTGATCTTTCCTGTTGTTTTCTTTCTTCTATCCACTTTCATGCCCTCCTAATTCCAACGTCTCTTCTGGATTGCCTGTACTGTCAGGAACACAAAGACTACGATCAGTGAAAGATACAGCGCGATTCCTGTTATATCTACAATACTGTTCGAAGTGATATCCGTAAATACATCTGCAAGTGCCAGTCTTCCAAGCATCTTTGTCAGCAGGTTTTCATAAAGACTTGATTTCACAAAGTACACAACCACACCGGCGATCACACCAACTGCTTCGATCACACCGGCAATCACTATATTTCCTGTCATCTGATAAATATAAACAACAATCAGAGTCAGAATAATAATCACACCGACCAATCCGCTGACTGCACTGCTTGGAAGCATGGAAAGAATTCCATTCCAAAGATACAAGATAAGCAGAATACCAAATGTACTGATAAATGCGATCATCTGACTTTCCGTCAGAGCAGACAGGAACATGCCGATCGCTGCATATACACAGCCCAACAGGAAGAATACCCCGATGGATATGTAATCTACTTTCAGATATGCAGTTCCCTGTGCCTTAATGATCAACGGGAATGCACAGAAGATCACATTCGGGATCCCAATTACCGTTACCATTGCAAGATATTTTCCAAGCACAACCTTCCACAGACTGACCGGAGCTGTCAGAAGCAGCTGATCCGTCTTATTTTTACGCTCTTGTGAAAAACTGCGCATCGTGATCAGCGGAATCCCTACGATAAATACGATCAGTGTACCTGAAAGCGTATAGGAAAAGTATGGATATCCGGCTGTCAGGTTATATGCCATAAAGTAGATTCCTGTAAATGCAATAAGAAATGCAACAAACACGCATCCCACCATAGACTGAAAATAGGAGCGTACTTCTCTTTTATAAATCGCCAGCATCTTTCATGTCCTCCGTTTCCTTCTTCTTCGCCTTTTCTGCATATTCTTCTGCTGCCCTGTCGCTCTGCGTCAGTTCCATAAAGACATCTTCAAGACTTACCTGCAACGGATTCAGTTTCAGCAGCGGCTGATGATTCTGTGCAAATGCCTGAAATACTTTTTCACGTACATCTGTATTTTTCTTCTCCTGAATCTGAGCCCATGTGATTCCATTTTCCAGATGCTTTGTAGAAATGCTTCGAATTCCATCTACTGTCTCAAGAATTCTTCGAACTTCATCCGGATCTGCTTTCGTCTCGATCTCAATCAGATCAGAATCTCCCAGATTCCGTTCCAGGTTCTCCGGTGTGTCACTTGCAACCAGTTTTCCTTTGGAAATGATCAAAATATAATCGCAGACTTCACGGACTTCCGCCAAAATATGAGAACTCAGGATCACTGTATGTTTCTTCGCAAGCTGACGGATCAGTTCACGGATCTCTATGATCTGTTTTGGATCAAGTCCGACACTTGGTTCATCAAGAATGATGATCTCCGGGAATCCAAGCACCGCCTGTGCCAGTCCGACTCTCTGACGGTATCCTTTTGACAAATTCTTGATCAGACGGTTTTCCACTTCCCAGATCTTCACCATCTTCTCTACTTCATTGATAGACTCTCCTCTTTTCTTCTTAGCGATTCCTTTCAACTCCGCTACAAATTCCAGATATTCACGGACTGTCATCTCCATATACAACGGTGGCAATTCCGGCAGATAACCAATCTGCCTTTTCGCCTCCTCCGGCTCTTTCAGAATATCATGTCCATTAATCAGCACTTCTCCTTCGGTAGCACCGAGATACCCTGTCATAATATTCATCGTTGTTGATTTTCCCGCCCCATTCGGTCCAAGAAAGCCGTAGACATGCCCTTCCTCTATTGTGAAGTTCAAATGATCTACTGCTGTATGATTTCCATACTTCTTCACAAGATTCTTTACTTCTATCAAAGTCTTACCTCCCTATATTTCTTCCAGTCTATATCTATGCAGACAAACCGAGATTTTTGACTTTTCAAAAGTATCAGAGTTCTGTGAATGTTTTGTGTTATAAATGTGACAGTTCTATTTCTTGTAAAAAGAACAAAGAATGTGCCTCGGCACATTCTTGCGCCTGCGGCGGTCGCTTGCGACACCTACCTTGTACGCCGCAGTGCGCATCCTGAGCGGAGCGTTTGTTGTATATTAGGAAAGTCCTTTCCTAATATACAACAAAGCATTCTCTGCATTGTTCCATATAAGAACCAACATAAAGAATGCCTTTTTTACTTTTCGTATTCCTTACAAACCAGATCTGCAATGATCTGCTGCCCCTGTGAATCCGGATGTACTCCATCTTTCTGCAGATGTGATGTCACAGATGACTGATACACATCCGCAACTTCATAATCGTATTTTCCCGCACGTTTTTCAATGATCGCGTTCATATTTTCAATAATGTCTTCTACAATTTTATTCAGCGTAGACGGAAGCTTCATATTTCCTGCCGGATTATAAATTGTAGTCACGATCACTTTTGCATCGTCCTTTTTCAATGAATTTACTGTCTTCATCATCTGAATCCATTCTTTTTCAAAGGAATTATAATCCCAGTTGTTCAACGCGTTGATCGCACTCAGCACAAGCAGCGGATTCTTCTTTACAGACTCTTTCAAAGATGCAAGTGCCTCATCCGCACTTTTAAATTTTGTATCTGTCTTCAGGATTTCCTGAACCACACGCTTACATTCGTTGAGCAGGTCATTCGAACCAATTGTTATAAAAATAACATCTGCTTTTGCAAAATTCGTCTGCACATCCTGCTTTGACAAATACTTTTCGTTCAATCCTGCTGTATCAAGACCTGTTCTTGCATAATTGTGATAAATATATCTGCACCCTTCGCTATATGCTATTTCCTTTGCTGCCAGACTTCCATAATTCTCCATCCAGGATTTATCGCAAGTGTAACCTTTCGCAATACTGTCTCCAAGTACTGTGCAATAAAGCTGATGTGGGCGTGCCGTTTCCTCCGTATTTTCTGTTCCGAATACCGGAAGAGTCTCTGTCAGCAGCATCCCTGCGCTGAGCAGAACTGCCAACATCCTTCTTCCGTATCTTGAAATCCTTCCTTTTCTTTCTCTCATTCCATTTTGTTTCATTTTCCGCACCTGCCTGTATTCTGTCCTTCTTCGTAGCTGTCCCTATTATTGCCTTATGCTTTTAGATTTCCCATTTTGCCTGACTTCCATGCTCTGTCTTTGTAATATTTAATTTCCAGTCAATCTGCTCTTTCAATTCATTTACATGGGAAATGATTCCAACCAGTCCTTTCTCTCCTGCAAGTTCTTTGAGAATCTGAATTGCACGGTCTCTTGATGCATCATCCAGAGATCCGAATCCTTCATCTACAAACATCGTCTCCAGACTTACAGCTCCCGCCGTATTCTGGATAATATCTGCAAGTCCCAATGCCATTGATAAGGCTGCCATGAAGGATTCTCCTCCTGAGAGAGACTTCACATCTCTGACAGAATCTGTCACCAGATCATAGACATCCAGATCAAGTCCGGCCTGTCCCTGACTACTCAAATCCTGAATCTCCCTGCACTGTAAAATAAATTCATTCGATGTCATCCGCGCCAGCCTGCGGTTTGCCGCCTGAATGATCTGCCGGAAATAAGTCCGCTGTACATACGTCTCAAAATCAAGTTTCACACTGCCGCTCAAATTGCCATTTGCAGTCTTGCTCAGGTTGGAAAGTACCTCATATTCTTTTCGCAGAGCTTCCTGCGAAGAAAAATATTGTTTCAGATTCTTGTACGCATTCTGGTTACCTGTCCATCTGCTGTGAAGCTGCATCTGATGATCCTGTTTTTCTTTCAACAGATGTTCTACTTCCTTTCGCTTTTCCATCTCCTGCTGCGGATCTTCCCGCTTTTCGCCTGCAGTCTGTTCCTTCAGCGTCTCGATCTTTGCCTTTTTCTCTAACAGCTGGCGGTCATGTTCTTTCACTTCTTTGTCTTTCTCCCGCCACCCTTCGATCCACTGTTTCGCCTCACGGAATTCTTCCTGTGAAGTAAATTCCTGTCGGCTGATCTCCTCTCGGAACTCTTCCTGCTCTTTTACAAAACGCTTCTCAAGTTCTGTTTTCTGACTTCGAAGTCCCTCCAGTTTTCCTGCCTGACGTCTGCTTTCCTCCGTCATCTTACGGCACTGTTCCTGTGCCTGCTTTGTTTCATTCTTCTTCCGATCCAGTTCAACCTGCATCTTCTGAAGCTCTTCTTTCACCTGCTCTTCTTTCACCTGCTCTTCTTTCACAGGATTATCTCCGAGAATACGTTGTTCTGATTCAAGCTGTGCTTTACATATCTGAAACTTTTCCTGCTGCTGTATTCTTTTTTGTTCCAGCAGATCACGTCTTTGCTTCAGTTTCTCTACCGTCTCTTTATCCGGTGCTTCTCCGGAAATCTTTGCCGGATGCGGATGTTCTACTGATCCGCAGACCGGACACGGCGTGCCTTCCTGTAATTCCTTTGCCAGGATTCCCGCCTGCTCCTGAAAGAATTTCGCATATGCTTCCTCATACTGAGCTGATGCTTCCTGACAATTCTGTATACAACGCTGCATTGCCCCTGTCTGATTTTCATATTCTTTCGAATACTTACGCACATTTGCGTAATGTGGAAGGAGATCCGATAACTGTGAAATTTTTTTCAGCATTTCCGGTTCTTCCTTTGCAAAAACTTCTTCCAATTCTTCCGCTTTTTCTTTAACCTCAGAAAGTTCCTTTTCCTGTTCCTTCTGCCATACAGTAATCTGCTCGATTTCTCCCTGTATCTGCCGCACGGATTTCGCTGTTCGAAGAGCCTGCACTTCCAGATGTCTCGCCTGCTCTGCCCGGTGTCCAAGCACTGCCTGAACCCGACAGGTTTCCATCTCTTCCTGTTTTGCATTAAGAATACTCAGCTGCTTCTCTTCCATTTCCAAACGGTCAAATATCTTATTTTTCTCTGCTTTCTTCTGAATCAGCATTCGAAGTGTTTCTGACTGTTTCTTAAGTTCCTCTGATTCTTTCTTTAAGACTTTTCCACAACTTTCTTCATATTCGAGAAAGTTTTTCACAGCCTCCAGAACCTTTTCCCCTTCCGGCATGGATAACTCACAGAGTTCTTTCCACTGGTCTGCCAGATCCTGCTGCTCTGTATTCTCTGGTTCCACACGCTCCATCTCACGCCGGATGTCTGATTCACTTTCCTTCAGCGCAATATACAGATCTTTTCCTTTTTCTTTCAGTGCTTCCTGAATCCGCCAGTAGATCTGTGTCTGGAAAATCTGCGAGAAGATCTTTTTACGTTCTTTCGATTCTGCATGAAGAAGCTTTAAGAAATCTCCCTGTGCGATCATGGCAATCTGCGTAAACTGCCCCGCATCAAGACCAATGATTTCCTGAATCTTCTGGTCTGTCTCTCGCTTCTTCCCCTGATATTCCCTTCCATCCGGAAGAAGGAGACTTACCTTCGCTGTCTCTTTCACATACCGGAGGCTTCCATCTGCTTTTCTTCTCTTCCCTACCCGGAGATATTCCGGATTACGGCACACGGTATATTCCTGTCCCCGATAAGAAAATACATATTCAACATAAGTGTCTGTGTCTTCTGATGCATACTGGCTGCGCATCATATTTCCATCTCTGCGTCCGCCACTCGTCCGGTCATACAGTGCATACATGATTGCATCAAAGATAGTTGTTTTTCCTGCACCTGTATCTCCGGTGATCAGAAATAATCCGCTGTGAATCTTTGTAAAATCTATCTCCTGGACGCCCGCATAAGATCCGAATGCGGACATCGTCAATCTCACCGGTCTCATACGTCTTCCCCTTTCACTTCACTTAGAATCTCTCTTAAGATCTTTTGTTCCTGCTCAGACATTTCCTGCCCCTGCATCTCTTTGTAAAAATCACAAAATGTTTCAAACGGAGTACCGATCCGTATCTGTTCTTCAGAAAATTCCAGCTTCTGTCTCGTCCTTTCATTATCCATCCGCACTTCGAGGATATGATGGAACTTTCTCTCCAGCTGTTCCTTCGGTTTGTACGGATCAACCTCATCTGTCAGCGTTACACTGACATAATCTTCGCTCCCGGTTCCGTCCTCCGCTTCAAGGATCTCTTCCAGAGTTCCACGCAGTTTCCGTACATCACGAAGCGGATGTAACGGCAGCTTCTGAATCTCCGGCTCGCTCCCCTTTTCTTTCAATTCGACTACATGAAGTGTCTTCTTCTGATTTGCTTCACTGACTGAATATTTCAACAATGTTCCGCAGTAACGGATCTTCTCCTGTTCGACTCTCTGTGCTCCATGTAAATGTCCAAGAGCCACATAGTCAAACTCCTGTACTACGGAAATATCTACATTATCAATGCCTCCGACAGATAATACTTCTGAATCACAAGTTACCGGAGTCTCTCCTTTTCCTGTATAAAACTGATGGGAAACCAGTACATTTCTTCTGGAGAAATCAATCTTCTCCCTCTCCAGAAGTCCTTGTACAGCTGCCGTATAACTCTCCGGCACATCTCCGCCAAAGATTTTACGCACATATCCCGGCTTCAAAAACGGAAGCAGCCAAAAATCCACTTCACCAAACTCATCCGTCAAAGTAATCTTTTTCAGACGATCTGCTTCTTCCTCCGGTGCCTGCCCCGCAATATAAATCTGATGACTTCCAAGCAAACGGCTGGCATAATCAAGCCGCTGTGCCGAATCATGATTTCCCGATATAATAAGCACCGGAATCACCGGTTCAATCTTAGCCAAAGCTGTCAGAAATTCATCAAACAAGCTGACGGCTTCTGCTGATGGCACGGATTTATCATAGATATCTCCAGCGATAACAATTGCATCCGGATGTATAGACTCTGCATATGAAAGAACCTCCGCAAGGATATGTTCCTGATCCTCCCGGAGGTTATAGTGATGTAATTGCTTTCCTATATGCAGGTCTGATAAATGAAAAAACTTCATATCATCACCTCATTACAGTAAATTTACTTCTTTCCCGGATTCTTCCAGATCCAGATTGCTGCTACAATACCAAGCATATACAGAATGTTCACAAGAACGACCGGATTATCCTTCAGTAAAGCGACAACCGCTACAATTGCTGCAAGTATCGCCGCAAGCTGAAGCACCTTGAGAAGCTTCTCATTCCGGCTCTGTCTTGCTTTCTGTAAGCATTCCAGTCTGCGCTGTTCCAACGTCAGATATTCCAGCATATCCTCCGGTCGAATCTTAGAAAGAATCACTTCTTCTCTGGAAAATTTCTTCTCCCCACTGCGGTGGAAAATACTCTTGATCTGATCGATCTTTTCCTTCCGGTTCTGCGGATCTTTAACCGCCTGCTCGTACTCTTCCTCTGCTGCACGATCCTCCACAGTCTCTTTGTAATAATCTTCCAGCTTCTGCGCCGGTTCTACCGGTGGCTGTAAAGGATGTGTTGGTTCCGTATTCACCGGTGGTATCGCCTCTGTCTTCACTGGCGGAATCTCCTCCGCATCCACCGGCTGCTCGACTATTTCTGATGTATTCACTTTATCTATCACTTTATTTTCTTCAGACACTATAGTTCTCCTTTTATCTTCTCCGCATTAATCCTGAAAATGATACCTGCTCTTCATATATCAAGATGTTGGGGTCAAAAGGTATTTTGACCCCTATGATACACGGATTGCTTCGCATTTCATGCTCTCGCAATCCTAAAACACCTCAAATCCGCTCATTTTTCTACGAAAAATGGCTACTTTTCGGTGTTTTGCGGGTCAATAAGTCATGCTTTTTCATGCAAGCATGAAACGCATGACCTTTTGACCCTTGTATCATACATAATAATAAAGTATAAGAGATGCTTACAAAATCCGCAACCCGAATTTCGCAAA
>ERZ857951.3910-NODE-3910-length-10426-cov-9.842735_pt1 | contig 10426 bp, 10 predicted proteins | sample MGYA00519759_ERZ857951 | MGnify/ENA primary metagenome ERZ857951 (study PRJEB31778, sample SAMEA3449377) | human gut metagenome | biome: human gut; feature: human-associated habitat; material: faeces | place: United Kingdom | collected 2010/2012 ... | reverse complement strand
ATCGGCGCAGAAGCTGTAATACGCCAGCTCCGTCTGCTTGGTGAGCCAATTTCGCGGGTCTTCCTCCGGACTGTGATCCCAGCCGTCTGGCAGATCGGCGGGGCGGAACTCGTCCGCCTTGAGGGATACCGTGTTCAAAAACTGATAGTTCAGTTCCGTCGTTTTCTCCGGCTTCTCCTTGCTGACATTCGTGATGTACAGTGCGTGGCGGTACTTACGGAACACCGCCCAATAGTCCTCCCAGCTCATGCCACTGGCAGTGAGCCAGCCGTATCCCTTGAACATGCTCTTGGTGAGGATGACGTCCACATCCCGGACGGAATGCTCCATGCCCCACAGATCGGTGATGGTGTCCGTCCCGCAGAGGGTCAGGAAGTCTTTGAAGTCCACCTCGTGCAGCATACCCTTGACATAGGGCATACGGATCTGGAATGAGGTGTGGACTTTCTTCCCGCACAGCTTCTCGTCCACGACGCGGGCATATTCTTTTGAGATCAGCCCCTCGCCATCAAAGCAGGTGATTTCGATGTCCTCTTTTTTCTCCACCCGGCGGTATTTGCGGGTGCTTCTCTGCGTTCCGTCGTCCTCTACGGTGATGACGCTGACATTCCGCCCTGTGCGCGTAGGATTATCAATGACCACCACCCGGTGGGGCCGGTCAATGCCGATGCCGTCAATGCGGATACCGCTGGACAGCATCAGGCCGTTGTAGGCATAGAGCTTGCTGAGCTGGCAGTCACCGATGGTCATATCCATCATGATGCGGCGGCGCACGGCGTCATAAAAATCTTCCCGAATGAAGGACAGCCGCGCCTGCCGGCTCATGCTGCCCGAACGCTCAAAGGCAAGATAGCGATGCGGGCCGGAACCAAAATCAAGGCTCACGCCCTCGGGACGGAACAGGGCCTTCGCTTTTTCCTGCCGGATCCGGTATTTCTTTCTGTCACCGCTCCGGTCGAATATGCCGGAGAAGTCCATATAGAAAATGATGTCCGAGAGGTCAGTCACCAGCTGCCCACCGGGTCTTCCGGTGAAGGCATCGCCGTGCAGCACGCACATGATTTGATAGAACAGCGCGTTATCATCCTGCTCGTGAGGCACGGAAAGTGATTTGCATCTCTCTGTCTCGGCGGCGCTGAGCTGGAAGGCGTATGCACACTCCTGCTGCCTTCCGTAGCTGATCACGGCTCTGGCGGACAGTTCGTAGATCCTGTATTTCACCAACGGCATTGGCTCACCTCCTGATGCTTCTATTCTATCATGAGGTTCTAAATTTGCAATATGGATACTGCTCCCACTTTTTCAGTGGGAGCTTTTTGCTTGCAGCTCTCAACAAAAAAATTATAAAGGAGGAATCCGATGCAAGAATCCACATTTACCAACTATGACCAGCTGCCGCTGTTCCTCAATGCGAACACGGTGGCACAGGTGCTGGGCGTGTCCATCTCCAGTGCCTACGAGCTCATGCACGAAACGGGCTTCCCCGCGCTGCGGATCGGAAACCGCATCGTGGTACCCAAAGAAAAGTTCCGCCGGTGGGTGGAAACGCGAGTGGGAGGTGATGTCTGATGTACCAGCGCTGGTCCAAGCGGGACCCGAGCAAGCACTACTACCTTGTCCCAAACGAGGTCTTCAACCTCGGCCTCAGCTCTCATGAGATTGCTGTCTACAATTACCTTCTGCGCTGCGAGGATCGAAGGACCTACCAGTGCCATCCCAGCTACCGCACCATCGGAAAGGCAGTGCAGCTGAGCGAAAACTCCGTGCGGAAGTATGTGGCCGGTCTGGAGGAGAAGGGGCTCATCCGCACCGAGCCCAGCACCATCATCACGAAGGACGGCCGCGTGCGCAACGGAAGTCTTGTCTACACCATCCGTCCCATTCAGGAAGCGCTGGAGCTGAACTATCAGCGGCAGTTTCTTCAGGCGGAGCGTGACATGGAGCGGGCAAAGGCAGAGAAACGATTGGCCGAGTTGAATCGGCAGAACGAGAAGAAGGAGGAAGAGAGCGCATGATGCAGCAGATCGCAAACTTTATCGTAGACCATGACCCGATGATGGTTATCCGACGCACGCACGACACGGTGCGCTACATCCGGTGGGCGTGGAACAAGGATCATGCCCACCCCATCGACGAAGAAGAGCTTCGCCTGTTCCTCTGCGATGAACACTACGGTGATCTGACCGATGAGCAAAGAGACTTCGCTCGTCAGGGCCGGGACAAGATGCGGAGTGTCTATGCGGAGCTGTGCGTGCACTTACTGCAAAGTGAGATCATGCTGGAGCAGGGCATGGTGCCGGACATCAGTACCTACCGCAGCATGTTCTGCACGGAAGGAGGTGATGCGCCATGGATGCTTGACCAAGCGGGATGACTGCCTTTTCCGCAAAGCGCCGCAGAGCGGCTGAAGTGCGCGTCAGCGCCGAAAATTCTCGCTTCGAGAATGACAAGTTTCGCCTTCGTGGTACGGAACGGGGCGATTGCCCCGTTCCGACCCCTTCGGCTGGCGGGCTAAGCCCACACCCCTATCAACACAAAGAAAAATGAATTTAAAGGAGATAAAGATTATGACGAAGAACACCTATAATCCCTATGAAATTATGATGGAAAAGTATGATAAGGAAGAGATGCTCAGCGATGTACGGGAAGCCATGCTCTATCAACTCGGCGTGGATGTCTCCTGTGAAGAGTTGAATCACTTTTTCACCGGCAAGGGCAAAGCCGCACTATCTGGCTGTGCGGAGTGGCAGCAGTGCTTTGCAGTCGAAAAGATGCTGGAGTTCTATTATGTGCATGCGCGGGACGAGACTCTGGCTAAGCAGATTGAGACGATGACTATGCCGGCACGCCAGGGTGACGAGCGCCATGGCTAAGAATCAATTTATCCGCGCCCGCGTTGCTGGGTGGGAAAAGGACTGCATCCGCCGCAAGGCGGATGCAGCTCATATGACCGAGAGCGAGTTTGTGCGCCGGGCGGCTATGGATCGTGAGGTCACGGTCATTGAAGGTATGGATGAGCTTCTGCGGGAGCTGCGCTATCAGGGAAATAACCTGAACCAGCTCACGGTCATGGCTCGGCAGGGGCGTATCACGCAGGTGAACTATGAACCCTTTACGGAGGTGTACCGGAACGCATGGCAAACATTAAATTCATTGCTGTCTCACGCAGTCTGAGCGGTATCCTGGACTATGTTACAAACCGTGAGAAAACGGTGGAGCGTCTCATATCCGGTGTCAACTGCATGGCTCAAACAGCTCAGGATGAATTCGAAGCGGTAAAGAAACAGTTCCGCAAAACAGATGGCCGCAGCTACTACCACATCGTCCAAGCCTTCGCTCCGGACGATCCGCTGGACTTTGATACAGCGCATGAGATCGGGTTGAAGTTTGCGGAATACTTCAAGGGCTACCAGTGTGTGGTGGTCACGCATATGAATACAGCGCACATCCACAATCACATCATCATGAACTCGGTAAATTTTGAAACCGGTCAGAAGTTTCATCAGAGCGCCAGGGCGATGCAGCAGGCAAAGGAGTACAGCAACCAACTCTGCCGGGAGTACGGCTTGTCCTTCACCGAGAGCAAGGCAGATTCGTTCCGTATTCCTGCTTGGAAGAAACGGCTGTGCCGTACCATTAAGGAAGCTATGGAGAACTGTGCTACCCGTGAGGAGTTCATCGCATTCATGGCGGAGTACGGCTACAAGGTGCGATGGGAGGCGAATCAAAAATACATCACCTACACCACACCGGAGAATGTCCGATGCAGAGACAATAAGCTCTTCGACCAGACGCTTCTGCGCAGCAGCATGGAAGCCTACTTCGATATGGGCGGCTGTGAGTATCTGGAAAGCCGCATCGATGCCACCGAGTACGGTGAACTCCTGCCTACGGTGGACGATGCCGTCTGCGGTTTGATCTCCATTCTGGATGCGATGAACACCGGTGACAATGACCGCTTCCATCTGGAAACACTGCATCACAGCAAGCAGGAGATCCGGCGTATTCTGGAACGCGGCGGCAAGATCGACCGCACGGTGGAATACGCCGTAGATGACGAAGATGAAGAGTACGAGCAGTACCACGGGTTTTCTATGCGGATGTAATGGCAAACCATTTCAAAGTTCTGATAGCTATTTCACGAAAAGTGTGGTAGTTGTTTGTGTTGCAAAAAGAAATCTCAGTCAAAGGAAGTGAAATACATGGCAAAACGAAGACCGGCCGGTGACGGCATGGTGCGAAAGCGTGACGACGGACGCTGGGAGGGCCGCATCGTCATCGGCCACCGAGAAAACGGCGAGCCGCTGTTCCGTCATGTGTATGCCAAGACCCAAAAAGCTCTGTTGGATAAGCTGCACCAGAACATCGAGTGCTACCGTGATGTGGAGTTGACCGAGGACAGCCGCATGACGCTGGGAGAGTGGCTGGACCGCTGGCTCACAGAGTACAAGGCTGGCACGGTGCGGCCCGGTACCCTCGAGGGCTACCGCCGCTACATCGAATACTACATCAAGCCGCAGTTGGGTGACAAGCAGATCTCGCTCCTCTCCCAGCAGGACATCCAGCGGATGTACCGCCGCCTAAAAACGGAGGGGCGCATCCACGAGCACCCCGAGATGGGGCATCAGCTCTCCGACTCCATGGTGCGCCACATCCACTCCACGCTTCACGCCGCACTGAAAGACGCGGTGCAGGCGCATGTCATTCCCAGAAATCCTACTGAGGGAACAACGGCGCCCAAGCCCAACTACAAGCCCAAGCGTATCCTCACCCGCGAGGAGCTGGACGACTTCCTTACAGTGGTGGAGCAGGACGAGGTGTGGCGGGACTTCTTCCATACGGAGCTGATGACCGGCCTGCGCCGCGGCGAGATCTGCGGTCTGCAGTGGAGCGACTTCGATGGGAATACCGGTACGCTGAAGGTATGCCGAACCCTCCACAGCCAGCGGAAAGGCGAGTATACCGTCGGCGAGACGAAGACCAATCAGGGCATGCGCACCATCATCCTGCCGCACAGCGTGACGGAAATCCTACGGCGGCGCAAAGCGGATGCCATCAGTCAATGGATATTCCCAGACCCGGTGAAGCCGGAAGATCCAGTCGATCCCAATGCGGCCTATCGCCACATGAAAACGCTCCTCCAGCGGGCGGGATTGCCCAGTATCCGATTCCACGATCTGCGCCACACCTTCGCCACCCATGCCCTTACCAGCGGCGTGGACGCCAAGACACTGTCCGGTATCCTGGGCCACACCAACGCCTCCTTCACGCTGGACACCTACACCCATGTCACCTCAGATATGCAAAAGCAGGCTTGCGGCATCGTGGGCGGCTTCATGGAAGATATCTTCGGAAAGGAGTTGAAACCGTGGCAAGAAAGCGAAAAGCCGGAGACGGAACCGTAAGACAGCGCAAGGACGGACGGTGGGAAGGCCGCATTGTTATTGGCTACGATGATAACGGCTATCCCAAGACGAAAAATGTCCTTGCCAAAACGAAGAAGGAGTGCCTCGAGAAACTCCAAAAGCTCAAGGAGGATTGCGGCGGACTGAAGCCCGAAAAAGTGCGGTCTGAGATGCCCTTCGGGGACTGGCTGACATACTGGTATGAGAATCACTCCAAGCCCAAGATCCGCCCCACTACGCAGGAGACCTATGAGAGCCGCATCCGCCTGCACATCATCCCGGAGATTGGGGACATCCCGCTGAATAAGCTGACACAGAACGACCTGCAGCAGTTCTACGGTCGGCTCAAGAAAAGCGGCCGGAAGCGGTTCACCGACAAGTACGGCGAAGGGCTGTCCGACCGAATGGTGCGTATGTGTCACGCCACCTGCCGATCAGCGCTGGAGAAAGCGGTGCAGGATGGGCTGATCCGTGTGAACCCAGCCATCGGCTGTAAGCTGCCGCCCAAGAAAGCGCGGGAGATGCAGGTGCTGACGCGGGAAGAGTTGCAGCGATTCCTCATTCAAGCGAAGTTTGAGGGCTACTATGAAGTGTTCCTCCTGGACTTAGCCACCGGCCTGCGCCGAGGCGAGCTCATGGCGCTGCAATGGGACGACCTGAACTTCAAAACCGGCGTGCTGAATGTGAACAAGCAGGTCTACGATGTGCGTGGCCAACTTCAAATCAGCACGCCCAAGACGAAGAACTCCATCCGCAAGATCGTCCTGCCGCCTGCGGTGGTGGCAGTGCTGCGGGAGTACAAAAAGACGGTGGACTCCCGCTGGATGTTCCCGTCCCCGGTGAAGGAGGACTGTCCCATTACACCCGGCGTGGTGCGGCGCAGATTGCAGCTCATCCTGGAACACGCAGGGTGCAAGCATGTGAGGTTCCATGATTTACGTCATACATTCGCAACGCTGGCGTTGGAGAACGGTATGGATGTGAAAACGCTCTCCGCCATGCTGGGTCATGTGTCGGCGGCCACCACACTGGACATCTATACCCACATCACCGACGACATGCGGCTCACGGCCGCCGCCAACATCGACCGCGGCATCGGCAAAGCAGCGCCGCAGGAGGACGCTTCAGAGCCGGGGCAGGAAACTGCCCCGGCCCAGGCGGAAAAGCCGCGTATGACCGATTTCAAGCCCTACGTGGGCCGCAAGCGCAGATCCGGTACCGGCTGCGTCACCGAGATCAACGACCATCTCTTTGAAGGCCGCTACTCTCCCAAATGGCCCGACGGCAAAAAGCACGCCCGCAATGTCTACGCCCGTACCCGCGAGGAGTGCGAGGAGAAGTTGAAGGTACTGATCGTGGAGATGAAGGAGGAGATTGCGGAAATGCAGCGGTTGAAAGCGGAGGGGACATTGCCTCCCCGGGAGTCGGAAAAGAGTCAGAAGAAAACGAAAAAGTCAAAAAAGAACAAGTAAAAAGAATCCGCCGGCAAGGGTGCCAAGTAATCGGTACCCTTGCCGGTGGACTTTCGTTTCAAAATAAGGGATGGAATTTATAAATAGCGTTCGACTGGTTTTATCTGCTCTGGTGAAAGATTTTGAATGTCAGCAGAGAATACGATTTCTTCTTGCCCTATCGAAACAATGTAAGGCTTAAGGATTTCAATATCCTCAAACGATAGACCATATCGTAACATCCAAATTTCATTTTCATTATCAGTTCCGTATTTGAAATACTGAGCCATCTTCAATGCACGAATATCATTAGTGCGTTTGTAATACTCGGAGAAAATTGCATAGAATATATCACTTAGCTTAAAACTAATAAGTTTATCGAGGTAGTCATATGTATCAAACACAATTCTATCGTAATCTACATCCGTGGCTTTGGTTCCGCGTTTGTAGATGCTATAATTTGGCAAACTTTTATTTGGAATGTCATCATAGCCTCTAATAAACTTTGCGGGAAGCGCAACTGCGGCTGCCCGAATCCTTTGGCGTTCGTTTTGGCTTTTTGCTGCTCTGTATTTTTTTGCAAAAGCTCGTCGCTCGGGGATTCTGGCTACATATGCATATCTGTACCAACAAATCGCTTTGAATGTTTTACAATGAATTTTCCATAGCAGAATTTTAATCGCAGTATTAAGCACACTCTCTTCGCCTTCGGACAATGTTCGGCCATTTAGATAATAACGATACAAATCACACAGACTTTCATATAAATGCAGCTTTGAGTCGTAGTCTGCATTAATCTTTGCAAGAGATATGAGATGTTCGCCCTCAAACAGAGAATCTAATGCAGTCTTCACCAACATATCGATATTGGTATCACTTAACCGTTGAACCTCAGAATCTGTAAGATTATATTCATCGGAGTAAGTACCGGAATTTATTGCCTCTTTGAAATCATGCAGTTCAGAATCCTCATCGTCAGCTGAATCCAGTAAAGAGGTGGAACTTAATACTTCGTCATTGAGCATGATGGCACGGAATGCACTCATATTCTCAGCCTTGATGACTACGCTGCCGTAATCGAAACGAGAACGGGTGGTTGAACGCCCGGCTCTTCCGATTAAATTTTTCATAGAAAGTGTTCTACTTGCTTGAAATGTGTTGAGATATACAACATCAAATGGCATATTAATGCCCTGCTCTAAAGTAGAAGTGGCAAAACAGATTCGGCAGAACCCTCTTTGGGTAAAGTGTTCTAAAATGAGTCGTGCTTGCAATGGAAGAGACCCATGGTGGACAACTATGCCCTTGCGCATATACTCAAGCATACTGGATGCATAGTATCCTTCATCTTTATCATTTGCTCCAATGCATTTTTTGAATTGATCAATCAGTTGGAGTGCTTGTGGATCAGTTAGCGAACGGCACTCATCAATGTAGAGTTTGAATTTATTAAATACAGTTTTGTCATAAATACTTGCTTTCGTCGTGTAGATCAAAACCGATCCGCCTGTACGAATTGCTCTCAATACAGGGTCAAAATCACTTCGAATTTTACGCTTACCCATTGTGTCAGTGTCAAGGCCGAAATGAAAATACGAGGTTCCATCATGTGCGAAAAATATTTGCCCAACACACTTTTGCGCATAGCAAAAGGCCTTTGAATCATCAATATCGAAATTGTTTTTTTGCAATTGAGCTTCAGGGTTGCTTACAAAGGGATGAGCGAATACACATTTAGTTTCAGGGAAATTGCTCTGAATGCGACGCACGATACTATCGAAAAAGAGACCTCGTGTACTATCTTCATCGCTTAGTTGTGCTTCATCGAACAAAACGAATTCCAAATCGAGTTTATCTTTGTGCTTGAATAATTCTTTTGCCCGTTCAGGAGTTAAGATAAATACCGTTCTGTTAGAGTGTCTGGTGTTAATGATATCCACAAAGGTTAAAATATTTACACTCTTATCAGAGATTAGCTCACAAATGCGATCATAATATTCGTTGATTAACGCTCTTGACGGAACAATTATTGCCACATCTCGCTTTGATGTTTCAATTAGATGCCGAAATACATGTGATTTTCCTGTGCTGGTGGGCGCAGAAAAACTAAAATGTTGGTTTGCTTGGATCTGCTTTAAGATGTTTGCTTGAACAGGCGTATAATCATGGTGATATGTCTGCCGAATGTGCTCACTATATAATTCAAATAGTTTGCTCTGGAGTGTCCTGGCCGTGGGCTTCTTGTAAAAGATGCCCATGATTGATAAAATTTCCTCTTCAACGGCGGAAAAATAATCGGGTGCAAATAGCTTCAGGTAAGATAAAATTTCCAGAGTGGTAATTGAAACAGGCCCATCTTTGAACAGCGCGTTTTGAGCATAGCCATATATCTCATCAAGATTTTCTTGATTCATAATCTGCTGAATAATGTCCTTCATATATTTACCGCCACAATAATAATTTCCTGGTGCTGAAGAAGTGATATAAAATCTTTGTTTTTGATGATGTTACTCACGAGTGTATCAGAAGGAGTACTTTTTGCCGAAAATGCGACTGCAAACCCTTTCATCCCCTTGCTTACACTGCTAAGCGCATTTTGAGAGCAAAAGTCACGCAAGTCGGCTAAATCCTTGATATCTTTTTTGTCAGAGATGAATCTGACTACTTGCTTTAAGCCAGAGCCATATGCATTTCGGTCATCCAAATACTTTGCTTCGCCAAAAATAATCACTTCATCCAATGACTGGCTGTGAAAGTCAAAGCCTGGATTTCCGGATTTTTTCTTGTTATATAATTCTGCTAATGGAATATCCAGGTATCCAAGCTTGTCAACAATAGCTTCTCGCGCAAGCTCAGACACTACATACTCGCCAGCGTCTGAAGATACCTCATCAGTCGAAGAGGTAGTGATTTTTGCGTAAATATCTGCAAGCGTTGCTTTCGCACGTTCTTGAAAACTCTCTCTAATATAGTCCTCATCAAAATTGCTTATCCAAGAAAGATTCGAAAGAACATAAAAGATTTGAGAAAGAGTATCTTTCAAATCGTCAGGCTGTACTCGCAGAAAATATGCGCGATTATGCTTGTCGAAACATATCTTACGGAAATCAATGATATTCACCAATGTTCACCACCCGGAGCTTTTATAAACAAAAGCCGTATGGGAATACACCCACACGGCTGCCTTAGTGGCATAAAGGCCTACCGTTAATTAATTATACTGCAATTCGGCAAAAATTACAATATTAAGTCTACGCTTGTCGAAAAGATGTGTTAAGAATGACAAACTCACTTCTTGCGCCGCAATAGACAAAGAATAAGAAAATCCCTCTGAAATCAACGATTTCAGAGGGATTTTGGTCCGAGTAGTGCGGCTCGAACGCACGGTCTCCTGGTCCCAAACCTATGTCTGAACCTTCAGATAGGCATGTTGCGCTCTCTTTGGCGCTTTCCGTCGCTCCTGCGGTTCCTTTTTGAAACTCTTTTGGCCTGTTTATTTCAGCCACCGCTTTCGGCTTTTGGGATTTGTGTGGGATTGAATTCTGTATATTAAAAGTGCTTCCGACCAGA
>ERZ857951.3907-NODE-3907-length-10435-cov-4.312717_pt1 | contig 10435 bp, 9 predicted proteins | sample MGYA00519759_ERZ857951 | MGnify/ENA primary metagenome ERZ857951 (study PRJEB31778, sample SAMEA3449377) | human gut metagenome | biome: human gut; feature: human-associated habitat; material: faeces | place: United Kingdom | collected 2010/2012 ... | reverse complement strand
AACCTTGTGGGTAAGACCACCCAGAGCAGCACCACTGCGGGCATTGATTGGAAATACAGTCCGGAACAGAAGAAGGATAAAGGAAACACAGGGAACGATAATGCGCAAGGTGGCGGCTCAAAAGGCGAGAATTTGGACTCACAATCCACCCAGCACGGAGAAGCCACACCTCAGACCACCCCACAAAAATCTGAGGAACAAAAGCGGGCAGAGGCTACCGAAAAAGCTCTAGATGAAAAGTACAAGAATGTACCTGGGTGGATGGCCAGTATTTTTAGAACTGAGGAAAAAACCAAAATATGGTGGGGCAATACCCAAAAAGACATTATGTTCTCACCTGGCAAATTTGCTCACAGCTATACGGAAAGCACTCAGACCGCCTATGCCACTATTGGTAAGGGCAAGATCATTGTGCGCGATAATCCTGGCCAATCTTTCGACGGCCTGAATCGCGATCCGTCCCAGGCATTGAAAACTGAGCAGACCGCCAATGTCAACATCGACTGGCAACCTGCCTTCAGCTATGTAAATACGGTCTTGGATGGCTGGGGAGTTCCGTCCATGCTCACCGGCACGTTCAACTTATTTGCTGATCCCAAGACCTTTTTCAATGATCTCCAGGATAGTCTGGTTAAGGGCATTCCATTTTTGAAGCGCCCTGAACCCAAAAAAGAGGAGCCGTCTGCGCCAGCGGCAAACTCGCCTGCTGTCCCGCCAACGCCGTCCGCTTCTGGTCCGCAAGCCAGCGCGCAACACTAGGAAGCCGCCATGCGCAATATTCTTTTATTGGTGGCGGCCTGTTGCCTGCTTTCGGCTTGTATAGTGAAAGATATGGCCAATAGTATTGGTATAAGACCTTCGCCTGAAATACCAAGAGAGCCATTACGCGATACAAAAACTGGTAAAGTAATTAAAATTTGGGTTCCTAAAAATATGTTGAGGACATCATCATGGGAATTCCAGGCCAGAGGCGAAGAGGCTCGCTGCTCCAATGGTCATTATTGGGATAAAAAGGATTGGGAACTGTTTCCCAGCCAGCGAAGTATTTACAAAATACTACAGAATGGAGATAAAATTTGGGCATATTATTATTATTATGGAGAGGATATGCCAGGATTTGATACCACAGAATGGTATATAACTGTTTTCAATATTTATGCCCATCCAGATGGAGAAATTTATGCCTGTTACTGGGCAAAATTCCCAAGCGAATATCGCCTGGAGCACGGTACATCTGACGGCATCCGGCCATGACCGCAAGGCCTCTCTTCACGGAGAGGCCTTGCCCACTTTATAGGGGAGAGATAATTTCAAGAAAAAAATCAGATAATTTATATTATTATCACTGCCTATGTCACTATCGGCAAGGGCGAGATCATCGTGCGTGACAATCCTGGCCAATCCCTGGGCGGCCTGAACCGTGATCAGGGTAAAACCACCAGCCAAAGCCAGAACGTCACTAACATCAATTACAAAGCGGCTTTCAGCTATGTGGATGAAGTTATTGCCATGCAGGGCATTCCCTATGCCCTGAAGGATGCCAATGAAATGTGGGAAGACCCCAAGGGAGTTTGGGGGAATCAGTGGATAACTGTCAAAAATAGTTTCAAGGGTGTAAAAAATGCATTTAGTCAGATTTGGGGTAAACTGAAGGGCAACGACCCGCAGACAGCGAAACCTCAAGCATCGCCATCTGCTGGCAATAATCCGTAATAGCAAGTCAAGAAGGAATAGCATGAATCGTGTATATTGCTGTGCTATGCTGTGTTATATTGTTTTGTGTGGATGCAAATCAGTGCCGTTATATGCTAATACATCTGATTTTACGTACGTTTGGGCACCAGAAAATATTACGCGAATGGCAGGTGAAAATTATTTCAGAGCAATAGCTGAGTGGAATATATGCACAAAAACCGGCGACTATATAGGAATGGATATAAATAATTTGGATAAAAGAAAAAGTAAAATCTGTAAAGATGATGGAAATGGAGGGAAGATATGCGCTTATTTGTGGATATATTATGAAAAAACCGCCTATGGAAATGATATTCCATATACAATGATATTCAATTTATACGTAAAAAATAATGGAATAATATATAAATGTAGATCTGAGAGGATATAATATATACTACTGCACAAAAATTCAGCCAGCTTTGGGATACCTTGAGCGGCAAAGAAAAGCAGTCGGAGCAACCCAAAGCGACGCCGCCTGTTGACAATACTCCTCAACAGTAAAGCAAGAAGAGTCAGTCATGCGCATAGTTAACGCCCTTGTTCTTTGTTTTGTATTACTTTGCAGCTGCCGTCCCGTTGGAACAGTTACCCAGCAGGATTTTCCAGGTGTATGGTTTCCACCAGAGGCAGAAAGCATGTATGGCGAGAGTGATCTTGATGCAAATAGAGAATGGAGGCTATGCGGAAATGGACATTATATAGGATTTTCAATCAATAATATGGATCATAGAAAAATAAAAAAATGTAAACAAATAGAAAATGGAGATACAATATGCACATACTATTATTGGTATAAAATAGATGATGCGTATGGAAATTCCATACCATGGACTGCTGTATTTAATATAAAATATAATTCACAAAAAATTGTCTATTGGTGCAAGGGGCAAAGAACAATAGGCTACCCATAATTGACTAGAGAATTCAAATTTTGAAATATTCAAACAAATTGTGTTGAAATTGTGTCAACTCTCAACGCCAATTCTATTTTATCCTGCAATAAAAGGATGCACAGGATTGAATTTAGACGCACGATGCAGCCTCGTGGCCGCTAGGATAATTTTTATTGCCTCAATACACATGATATAGTACATCCATTAAGTAGATATGAAAAAAATATTTTTTGCGCTTATATGCTATTGCCTCCTTGCTGGATGTGGTGAGGCAATACAAAGTCAATTCTATGCTGCGCACTTGCCTGCAAGCGTGCAAAAGCAACAAATGCCTTGCGCTCAAATTGATGTGGAGGTAGATCGTTGCCTGAATGGATATTATAATAACATAAAAATAACGGATGAGAAATTTGAAGGGAAAAACCTCTCCTTTCTTGATTTTGAAAATGGAGAGAAGCTATACTATGCAGAATATTATTGCGAATGGGCTAGTGCCTTTACTTGTTGTAAAAAATCTCTTGGTTTTAATGTTACGGTGAATGCTCAAGGCATGACTCAAAACAGCATTGGAGAAAAAGTTGTTGATTGTTGGCTATGCTCGAAATGGGAATAGGAATGGCATTCCTTGCACCGCAATGGGGAGCGCGTCACCAGTAAAGCCGTCACGGTCACGTCGGGCGGCAACCTCAACCTCCTGGCCGGAGTCACGGGCCTGACGCCCGGCGCACCCGCCGACACGCCCGCGTCAACCGGCCACGCCTCGGTGGTGGGCTCCAACTTGGCCAGCGGCAACGTCAACGTGGCCTCGGCCCAGGACATCTACTTTTACAGCTATTCCAAATCCTCCACCGGCGCACTGGGACTAAGTTCCTCGTCCAAAAAGGAAGGTAAGGCCACCGTGACCCAAATAGTGCGCAAATGAGCAAGGCCTCCCGGCGAAGGGAGGCCTTGCTCATTTTGTAGAGGGCGGTAATTTTTCAGGAAGCGGTCAGAAAATAAGTTTATTTTTATAAAATAATATATTTTATATAAAATACCTTTTTCCACGGTGGCAGCAAAGGAAGAAATTACTGTGCGTGATAATCCCGACCAGTGGACAGCCTGAATCGCAACCCTTCAAGAGCAAGCAGGCCGACAATCACTTTTTACCCGCCTCATTGTCCTCCACCAGCATCAGGCCGCTGTTCGGACCCGGCCGCCATAATGGCTGGCCGGGTCCGTCAACGCCTCACAAAAGCCCTCCCCTATTTCCAGCGGGCCAGGAAATCCGCCGCGCTTTCACCGGCATCCACGTGTTTCAGCAAAGCGCTGCCGAAGACCACGGCGTCGGGCCAGGCCTCGGTGGGCAGTTCCGAAAGCTGCGAGGGCTCGCGCAGACCGAAGCCCAAGGCCAGCGGCAGGGAAAAAACCTTGCGCGCCCGTTTCATGGTGGCCGCCACCTGTGGAGCCAGGCCGCCGCGTTCGCCCGTTATGCCCATGACCGAAACCACATAGACATAGCCCTGGCCTTCGGCGGCATAGAGAGCCATGCGCTCCTCGCTGGTATTGGGCCCCACCAGAGGAATCAGGGCGATGCCGTATTTGCCCAGCGCGGCCCGCATGGGTGCGGACTCCTCATGCGGCAGGTCCGGCACGATCAGGCCGTGCACCCCGGCTTTTTCCGCGTCGCGGCCCAGTTCTTCCAGACCATACTGCAAAAAGGGATTGAGATAGCCCATAAGCACCACGCCCGCCTTGATCAGACCCTTGCGCCGGGCCATCTCCTTCAGAAGGTCGCGCAGGTTGACGCCGTCGCTCAAGGCGCGGCGCGAGGCCTCCTCCACCACCGGGCCGTCGGCCACGGGATCGGAAAAGGGCACGCCGATTTCAATGACGTCCGCGCCGTTTTCATCCAGTTCCATCAGCGTGGGCCAGAAGCGGGCGCTGTCGGGAAAGCCAGCGGTCAGAAAGGGGACCAGCGCCGGACGTCCGGCGGCCGTGGCCTTGCGGATTTTTTCTTCAAGCACATGCATGACTATACCTCTTTTTCGGCAAGCGCCGCGCGAATGATGTCCATGTCCTTGTCGCCCCGGCCCGAGAGATTGACCACCACGTGGCTGCCGGGCGTGAATTCCTGCGGATGGTCCAGCACCCAGGCCAGCGCGTGCGAGGATTCCAGGGCGGGCAGTATGCCCTCGCTCCGGCAGAGCCGCAAAAAGGCGGCCAGAGCGTTGGCGTCCTTGACCATGCCGTAATGCACCCGGCCGCTCTTGTGCAGAAAGGCGTGTTCCGGCCCCACGCCGGGATAGTCCAGCCCGGCGGAAATGGAGTGCGAAGGCTCGATCTGGCCGTCATTGTTCTGCAACAGCATGCTGTAATTGCCGTGCAGCACGCCGGGCGTGCCCAGGTTCAGCGGCGCGGAATTGAAGCAGCCCGTCTCGCCGGTGCCCGCTGCCTCCACGCCGACAAGCCGCACGTCGGCATCCTCCAGGAAAGGATGAAACATGCCGATGGCATTGGAGCCGCCGCCCACGCAGGCCACCACGGCATCCGGCAGCCTGCCGGTCTTTTCCAGCATCTGGGCGCGGGTTTCCCGGCCGATGACGCTTTGCAGCCTGCGTACCAGGGTAGGGAAAGGATGCGGCCCGGCGGCCGTGCCGAAACAGTAATGGGTTGTCTGCTGGCTGGCGATCCAGGCCCGCAGGGCCTCGTTGATGGCGTCCTTGAGCGTGCGGGTGCCGCTCTGCACGGCGTGCACCTCGGCGCCCAGCAGTTTCATGCGCCGGACATTGGCGGACTGGCGCTCCACATCCTCGCCGCCCATGTAGATGACGCAATCCATGCCCAGACGCGCGGCGGCCGCCGCCGTGGCCACGCCGTGCTGGCCCGCGCCGGTTTCCGCCACCAGGGCCGTCTTGCCCATGTATTTCGCCAGCAGGGCCTGGCCCAGGGTATTGTTGACCTTGTGCGCGCCGGTATGCAGCAAATCCTCGCGCTTGAGCCAGAGGTTGAAACCCAGTTCCTCCGAAAGCGTGGGGCAAAGGGTCAGAGGCGTGGCCCGACCGGCGTAATTGCGCAGAAGGTCGTCCAGCTCCGCCTGAAATTCGGGCGTGGGCATGATCTCGCGCATGGCCGCTTCCACTTCCAGCAGCGGCGGCATGAGCAGCTCGGGCACAAAGCAGCCCCCGAATTCACCGAAATAACTGTCTTTCATTTCACTTACCCGTTGCCTTTGGTTGTGCCGCGGCTCTCACGGCCGCCGCCATTTTCCGCAAATTTTTCCGGCCCGGCGCATCCTCGATGCCGGAATTGAAATCCACGCCGTCAGGCGCGCACTGCTTCAACGCCCGTTCCACATTGTCCGCGTTAAGCCCTCCGGCCAGCAGCCAGGGATGCGGAGCTCTGAGCCCGTACAGGTCCTGCCATTCCAGACGCCTGCCGCTGCCGCCCCCGGCCAGGCCCGCGTCCAGCAGATACCAGGCGCAGGTTTCGGCATACTTTTGCAGCTCATTGTGCAGCAGGGCCCGATGCATGTAGCGGTCCGGCCAGAGCACCCGGATGACCCGCTCCGCGCCCACGTCCCGCGCGCAGGCCACGCTCTGTCCGCCGTGCAGCTGGGCCAGATCCAGCCGGGCTTCGCGCATGATGCGCGCGATCTCACCGGCGTTCTGCTCCACAAATACGCCCACCCGCTGCATGGAGCCGCTTTGCAGGCGCGCGGCCTGTTCCGGAGCGATGGAGCGCGGACTTTTGGGGTGAAAAATAAAACCGCAGAAACGCGCGCCCAGACGCGCGGCTTCATCCACATCCTCCTGACGGGTCAGGCCGCAGATTTTACTCAGCATGACTATTCTCTCCCCTATGTTCGTCGCTGTCCACTGCCTCCGACACAGAACAATGGCCCAGTTTGTCGCCGGACAGGGGACGGTCCGACAGGGCCGCCAGGGCCGCGCCGGGCTTCCCCTGCTCCATCAGAGCCGTACCCACCAGGGCGGCCTGGTAGCCCGCTTCGGCGGCCTGGACCAGATGTTCCGCGTGGCTGATGCCGCTGGCCGCCACCCAGATTTCGCCGTTTTCCGGCGGGCAGGATCGGGCCAGAGACAGGCAGGCCGCGCGGTCCACGGCAAAGGTCTGCAGATCCCTGGCATTGACCTGGATGATGCGCGCTCCGCTCTCGCGGGCCAGGCGCAGATCCGCCGCGTCAAAGATTTCCACCACGGCGTGCAGACCGAAGCCTTCGGCCTCTTCCCGCAATTGCCGCAGCAGGCGGGCCTCTGGCGTGAGCCGCACGATAAGCAGCAGGGCTGAAGCCGGGGTGGCCGCCGTGGCCCGGACCTGCAGGGAATCAAAGATAAAGTCCTTGCGCAGCAGCGGCAGAGGCGCGGCCGGATACAGGCCGGGCGCGGCCGCCCGCGTCAGAAAATCCAGACTGCCGTGAAACCAGGTTTCTTCCGTGAGGATGGACAGGGCGTCGGCCCCGGCCGCCGCGTACTGGCGGACCACCTCTTCCACGTCCAGATCCTCGCGGATGACCCCGCGCGAGGGCGAGGCCCGCTTGTACTCGGCCACCACAGCCAGGGGAGCTCCCAAGGCGGGCAGGCTCAGAGCCGCTGCAAAATCCGGCCGGGGGGACGTCAGCGGTTCGGGCAGGGTCCCCCGCTCCGCCGCCAGCCGCAGGGCCGCCACTTCGGCCTGCTTGGCCTGATGAAAACGTTCAAGCCGCATGCAGCACCTTCCTGCCCAGACCGGCGCTGACCGCTTCGCGGGCGCGGGCCATACACAGGGCCATATCCATGTTTTCCTCCAGCAGGTAGACGGCCAGGCCCACGTTCAGCGCCACCATGTCCAGCATGGCGCGGGAGCCGTTGCCCTCCAGCAGTTCCTTGAGCACGTCCACGGCTTCCTCCTTGCTGTGTACGGCCAGATCCTCGGGCGTGCAGGAGCGGATGCCGAAATCCGCCGGGTCCAGGGCCAGGGGCCTGATTGTGCCGTTGTGCAGCAGGGAGATTTCAGCCGGGCCCATGGGCGTCAGCTCATCGTAGCCGCCCGCGCCGCAGACCACGGCGGCCCGGTAGAGCGGCGACTGAAGCAGGGTTTCCGCCACCAGGGGCACCAGTTCGGGACGGGCCACGCCCATCAGCAGATGGCTGGGCCGGGCCGGGTTGATCATGGGGCCCAGGATGTTGAAGAGCGTGCGAACGCCCAGTTCCTTGCGCAACGGGCCGATGTTCTTGAAAGCCGGATGGAAATGCGGGGCAAAGAGAAAAGCGAAATTGCGCCGCCGCACCATTTCGGCCACGGAAGCCGGATTTTCGTCCAGGGCGATGCCCAGGGCTTCCAGCGCGTCGGCGCTGCCGCACTTGGAGGACACGGCCCGGTTGCCGTGCTTGACCACCTTGTAGCCCATGCCCGCCAGCACCAGGGAGGTGGCTGTGGAACAATTAAAGGAATTGCGCCCGTCGCCGCCCGTGCCCACCACGTCGATGCTCGTGCCGGAAATGCCGTCCACCCGCACGGCGCGGGCCAAGGCCGCGCGGGTGGCGTGGGCCAGCTCCAGGGCGCTTTCGCCCTTCATGCGCAGGCCCATGAGAAAGCTGCCCGCCTGGGCCGGACTCATCTTGCCGTCCATGAGCGAAGAAAAACCCGTGGCGGCCATTTCAGCCGTGAGATCCTCCTTGCGGGCCAGACACTCCAGTATGGCGGTGAGGCTGGCGGCCTCGTTATCCTTGCTCAAGACGGACTGCGGGAAATTGCCCAGCAGGCGCAGTCCCTCGGGCGTGAGCACGGATTCGGGATGAAACTGCACGCCGACCCAGGGCCGGTCATTGTAGCGCAGGGCCATGACCTCGCCTTCCGGGGCCCGCGCGGTGACCGTGAAGCGAGGATTGGCAGCGTCCTCGTCGGCGCGGACCACCAGAGAGTGATAGCGCCCCACCTTCATGGGATTGGGCAGGCCGCTGAACAGGCCCGTGCCGTCGTGCACGATTTCCGACTGTTTGCCGTGCATGATGCAGGGGCCCACTTCCACTCCGGCCCCGGCGTGCAGACCCAGAAGCTGATGCCCCAGGCAGACGCCGAGCACCGGCACGCGCGGATCGACGCGCTTGAGGAATTCCGGGCAGAGGCCCGCGTCGGCGGGATGTCCCGGCCCCGGCGAGATGCAGACCATGCTCAGCTCCGGGTCCGTGGCCGCCTCCAGCACGGCGGGGTCGTCGTTGCGCAGCACGCGCGGCGTATGCCCCAGGGCGTAAAAAGCCTGCACCAGATTGTAGGTGAAGGAATCATAATTATCGATGAGCAGAAACATATTCTTCGTCCTCCGCCCGCAAGACCAGGCGCATGATGGCTGATTTGTTGCACACTTCCTTCCATTCCAGTTCCGGGTCGGAATCATGGACAATGCCGCCGCCCGCCTGCCAGAAGAGCTTGCCGTCGCGCACCCACATGCTGCGGATGGTGATGCCCGTGTCCAGGTTGACGCTCCCCCGGTCCAGGCCCAGCCAGCCGATGCAGCCCGCGTAGGGCCCGCGCGCCCGGCCTTCCAGTGTGCGGATGATTTCCATGGCCCGCACCTTGGGCGCGCCGGAAACCGTGCCCGCCGGAAAGGAAGCGGCCAGCACGTCCAAAGCGTCCAGTCCGTCGGCCAGACGCGCCGTGACCCGGCTGGTCAGGTGCATGACGTGGGAGTAGCGTTCCACTTCCATGTAGCGTTCCAGATTGACGCTGCCCGGCCGGGCCACGCGGCCCAGGTCGTTGCGGCCCAGATCCACCAGCATGACATGCTCGGCCCGCTCCTTGGGGTCGTCGCGCAATTCGGCGGCCAACCGGGCGTCTTCCAGATCGTCCCTGCCCCGCCGCCGCGTGCCCGCGATGGGCGAGAGCTGCAAACGCCCTTCCGTGCAGCGGACCATGACCTCCGGCGAGGAGCCGAACAGGGTCAGATCCGGGAAGCGCATGTAAAACATGTAGGGAGAGGCATTGAAGCGGCGCATGCGCCGGTAAAGCTCAAAGGGATTGCCCGCGAAAGGCGTGGAAAACCGCACCGACGGCACGACCTGAATGGCTTCGCCCCGGCGCAGCATCTCCCTGATCCGCTCCACATAGGCCTTGTAGCCCGCCTCGCCGGGTTCCGCGCTGATTGCGTCCGGATCAAGCCCCGTGCCGCTGTTTCCGTTGGCGGCGGACTCGACCGCCTCATGGGCACTGCGCAGGGGACGATGCTCGCCCAGGCTGATCTGGCAGAGGCGATTGTAGAGATGGTCGAAAACCAGCACCGTGCCGGGCAGGGCCAGCAGGCAGTCCGCCTCTTCCGGGGGCATGACGGAGGCCAGCTTGTCGTTGAACAGCCCGGCCATGCCGAAGCCCAGATAGCCGTACAGGGCACGGGTGATAGGCGGCAGACCGGCGATGTTTTCCGGCGGCGTGATCTCCAGGCGACGCATGAGCGCGCGCAGGCCTTCCACAAAGGGCTGCCCCTCCAGGTCGCCGAGCGGCGCGAAGCGCTGGTCCTCCACGCGCAGGGCCAGTCTGCCCTCCCGGCAGGAGATGAACAGGGCCATGTCGCAGGCCAGAATGCTGTACCGGCCCCAGCGTCCGTCCACTTCGGCGCTTTCCAGCAAGATGCCGTTGCCCGCGCCCACCATGCCCATAAACAGGCTGATGGGCGTGTCCATATCCGCCGGCAGCCAGCGTGCGGATTGCCGCACTTTCAGCGGCGGCCGCGCATTCCCTGTGTCTTTCATCTTCCTTGTCCTTGTGTGTGGTGGAAACAAAAAAGGAACCCCCCGGCATAGCCGGGGGTTCTTCATATGCGCCTGTAAGGCTTT
>ERZ857951.3904-NODE-3904-length-10442-cov-3.262251_pt1 | contig 10442 bp, 8 predicted proteins | sample MGYA00519759_ERZ857951 | MGnify/ENA primary metagenome ERZ857951 (study PRJEB31778, sample SAMEA3449377) | human gut metagenome | biome: human gut; feature: human-associated habitat; material: faeces | place: United Kingdom | collected 2010/2012 ... | reverse complement strand
TGGGCAGAGCAACTTTAAGCTAAGTCCTAAGAAGAACTAAATGCCAGTTCGCGGAGAGCCGCTCACTGTCAAGTCCTTCTAAGGACTGGATCTTAAAGCTTGCTCTAAACGCCCACAAAGTGTTGCCGGATCCTGGCGGGAACCCCTGCCGCTGTGTGTTAACGGTGGGAGAAAGTTGAAATATGGTGGGAATGGCAGGAAATAAAAGGAATGAAGGGATAGAACTTATTCAGAGGGGGAGAACAGAAGGAAAATAGGGGGAGATAGTATGCTGAAAGCTGTGTTTAGAAAAAGTTTACTTGAGGGCAAGAAGATTCTGTTTTATAATATAGGGTAAGTAACCGGAAGTACACAGGAGTGACAGGTGGTTTCGGGGACAGTGTCTCATAAAATGTGGGATGAGAAAGGGATAAACGGATGTCAGAAGACAAGGATTTATTGGAAAAAGAAAAGCAGGGGCGAGAGACTTCTGATGAAAATACGAAGGAAGATGAATACGAAAAAGTCTGTTTTATGTGTCGGAGACCGGAGAGCAAGACAGGACCGATGATCACGCTTCCTCAGAATATACATATTTGTACGGAATGTATGCAGAAAAGTTTTGATACCATGAATAACAGCAATATGAATTACGGGGATCTGATGAGCCACATGCCCAATATCAGCATGATGGATCTGTCGAGTATTCCGAATCAGGTATCAGAGAAACAGAGAGTGAAGAAGAAAAAGAAAACGGAAGAAAAGAAGCAGGAATTTACCATGAAGGATGTTCCGCCGCCACATAAGATCAAAGAAAAACTGGATGAATATGTGATCGGTCAGGAACATGCGAAAAAGGTGATTTCGGTTGGTGTGTACAATCACTATAAACGAGTACTCAGCGCAGAGCAGAAAAATGGTGAAGTAGAGATTGCAAAGTCCAATATGTTGATGATCGGACCGACCGGAAGTGGTAAGACTTATCTGGTGAAGACACTGGCGAAACTGCTGGATGTGCCACTTGCGATCACGGATGCGACTTCGCTGACGGAAGCAGGTTATATCGGTGATGATATCGAAAGCGTAGTTTCCAAACTACTTGCGGCAGCAGACAATGATGTGGAGCGGGCAGAGCATGGAATTATCTTTATCGATGAGATCGATAAGATTGCAAAAAAGAAGAATACGAACCAGAGAGATGTCAGTGGTGAGGCGGTACAGCAGGGGATGTTAAAGCTTCTCGAGGGCAGTGATGTGGAGGTGCCGGTGGGAGCGAACAGTAAAAATGCCATGGTACCACTGACTACAGTAAATACCAGCAATATTTTATTTATCTGTGGCGGCGCATTCCCGGATCTGGAGGAAATCATCAAAGAACGGTTAAACAAAAAGGCAGCAATTGGTTTTCAGGCGGATCTGAAAGATAAATATGACAATGATAAAAATCTGTTGAATAAGGTAACGGTGGAGGATCTGAGAATGTTCGGTATGGTACCGGAATTTCTTGGAAGACTGCCGATCATTTTCACATTGCAGGGACTCGATGAAGATATGCTGGTGAAGATTCTTAAAGAGCCACGCAATGCAATCCTGAAACAGTATGAAAAACTACTGGAGATGGACGAAGTCAAACTGGAATTCGAAGAAAATGCGCTGCGTGCAATCGCAAAAAAAGCACTGGAAAAAGATACCGGTGCGAGAGCCCTGCGAGCGATTCTGGAAGAATACATGCTGGATATTATGTACGAGATTCCAAAGGACGACAGCATTGGAGAGGTGATCATCACCAAAGAATATATTGAACACACCGGTGGTCCGAAGATCCTTTTAAGAGGACAGGAGCCGCTGTTGTTGCAGTAAAACGGATACAAATGGGGTTTTATATTCAAGGAGGTATGACTTATGAACGAAGATTTATTTGGCAGCATTAAACAGACGATTACAGAAACAGCAGGGGCTGTAGGAAAGAAAACAGAGGAATTTGTTGAGACACAGAAGATGCGAAACAAAGTGCGGACACTGCAAAGAGAGATACGGAAAAAATATGCAGATCTCGGTGAAATCGTATACCGGCGTTACGTAGATGGCGATATGCCGGATGAAGAGCTGACCGGTCACTGTGAAGTGGTTATGGGTCTTCAGAAAGAACTGGCAGAGTGTAAAGAAAGCATGGCTACCAAACAGGGAAAAAATGTATGCCCAGCCTGTGGAATCTCCAACCCGAAAGACGCTGTATTCTGTATGTACTGCGGTGCGGAACTTCCGGGAGAAGAGGAAGAAAAAGAGGAAGACTGGTTTACCCAGGGTTCTGTAGAAGAGACAGAAGAAGAGACGAAAGAAAAAGAAGGCAAAGAACCGGAGAAAGAATCTGAAGAAGTGCAGAAAAAAGAAACAGAAAAGGCAGCACCGGAACAGGATGCAGAGCAGGAAGTATGGGATGCCTGTGTGCAGAAGGAGGACGGCGATGACAAGTGAAGAAAAACTGAATCGGTGTTATGAGGCGGTGAAAGAGCGGCTGCCGTTTGTACCGAAACTGGCGCTGATCCTCGGATCCGGTCTGGGGGATTATGCAGAACATGTAACAGTGGAAAAAACCATTCCATATGAGAGCATCGAAGGATTTCCGCGGTCTACGGTAGCCGGACACAAAGGACAGTTTGTATATGCAAAGGTAGAAGGGGTACCGACCGTTATGATGCAGGGGCGGGTACACTATTATGAAGGCTATCCGATGCAGGATGTGGGACTTCCGGGGCGTCTGATGAAGAAAATGGGTGCGGAGATCCTGTTTCTGACCAATGCCGCCGGTGGTGTCAATGAGAACTTCCATGCCGGGGATCTGATGATGATCACCGATCAGATTTCAAGTTTTGTACCGTCTCCGCTGATCGGAGCCAACAGAGAAGATCTGGGACCGCGTTTTCCGGATATGAGTGAGATTTACCGGAGGGAGTACCGGAAGATCATCCGGGAGAGCAGCAAAGCGTTGAACATTGATCTTCAGGAAGGAACGTATCTGCAGTTTACCGGTCCGGCGTATGAGTCTCCGGCAGAGATCCGCATGGTACGGACACTGGGGGCAGATGCAGTGGGAATGAGTACCGCGTGTGAAGCTGTCGCAGCCAACCATATGGGAATGAAGATCCTGGGAATTTCCTTTATTTCGAATCTGGCAGCCGGCATGAGTACACAGCCGCTGTCCCACAAAGAGGTGCAGGAAGCCGCCGATCTTGCCGCACCGAAATTCCGTGCGCTGGTAACGGAAGTGATCCGAAGAATCGGTGAACATGAAAAGTCAGAATAGTATAGAAAAAGGGGAGAAAAACGGAAGTTTTTCGCCCTTTTTTCGGTTATGATGAGAGTATCTGGTGTTTGGCAAAAACACAAAATGATAAATGTAAAAGGGAGAGATAAAACTATGGAAAAAAGATGGTGGAAAGAAAGTATCGTATATCAGATTTATCCGAGAAGTTTTAAGGACAGCAACGGAGATGGAATCGGTGATCTGAACGGTATCACAGAAAAGATGGATTATCTGAAAAAACTGGGAGTGAATGTTGTATGGCTATCCCCGGTATATCAGTCCCCGAATGATGATAACGGATATGATATCAGCGATTACCGTGCAATTATGACCGAGTTCGGAACAATGGAAGATTTTGAACGGATGCTTGCCAAAGCTCATGAACATGGAATCAAGATCGTGATGGATCTGGTAGTCAACCATACCTCCGATGAACATCCATGGTTTATAGAGAGCAGAAAGTCTAAAGACAATCCATATCGCGACTATTATATCTGGAGAGATGGAAAAGATGGAAAGGAACCGAATAACTGGGGCTCCTGTTTCTCCGGGCCGGCATGGGATTATGATGAAGAAACGGATATGTATTATCTGCATCTGTTTTCGAAAAAACAGCCGGATCTGAACTGGGATAATCCAAAAGTCCGAGAAGAAGTATTTGACATGATGAACTGGTGGCTGGAAAAAGGAGTAGATGGATTCCGTATGGATGTTATCAGCCTGATTTCCAAACAGCCGGATCTGCCGGATGGAAAGCCGGGAATCAATGGATACGCAAGCTTTAATGAGCCGGCAAACGGTCCTCATGTCCATGAATATCTGCAGGAGATGCGTGAAAAGGTATTAAACAATGCGGATACCATTACCGTAGGCGAGTGTTCCGGTGTGACTCTGGAAGAAGCTAAAAAATACGCAAGAAGCGATGAAAAAGAGCTGAATATGGTATTCCAGTTTGAACATATGGATGTGGATGCTGATGCGGATAACAAATGGACCGATAAAAAGATGGATCTGCGCGAGATGAAAGCTGTTCTGACCAAATGGCAGAAAGGTCTGGAGGATATTGCCTGGAACAGTCTGTTCTGGGAGAATCACGATCAGCCACGTTCGGTATCCAGATATGCCGATGATTCCGCAAAATATCATGATGTATCTGCAAAGATGCTGGCAACTTGTATTCACATGATGCAGGGAACTCCTTATGTATATCAGGGAGAAGAACTTGGCATGACGAACGTTCCGTTTACATCGATCGATCAGTTCCGTGATCTGGACAGCATCAATGCTTACAGAGAACTGGTAGAAGAGCAGCATGTATTTACCGCGGAAGAAATGATGCGTTATCTGTGCCGTAAGAGCCGCGACAATGCGAGAACACCGTTCCAGTGGGATGACAGTGCTTATGCAGGATTTTCCACTGTAGAACCATGGATCATGGTCAATCCGAACTATAAAGAGATTAATGCGAAGAAACAGGTCGACGATCCGGAATCTGTATTTAATTATTACAGAAAGCTGATCGCACTGCGAAAAGAAAAAGAGATCATCGTATACGGAACTTATGATCTGTTATTGCCGGAATCCGAAGAAATCTATATGTATACAAGAACATTGGGAGAGGAAAAACTGTTGGTGGTATGTAACTTCAGTGAAAAAGAAGTAGCAGTAGAGATTCCGGAGGAATTCCGCAAGGGAAGTTATCTGATCGCAAACTATCCGGAAGGAGAAATCAAAGAACAGATGACGATTCGCCCGTATGAAGCATTTGTGCTTGAAAAATAAAAGGAAACTGTGAGGGTATTGAACAGTTATAATAAGAGATGAAAGAAAAGGTCGCTGTGTTTACAGAAAAACGTGAATGCAGCGATCTTTTTGCGATTGCAGAAAATAAATATAGAACAGAAGTCAGTCTGTACAAAGACAAAAAAATAGTGCAGGAAGCGGGACTTGAACCCGCACGATATTGCTACCACAGGCACCTGAAGCCTGCGCGTCTGCCAATTCCGCCATTCCTGCACAACTTTTATTATGAAGTTTTGTTGCATCTCAACAACATAATGTACTATACATGAAAAAACACTGGTTGTCAACAGCTTTTTTGAAAAAACATAGAAAAATATAGAAAATAGAGAACTTTTATGAAATGCGTAATTGAATAATGTATTCTGACGATTCGCGGAAATTAACTGTAAAAACATTTTCTGACAGGAAACAGACAAACAAATATCGGTAACTAACACAAGTAATAGTGAAAACTGTTTTTATATTGTTTAATATAATTATAGAGAAGGTAAGGTCAATCATAGAAAAAGTTTTGCAGAAATGAAGGGAGGAAGCTTTATGATGTGGAAAAAAGTTATTAGCATGCTGCTGGTCGCAGCTATGCTGGCGATGCCTATAGGCTGTGGAAAGGACGGAAACAAGGATAAAGATACAACTTCAGGAGTAGAAACGACAGATATCGGAGACGATTCTGCCGAAACGGATGCTCCGCCAAAAACACCGGTACCAAAGGAGGACAAAGAAACCAAAGAATCAGATAAAGACACGGATACCGAGAACGAAACAGATTTCTCGGACGATGATTATGAACCGGCACAGGTTACGAAAAAAGAATATGAAAGTATGTCTGCTCAGGATCTGATAGATCGTATCAAAGACGTGAAAAATATCACAGAAGACGAAGCACTGGCACTCTATTCTACATATGCTTATACAAACTATACAGAAGACTTTTATAGCAGAGAAGAAAATATTACCGATGAGGCTTTCAAAATCCTCAAGGATGATGGCTGTAAGATTCCATATACCACAACAATCAGGGATAACATGCTCCACAGTGAAAATGCCAACGTTCGCGCCTATGCATTCACCACGATCGGAGGCCTGTTTGGCACAAGCAGTGAGGAAGAAAAGATGGCAGAAGAAGTACTGGCCAAGGAAACAGAACCTGTAGTATTATTTGCCGCTTTAAGAAGTCTTGGAGGTGCCGTGAGCAATCCGGCGGTTGCAGAGTTCGTTTTGGATATGACCGAGCACGAGAATGCCAATGTCCGGAAACAGGCAGCCCTTGCTATAGGATCTGAATGGGCTATGGGTATTGACGGCATGGTAGATGCCATTCTCAAACTGATGGGGGATGAGGATGAGGAAGTAAGAACGTGTGCATATAAGTATGCCGGAAGACTCCACGATGACCGGGTGATCGATCCGCTGGAGGAAGTTCTGAAGGACAGCAGTCTGGTTCGGTTCCACGATGCGTGCATCACTTCCCTGACCTATATGTGGTATGATTACCCAAGCCATAGATATACCAATGAAAGGGCATATCGCATAACAATAGATTATCTGTCACAGAAGCCACGTAACGGAGATATTCCATATTGGACAACGGTTGGCGCATTCAGAAGTGCTTCCAGCATGGGAACCAGCTATGAAGACTGGAAGAAAGAAGCCACCTATTTTGATGAGGCAGAAATTAATAACCTGATGCTGGATATCGTAGCGGATCAGGATGCAGACAGAAGAGGAAGAGAAATCGCAATGAAATATATCATGGAGCGTGGAGACGATGCTTCAAAAGAAAGCTTAAAGAATATCATGGAAAATATGACCGAGGATGATCCGGGGCAGTTCCTGATGTCCCACACCTATGAAGCTTTGATAAATAAAGAGTAACTATTCAGTAGCCACTGTCCCGCGAGGCGTTTTGGTATGAATACACCAAAATCCCATCACCAAAGGTGATTTTAAATGAATTTTGAATCGTAACTGTGAAGGTACTGAACGGTTACAATAAAGAATAACAGATTACCACATGGGCAATCTGTTCGCAGTACATCGGGAGGGTTCATCCCTCCCGATCTATCTTAGGTGCGCTCGAAATCTTTTATAAAGGGGGAAACATGTGTGAAAAATAAAAATATATTGCTCAGAGCCCTTCTTACAGGAATGCTCTGCATTACATCGCTGACCATATTTACCGGATGTATTGACAAGAAAGACGGAGACGGCATGGTAAATGGAAGGACGGCGGATGGAGAACTTCCGGAGAATGGGGATGCCGAACCGGTTCCCATCAAAGCCAACAAGGCCGGAAAACCGGAAATAAAAGACAGTTCCACTACAGAGGAACCGGAACAGCCGGAAGAACCGGAGACTACTCCAAAACCGGAAAAGAAAGAAGAGACAGAAGAACAGAAAGCAGAGAAGTCTCTGGAAGCTTTCCGCCAGAGCATGGAAGGAACCCTTCAGAACTTTGGAGTGGCCTTTCTTGGAGAAGTGGATGAATCCTATACAGACCGGATACCGGAATGGATCGAAGAAAATTTCCCGGATCTTTCGGAGAAATATCCGTTTGTAAAGATGATTCCTGAAGAAAGAATCATTGGAAACGAAATCGGACAGCTGTTTTGCGTTGTTCCGAGAAGCGGTGATGATCCGGTGGAGATCATAGAACAGAGGATGAACTTTGAGACTTTTGAGATGGATGAAGTAGGGCAGTTGTATTCCTCCGAGACCGGAGAACCATATCTTGTGATGTGTAACGGAGTGGGAGGATATGCTACGGCTATGATCTCCATGGGAACAGAAGCCGGCTACCAGGCAGACTGGTATCCCATGATGGATATGCTTGGACGCGTGGCAATCCCTGTCACCGAGTCGGATGAGCCCCAGGCTAAGGATTTTACGGATTATGCCGCCTGCGGTGCCAGCAGATTTGGAGGATGGTATGGAGATGTCAGTATGGAGCTGAAAGAAAAAGATCTGGCAGACACTAGCTGGGAACTTCAGATAGCGATGGGAAGTACGGATAGTTATGGAAACTATTTTCTGGAATTCCGAAAAGGTGGGAAATTACATATTTCCTGGTGTGAAAGAGAATATGGCGTGGACGAAGAGGACTATGATGATACAGAAACAGAGGCTTATGAAGGAACCTGGAGCTGTTCCCAGGAGAAGGGGAGAACGTATCTGACAATGGAGGCGACACGAACCGGTGGCGAATGGTATCAGAAGGGTGAAGATCCGGTTAGCTGGTCAGAAACATTCTGTGTATATTCTGTATACAGCGGCTCGGGACTGCTTCTGGAAAATGAGACAGAAAACGCCAGCATGCCGTCCAATCAGAATGATACACAGCTTCTGGAGGCTATCAGGACCTATGGATGATGTTTCGAGAAACCGACATGATAAAGATTCAGAGAGTATATAAAGAATGGAAGGAGGGATAGCGATGAGTAGTGTAAAAAATGGTAAGAAGAAAGATATAAAAATTATTCTATTGGGTATTCTGGTGGGACTTGTTGTGTGTGGCGCAGGAATTTATGGTGTGGTCTCAAGCCGGATAGCAAGCCATGAGTATAAAAACAGTACGGATATTCGGGAGGTTTCGGCTGTTGTCGGATATTGCAGAGAAGTCGTAAATAAAGACAAGGATGAGGATGGATATCATCGTGAAAGAGAACTACGGGAATACAGAGTGAAAGTCACTTTTGAGATCGATGGAGAAACCTACCAAGACAGAGACACCGTATACTGCTGGAACGATGAGGAGATCAATACAGGGGACGAGATCGACGTGGAAGTTTACAGAACGTCAAAAGGAAAATATAAGATTGCGCCGGACAGAGATCCCCTGGAATTCTTGTTCTGCTGTGTAGCTATTATCCTTGGGGCAGGTTTTGCAGCGATCTTCATAGCCGAGATGTTCAAGAAAGAACCGGAAAACGGTGAAGAATCAGAAAAAAAGAAAAATAAGGATAAAAATAGAAATAGATAACATGAAATGGGAGGCGACATATGGGACTATCAGATGCATCGTGGTTTGCTGCAACAGTTGCCATTTTGTTAGGGATTTATATCGGTGAACGGATACTGGATATCGATTTTTCTGTTTTTCTGGCAAAAAACCGGAAAAAGGGGAAAATAAAAAGAATGATGGAACAACGCGGCGATACCACTCTTCAAAAGTCAGGGATACGCCGTGATATAAGGAAAGCCTTCGAGAGAATCCTGATCCCCCTTGAAAAAGCAGATAAAAACAGACTTCCCTCAAGAATGGATATGACTTTTCGGAAAAATATCGTAAGACAGATTGATCGACTGAATCAGCAGAAGCTGTGCCGTGAGATTCTGATGACAGACGTGGAAACTCAGCCGGACAATGATTTTGAACGCTGGAACAATGATGGACGAGAATGGAGAGAATCTATCATCAAGTGCAGTGCTCTGGAACGTCTGATTTCCACTGAAGATGGGAAAATCCGTTATGAGAATTATCGAAAACATGCCTATCTTCGGATCCTTCAGTCTCGGCATATCCGAAACTCAGATCGTGTCCAGAAGAAAAAAAGTTATTATTCCACCGTACAGAAAATCATCTGTCCATCCTGTGGAGCGTCGGTGGAACTGACCGGTCAGCAGGTGGTCTGTGAGTACTGCGGAGGTGTGATCCGAAGCGAGTTTTATGACTGGCAGACGGAAAGATTTGAGGTATATGAGCGAATAGGAACAAATCTTCAGCGTGCATTGCTTTTGGCAGGGGCTATGGGAATCGTGTATGTCTGCGTATTTTTGTGCCTGTATATGATCGAGGATACAGAAGTTTCCCTGACAGCCGGTGTTGGTGCAGCTCTTCTGGTTTTTGGGCTGATCCTGGTATCCAATCAGTTTTTCCGAAACAGACAGGAAAAGATGGCGGACTCCATAGTAAGATACTCGGAGAATTATCTCAGGTCCTGTATCGGTGATGCCATTTATAACGAAACAGAATCGGATGAACTGATGGATTATGGAATCGGAAATATCACATTAAAGAAAGTGGTCAACACAGAAGATATTACAAAAATAAAAGTAAAAGTCTGTGCAAGCGAGACCTATTTGCCAGATAGAAGAAATCCATATACGAAAAAAGTGAAGCGAACACTTATCATGCAAAGAGCCCGTTACCCGGAAAGAAGAAGAGAAGACGGCGTTTTCTTCATGGAGAAAGAATGTCCATCCTGTGGAGCCAACTTTGTACCGGATGAGAATCATTGCTGCTCCTTCTGTGGATATAGCTTGAAGAGTGACAATGCCAAATGGATTTTGGTAAAATAGAAGAAAAAAATAGTGCAGGAAGCGGGACTTGAACCCGCACGATATTGCTACCACAGGC
>ERZ857951.3903-NODE-3903-length-10446-cov-2.580599_pt1 | contig 10446 bp, 10 predicted proteins | sample MGYA00519759_ERZ857951 | MGnify/ENA primary metagenome ERZ857951 (study PRJEB31778, sample SAMEA3449377) | human gut metagenome | biome: human gut; feature: human-associated habitat; material: faeces | place: United Kingdom | collected 2010/2012 ... | reverse complement strand
GATTCGACAGGTGAAGGAATATCTGCGTGAAAGAGGAATCAGTGTCCGTCTCTAGGGACGACAGGGAGGATTTGACTATGGCAATGATCACGAATGACTGGCTGACGGCTTTGGGCGGAGAATTCCACAAGCCTTATTACAGACAGCTTTTTGAATTTGTCAAAAATGAATACAACACCACCGTGGTCTTCCCACCGGCAGATGATATTTTCAATGCATTTCATCTGACACCGCTCAGTAAGGTAAAGGTTGTAATTCTTGGGCAGGATCCATATCATGGAGATGGACAGGCACATGGATTGTCATTTTCTGTAAAACCTGGAGTAGAAGCGCCCCCATCATTGGTTAATATTTATAAAGAATTGAACGAAGATCTTGGATGCTATATTCCGAATAATGGATATCTAAAGAAATGGGCAGACCAGGGTGTTATGATGTTAAACACAGTATTGACTGTACAGGCACATCGTGCGAATTCTCACAGAGGTATTGGATGGGAGGAGTTTACTGATGCGGCGATCAGAGTGTTGAATCAACAGGACCGTCCGATCGTATTTATGCTTTGGGGACGTCCAGCACAGAGTAAGAAAGCATTACTTGATAATCCGAATCATTTGATATTAGAAGCACCGCACCCAAGCCCGTTATCAGCATATAGAGGATTTTTCGGATGCCATCATTTTAGTCAGGCAAATGAATTTTTGAAAGAACATGGACTAGCGCCAATTGATTGGCAGATAGAGAATATTTAATGGAGAACAAGGGAAACAATGAGTAAGATAATATTTTTTGACATCGATGGAACATTATATGATTCTAGAATCGGAATTCCAGAATCAACAGTTAATGCATTGAATCGGTTGATCGCAAATGAGTACAAGATCGTTATGTGCACGGGAAGAAGCAAGGGAATGATTCCAGAAGAATATTTCCATATGGGATTTGATGGAGTGATCTTAGGGGCAGGAACTTATGTAGAGTATGAAGGCAAGATCCTGCATCAGGAACTGATGACACCAGAAGAAGTACAGACAGTGATCGACTGGGGAAAGAAACAGAAGATCGGAATCATCTTAGAAGGAGAAAAATATGGATATTATGATCCGGAGAACACAGATGATTATTATATTGCGATGAAGAATAAAACAGAAGCAGACTGTAAAACAACATTATATCCATTAAATGAAGCAGTGGATGTTCCAAAATGGACATACCATCATATGGAGCTTTCAAAGAAACCAGAGATCGAAGAGATCCTTGGACACAAATACAAAGGAACATATCATGAGCCTGTAAATTCAGTAGAATTTGTACCATTAGGTGTTAATAAGGCGAAGGGAATAGAAGTGATCCTTGATCATACAGGAATTTCAAGAGAAGATTCTTATGCATTTGGTGACAGTGCCAATGATATCGATATGATCAAATATGTAAAATATGGTGTTGCAATGGGTAATTCTGTACCAGAATTATTAGAAATCGCACCATATCAGACAGCAAGAGTTGATGAAGATGGAATTGAAAAAGGCTTGAAGAAATTTGGTCTGATCTAACATACAAAGGAGAGAAAATCATGAAAAAGATCATCAAGAAAATTACTGTAATGGCGGTCATGTCATTGTTTGCAGCGACACAACTTCAGACACCACAGGTGAATGTTCAGGCAGCAGATGGTGTTGCAACAGCAGAAAAAACAACGGCAAAACAGCCAAAGATCTATGGAAGATCAGGAATCGTCATTGATGCGAAATCAGGAAAGATTTTGTATGCAAAGAAGGTAGATGACCGTCATTATCCAGCAAGTATCACAAAGATCTTAACAACATTGGTTGCGATTGAGAATAACAAAGATTTATATGATGAAGTTACATTTTCAAGTTATGCAGTTAACAGTATTGAGCCAGGAAGTACACATATCGGAATTAAGGCAGGAGAGAAGATTCCATTGATCGATGTACTGAATGCGATCATGTTAGAATCTGCGAATGAGGCATGTAACGGAGCAGCAGAACATACAGCAGGAACTACAAAGAAATTCGTAGAACTGATGAATAAAAAAGTAAAAGAACTTGGATGTACAGGTTCTCATTTTGTAACAACCAACGGATTGCATGATGATGATCATTATGTAACAGCAAGAGATATGGCAAAGATTTCAAAAGCAGCACTTGAAAATGAAACATTCCGTTATGTTGCATGCAAACCTAATTATTATATTGCACCAACGAACAAAGATAAACATGGAAAAGAGCTTTGGAATCATCATAAGATGGTGAAACGAACAATGTTTAACTATGATGGTGTTGAAGGTGGTAAAACAGGATATACAACAAAAGCAGGAGGGACTCTTGTAACATTTGCCAAGAGAGGAGATCAAGAACTGATTGTAGTAGATCTTTGTGCACATGGATATGAGTTATATGAAGATACGATCAAGATGTTAAATTATGGATTTAACAATTATAAGACAATCGCACCATTTAAGACAATGAATACAGTACTGAAAGATGATACATATGGTTTCTTAAAAACAGGAAATGAATTATCTCCATATAAGATTCCATTAAAACATTTAAATGACGTGACAGTGATGTTAGAAAAAAACCAATCTGCTTCCAAACTTACATATAAATGTAAAGATAATAAATATATCATAAGTTATGATGGAAAACAGATTGGTTCTGTGAAACTTCATTAATTATTAGTACAGATTAATTAGTTGTACGTAAAATAATCAGATTAAGGGCTTCTGGTACGATAGAGATATCGACTGGGAGTCCTTCTTCTAATATTTCACCATCATAATCGATGGCGATCCCGGCAGTTTGTTCTGTTGGAAGAACAGATAATTCCTTCGTCTGGAAATATTCGATAGAAGGATGCTTTGGATGTTCTCCCTGGAATAATTTAAAGATCAAATCTGGTGCTTCTGTAAGAAGTGCCATTTTCTTGATGATCATAACATCTAAATATCCGTCAGAAACAGATGCAAGAGGAGCCGCATCTGCAAAACCTCCGACACTCTTTGAGTTTGCGACCAAGAACAACATGATATCTTCAGTTCCAGAATACTCCTTACTGTTAAATGTTAAAGTCATATTTTGTGAAAGCTGTTTTGGAAATTCTTTTACACCTTCCAGATAATAGGCCATCTTACCAAGAACGGCTTTCTTATCTTTTGGAACTTTGTAAGCGATATCTGTTAACATACCTGCAGCCAGAACATTGATGAAGTATTCGTTATTGACACGTCCAACATCAACCTTTTTTGTCTGGAAGTCTTTGATCATCTGACAGAAACCATCCGCAGTCTGAGGAAGTTTCATATATGTAGCAAAATCATTGACTGTTCCAGCAGAAATGATTGCCATAGGAATATTACTTTCACTTAAGATCAGACCATTCGTAACTTCATTTAATGTACCGTCACCACCAACAGATACAATAAAATCATAATCTCCTGGTTTTAATTCGGCAGCACGATTCTTCGCATCATCCTTGCCTTTTGTGTAAAAAACATCAACATGGGAACAAATTTGATCAAGGATCAATGTTGCCATGATCTCTCGTAACATAGAATCAATATTTTGTTTACCGGATGATGGGTTGATAATAAATAAACCTTTCATTGAGATTCCTCCTTATAAACATAAAGTGCCGGAAACGAGGCATAAGTCTCCGGCACATGAAGTGTTCCCGAGGTGATTCGAACACCCGGCCTACCGCTTAGGAGGCGGTCGCTCTATCCAGCTGAGCTACGGAAACATACATATAATTTATCGAAATCTATTTTACCGATTCTTAACGAAAATGTCAATTGAAAATAGAAAAGAAATACCAGTAAGGCTAAGACGGGTTGACTTTTTACCATTTTTTCTTTAAAGTTATTGTAATAATAAAGAAGAGGAAGAAAAGAAGAACGATGTTATAATATAGAAAGAATAAAGGAGAAGAATTATGATGGGAAAAGTTTTTGTATTTTTAGCAGATGGATTTGAAGAAATCGAAGGTTTAACTGTAGTTGATATGCTGCGACGTGCGGAGATTCCAACAGTTACAGTCTCTATCGGAAGTTCCAGAAATATCATTGGTGCACATCGTATTGAAGTTGAAGCAGATATCATGTTTCATGAAGTATTAGAAGCGGAGGGAGCAATGTATGTACTTCCAGGAGGAATGCCAGGAACGCTTCATCTAAAAGATCATGAAGGACTTGGAAAATTACTTCAGAAGGCGTATAAGAACGAGAAGTATCTTGCAGCCATCTGTGCAGCACCAACAGTATTTGAAAAATACGGGTTTCTAGAAGGAAGAAAGGCAACTTCATATCCAGCGATGGAAGAAGAATTAAAATCTGCAGATTACCAGACAGATAAAGTTGTAGTAGATGGAAAAATCATTACAAGTCGTGGAATGGGAACAGCGATCGATTTTGCAGCCAAATTAGTAGAAATCATCAAAGGAACAAAAGAGAAGGACGAATTACTGAAAAGTATTGTATACGGAGAATAATCATTTATGGACAAATCAGAGAAAATCAGCTGGTTTGAGCAGTTTAAGATCGCCTGCTTAAAACCAAGCCAGTACAAAAGACTTCTTAACCTTGCAAAAGGGAAAGTTATTTTATTTCTTGCAGCGATCACATTGATCACAACGATTCTCGGATATGGAATGGATGTTGCAGGATTTACAGTCAGTGTTGGTGGATGGAAGAATTTTATTTTAAACAGACTGCCTGCATTTGAATTAAAAGATGGAACATTATCTGTTGATCAGGAGATGGATTTTGAGATCGGCGGTGTACATTTTGTGGCAGATACATCCAAGGATAAAGTATCAACTGAAGATTTAAGCAATACGTATCAGATGGAACTGGTATTTGCTAAGAATGAGATGGTGGTAAAGAATACAGTTGTTGGAAACATGATGAATACTTTTTCATTTAAAAATATGAAGAATGTTGAATTCAATAATCAGGCAATGCTATCTATGGTGCCGATGATCCGTATTTTTATCGTGATCATGTTCTTTACACAATGGATCGCAAATATTATTTCTTATTTAACAGTCTGTATTTTTATTACAATGCTCACATATTTTAATCAGAGAACAAGAATGGACCGTAAGAATCGAGAAGATGTATCCTTTGGAAAGATCTTTAAGCTGTCTATTTATGCCAGAGTTATATTTGAACTGGTGGAGACGATCGGTGTAACAGCAGGTTCTGCGATATTTACAGGAATGGCATGGATGTTTATTTCTTATTTTGGAAGTTATCAACTTTTACTTGCAGGATTTATGCAGCCGGAAGACCGTAAGAAACCGGACGAAATGTTGTAAGATGATCAAAATGATCTTAAAAACATATACAAAGAGAAAGGCCTCGGACATTTGTCCGAGGCTTCTCTAATGTCATATGTAGTTTGGGTATTGTGTTGGGTCTTACTTTTAAGCTTCAAAACTAGTCATAGTATTTCGTCTCATTCTAGTTGTCATTGTCAGTCTCATTCTAGTCTCATTTCTAGTCGTCATTGTTAGTCTCATTCTAGTCAACATAGCAAGTCTGTGTTCAAGTCAATGATGTGTCCGTTACTCTTGTCTGCAAGATGCCAAAAACTTGTCAAAAACTAGTACGCGGTTATGTATAAAGTCTTAAGAAAGAATTTCGTATATCGATGGAGAAGACCCAAGGAATTACCATTGATATACAAAAAAAGGCGCTCCAATCCTATGATCGGAACGCCTTTGTTCTTGAACAATTTTAATTATACACATACTATAGAAAATGTCAATAAAATCATTTGTACATTTTCAAAAACATTAAAGATAAATAGTAAAAAGAGCAGATAGGGAAATCTGCTCTTTTTGAGGGGAGTATAAATAAATTAATAAGGGGTTATAATCGAAAATAAACATATCCTCGATAAGTTCATGATATATGATTGGTTGAAAAAAATCAAGTGATTTTTTTAAAAAAAGTAAAATAAAAGTAAAATAATTTTTTTTGTGTATATATGAAAGAGATTTCGCACAAAATAATGCTGTACTAAAAAGAAAGGAGAATGAACATGGCAAAGAATTGTTCGAATTCAAGTAACAAAAATCAGTCTTCCAATACAAGCAACAGCGGAGGATCTAACAGATCAAAGAACCAGAATAAAAACAAAAGTCAGAATAGTTCAACAAACAGCAACAAAAATGCAAATGATGAGTACTAATTAGAAGAGAGGAATCCTTGTGAAATCGGCATAAGGATTCCTCTTTTCTATAGAAAACACTTGTTAGTTCCAAGAGTCTGTGATGTGCATATGCTAACAAAAAGAGGACTTTTATGGAATTTGAAAATATATCATTAAAAGAAGGGATCAAGCTTTCAAAAGATAAAAAGCATTATATTTTGATGGATGTTAGAGAGGAAGAACGGTACAAAGAAGGGCATTTAGAAAATGCGATCAGCTGTCCCTATGGAATCTTAAAAGAGTGTTATGAACAGATGGATGGGAAAAAGATCATTGTTTATTGTGATTTCGGCGGACAGAGTATGATGGCAGCCAGACACTTGAGGAAAGATGGATTTGAAGTTTATAATATCATCGGTGGTGTCTATTATTATATGAAAGAAAAAGAACAAAATAAGTCAGAGGCTTAGCATGTTACAAAAGTTGACAGTTGACGAAAAATAAGGAAAACGGTAGAATAGGAACAGAATAAAAATACAAAGGAGAATTGAGTGAAGACAGTTGAACTGATTGCACCATGCCATTTTGGGCTGGAAGCAGTATTAAAAAGAGAGATCCTGGACTTAGGATATGAAATTGTTAAAGTAGAAGACGGGCGAATAACATTTCGTACAGATTTAGATGGGATTGCCCGTGCGAATATATTTTTAAGAACAGCAGAAAGAATCTTATTAAAAATAGGTTCTTTTAAAGCATATACATTTGATGATCTGTTTGAAGGAACAAAGAAACTTCCATGGGAAGATTATATTCCAGAGAATGGACGTTTCTGGGTAAAGAAGGCATCAACAGCGAAGAGTAAATTGTTTAGCGCACCGGATATCCAGTCAATTGTCAAGAAGGCTATGGTTGATCGTATGAAGTCTAAATACAAAGTATCATGGTTTGATGAAGATGGAGATGATTATCCGGTCCGCGTATTTATTTTAAAGGATCAGGTGACGATTAGTTTAGATACAACAGGTATACCGCTTCATAAGAGAGGATACCGTAAGTTGGTTAGTGAAGCACCGATCCGTGAGACACTGGCAGCAGCTCTTCTTATGCTCACACCATGGCATAAGGATCGAATCTTAGTCGATCCATTCTGCGGAAGTGGAACATTTTTGATTGAAGCGGCAATGATGGGGATGAATATGGCACCAGGAATGAACCGTTCTTTTGAATCTGAACATTGGAGCAATTTCCTGCCAAAGAAAGCATGGTATGATACCATTGATGAGGCAAATGATCTGGTCAATCATGATATAGAGATGGATCTTCAGGGATATGACAAAGATCCAAGAATGTTAAAGATCGCAAGACAGAATGCTCAGGATGCAGAAGTTGATCACTTGATTCATTTTCAGCAAAGAGAGGTCAAAGATTTACGACATCCAAAGCCATATGGATTTATCATTGCTAACCCTCCATATGGAGAACGACTGGAAGATCAGGAGACTCTCCCACAGCTATATACAGAGATGAAAGAAGCATTTGACCGCTTGGATACATGGTCTAAGTATGTCATCACTTCTTATGAGGATACAGAAAAATATCTTGGAAAACCAACAAAGAAACGTAAAGTTTACAATGGAATGATCCGAGGAGAGTTTTACCAGTACCTTGGACCGAAACCGCCAAGAAGGAGAAAATAATGAAACAGAGATTAATCTTTGCCACGGGCAACGAACATAAGATGAAAGAGATCAGAGAAATCCTTGATGAATCCAAATACGAGATCATTTCTATGAAAGAAGCAGGAGTAGACATTGACATCGTAGAAGATGGAAAAACATTTGAAGAAAATGCATTGATCAAAGCAAAAGCGGTGATGGAAGTCACAGGACAGTTAACACTTGCAGATGATTCAGGATTAGAAATTGATGCACTAAATGGAGAACCTGGAATCTATTCTTCCAGATATCTTGGAGAAGATACTTCTTATGTGAAGAAAAACAGTGTGATCCTTGAAAGATTAAAAGATGTACCAGAAGAGAAGAGAAGCGCGAGATTCGTTTGTGCGGTCGCAGCTGCATTTCCAGATGGACAAACGAAGGTAATTCGTGGTACTATGGAAGGGATTATAGGATATGAGATCAAAGGAGAGAATGATCCGATCTTCTATTTACCACAATATGGGAAGTATAGTGCCGAACTGAGCAGTGATGAGAAGAATGCGATCAGTCACAGAGGCGAAGCACTGAGACGTATACGAGAAGTTTTGTAAATAAAACAAGGAGAAAGTTTATGAGGATATTGGTGATCAGTGATTCCCATGGACGCAATGATGATATCGAGGGAGTGTTAAAACAGGTAGGCGATATCGATATGATGATCCATTGCGGAGATGTGGAACGTGGAGATTCATACATACGAGAAATAGCGGACTGTCCAGTAGTTATGGTCGCAGGAAACAATGATTACTACTTAGATCTGCCAAGTGAAGAAGAAGTGAGAATTGGCGATTATAAAGTATTAGTGACTCATGGACATGGCTATTATGTAAACTCAGGTGTGGATTATTTAAGAGAACATGCTTTGGAATATGGATATGATGTTGTAATGTATGGACATACTCATGTGCCATATATTGAAATTGGGGATGATGTAACGATCCTGAATCCAGGAAGTATATCTTATCCTCGTCAGCCAGGAAGAAAGCCAACATTTCTTATCATGGAGATTGACGAAGAAGGACAGGCACATTATGCCCATGGATATTACAAAGAACAGTTTGACGAATTAATGCTATAATATGAATGATGGAAGTATCGTAGGTGGTATTTCCATCTTTTTTCTGCGATAGGTTTGATTTGATAAGATAAGAAAGGGATGACAATGAAGAAAAAAGATATCATTGAAGGAAAGATCATAAAGACAGAATTCCCCAATAAGGGAACATTTATCTGCGAAGATCAGAAAGTTACAGTCAAAGGTGTCATTGATGGGCAGACGATCAAAGGGCAGGTTACCAAGAAGAGAAAAAGTGGCTGTGTGGTAAGATTGTTAGATGTATTAGAGAAATCTCCATTAGAAGATGCAAAACCAGTCTGTCCACACTTTGGAATATGCGGTGGATGTTTTTATCAGACGGTATCTTATGAAAACCAGTTAAAGATCAAAGAGGGAATGGTACGTGATCTGTTAAAAGATCATGTCAATGATGATATATGGGAAGAAATCAAAGGAAGTCCCAAAGTGCATGGGTATCGCAATAAAATGGAATTTTCTTTTGGTGATGAGGTAAAAGACGGTCCATTAGCATTGGGAATGCACAAAAAGAACACATTCCATGATATTGTAAACATCACAGACTGCCAGATTGTAGACAATGATTACAATCTGATCGTAAAATGTGCATTAAATATCGCACAACAGATGGAGCTGCCATTCTATCATAAGATGCGTCATGAAGGATATTTCAGACATTTAGTTGTAAGAAGAGCAGAAAGTTCTGGAGATATTTTGGTAAATATTGTAACGACATCGCAGGTAGAAGCAGATCTTACCAAACTTCGAGGTGCATTATTAGAATTACCATTGAGTGGAAAGATCATTGGGATTCTTCATACAACAAACGACAGCCTTGCAGATGTGGTACAGGCAGACAAAATAGATATTTTATATGGACAGGATTATTTCTATGAGGAAATTTTAGGATTAAAATTCAAGATTTCACCATTTTCATTCTTCCAGACAAATACACTGGGGGCCGAATTGCTCTACGATATTGCCCGTTCTTATATCGGCGATACCAAAGATATGACTGTTTTCGACCTTTACAGCGGAACAGGTACCATTGCCCAGATTTTGGCAGCAGTGGCAAAGAAAGTTGTCGGTGTAGAAATTGTGGAAGAAGCTGTCGAGGCAGCCAAAGTCAATGCCGGACTGAACCAGCTGGACAACTGTGAATTCATTGCCGGTGACGTTTTGAAAGTGCTGGATACCATTGAAGATAAGCCGGATTATATCGTCCTTGATCCGCCAAGAGACGGCATCCATCCAAAGGCATTGGACAAGATCATTGATTACCAGGTGCCGAATATGGTGTATATTTCCTGTAAGCCGACCAGCCTGGCCAGAGACTTGGGCGTACTGATCGAGCGAGGATATAAAGTGAAAAAGACACATTGTGTTGATATGTTCCCGGGCACGGTTCATTGTGAGACAGTATGTTTATTGTCCAAACTCCACGAAGCGAAGCATCATGTGAATGTGAGACTTG
>ERZ857951.3901-NODE-3901-length-10458-cov-2.958762_pt1 | contig 10458 bp, 11 predicted proteins | sample MGYA00519759_ERZ857951 | MGnify/ENA primary metagenome ERZ857951 (study PRJEB31778, sample SAMEA3449377) | human gut metagenome | biome: human gut; feature: human-associated habitat; material: faeces | place: United Kingdom | collected 2010/2012 ... | reverse complement strand
ATAATTTTGCAGTCATGAGAAAAGAAGGAATTTACACACTTTTTGAAACACTATCGTAACTTAAAAGTAACCCCGGCATTTTTTGCTAGAATGAGGTTACTCTTTGGCAAAAAGCTGTCATGAATTGGCAATCATAATTATCTCATAAACAATTTTTTATAAGTATTTTCAGCTAAATTATTTTGTTATGAGAGAAACTTTCAGCATCCTATTTTACCTCAAAAATTACAAGAAAGAAATGAGTGTAAAACTCATTTATTGTCGTATTTCCATCAACGGTTCGAAAGCACCTTTTTCCACGCAATTAAAAATAAATCCCAATCTCTGGGATCAAGCTACAAACCGTGCTAAAGGCAAATCAAAATCTAGCATCGAAATCAACAACGTGCTTTCAAAGCTAGAAACGAGAATTAACGACGCCTACAAAACGATCAAAGAGAGGCGATCACGATTTGACGCGTTCTACCTTCGGGATTACATTCACGGGAAAATCCAAAACAAAGAGAATGTTTCCATCCTGACATATTTTGAACAATTCCTGAAAGAGCAAAATGAAAGAGTCAATATCGGCGATTTATCCGACGAAACCTTCAAACGCTATGAATTAACTCGCGATCGGTTAAAAGATTACATGAAAGAAAAGTACGAGCGAGACGATATGTATCTGGATGAAATAAATATCTCATTTGCCCGAAGATTCAACTTGTTTATACGCGGCAAATATGAATGTGGGAATAATACCGCGCAGAAATACGTGCAAAAATTAAAAACCGTTGTGACTGACGCGTGGGGAAATGGTTATCTTGTCGCGGACAAACTCGTTCGTCATAAACTTAAACACGACAAACACGACCCTACCTGCCTCACGTGGAATGAACTGAAACGGATCATGCAAAAAAAATTCTATCATGCCCGCTTGGAGAGGATTAGAGATTTTTTCGTGTTCGCTTGTTTCACCGGATTATCCTATGGAGATTTAAAGTCGCTCACGACTGAGGATTTTGAACTAAAAAATGACGAGAACGACTGGATCGACAAAGACCGGGGAAAAACATGCGTGAACGCGCAAATTTTATTTAGTGCCATCCCTCACTTGATTGTCGAGAAATACAAGAACGAGCGTCGGGGGAACGAGTTATTACCCATACGTAGCTGCCAGAAAACAAACGCGTATTTGAAAGAGATCGCCGTTTTATGTGGTATAAATAAAAATCTCACGTCACACGTGGCACGACATACATTCGCGACAACCGTAACACTAACCGAAGGTGTACCACTGGAATCTGTTTCTAAAATGTTAGGGCACACGAATACCGTCACGACACAAATTTACGCGAAAGTGGTAAATTCAAAACTAAGAAAAGACGCCGCGGCGTGGAACGCGAAAATGACAGGCATAGAGAACGAATTTAATTTACAAAATCAATAACAACGAATTAAAAATATCATCATGGACTTACAAATCATCCAAAGCAAAATTTACACGATCCGAGGTTACAAAGTAATGCTTGATTTTGATTTAGCTGAATTGTACCAGACAGAGACAAAAATTCTAAAAAGAGCTGTTAAGCGAAACATCGCACGCTTTCCCCCAGACTTCATGTTCACGCTTACAGGAGAAGAATTTACCAACTTGAGGTGCCAAATTGGCACCTCAAGTTGGGGAGGCTCTCGTTACGAACCTTTTGCCTTTACCCAAGAAGGGATAGCAATGCTAAGTGGAGTATTACGCTCGGATGTTGCCGTGCAAGTAAATATATCTATCATGCGTGCTTTTGTTCTGATGCGACAAATGATCATTAATTACGAAGAAATTTTAAAACGCATCGAGGAGTTGGAAGAAAGTACGGACGCGCAATTTAGCGAGATATATCAAGCCCTAACACGACTACTATCGAAACAAGAGAAAGATAAAGAAAGGCGACCGATCGGCTACCTTCCGGCTAGTGATTAAACTCAATCTAACCACTCTTGTATATAAAACGGTGTACCTTTCGGTACACCGATATAATCCATTTCCCAAATTAGAAGCCGGGTTTCACATGCAAAAGTCACGTGTAAGGTACGAGTTCTAAATTAGACCAGCCTCTTTCGCGAAGATAAAGATAAAATCAATAACCCGTGTCAAGCAATCTTGATACTTTCAAATAACAATTTTGATATATCTCTATCCATGTTAGCAAAATTCAAAAAATAAGAAAAGGTAGCCGTGGGTTAAACTGATGTTATATAGGGATTACGGCTACCTTAAAATTGGAAGGGGATTATGCCTCCTCCAATCACGAGATTTTTCTGGTTGCAAATATGTAAGTTCAAATCTCTTGCACCAAAAAAACGTCTTAAAAAAGAGTGCCGGGTGTATATACATTCAGAGGCAAGGAAGTAAATATCTATGCCACGAGTGAACCGGCAACTCTTGTTCTAGTGCAAACCGGGAGAAAAAAATAAACCCGGTAGCTATTCAAGTACCGGGATAGACAGAGGTCAAACACGGGTACTCAATCGCGTCGGAGGACTAGCTAACCCTTGGAAACGAAAGAGCAACACCGTGCCCGACCAGTTTTTATATATAGATAGTATATATATACGTGGTCGAAGCACAAGCGTTGCAACAATCATCAGGTGTTCCAAGATTAATATTACCAAGTTAAAAACTTGATAAAATTTCATCCAAGGAGAAATAGCTAGTTTCCGACCACACAGATGCAATACTGCACGCTAATACTTTTAAGAACGTTTAAAAGGCTCAAAACCTTTTCTTAGTTACAAAGAAACACAAAATTTTCAATCTTTGCAAATTTTATTCCTAATTTCACCTGCATAGCCAGCAAGTGGAATTATTCCACGATAACGGTATAGATCGAATCTAGCACGACACTATACCCTTCGTTTTCAATCAACACGCTAAATACATAACGTCCCGGGGGCACTGTATGATCGTGTTGTAATTCTATTATCCCTGCCCCTTGCATCGTGAACTGGCTCGCGGCGGCCGGGGATTCACTGTCAACGCTTTTAATGGAATACTTGACGGGAGCAGTCCCCAAAACACCCTCGATACTTGTTGATTGCCAAGGTATTTTGAATTTAATTTGTAATTCATCTTCTACCGGATCAAGAACAGATTTAACGACCATCGAATCCGGAGCGTAAACCGCGTCCCTTGTTTCCAAGTAACCGACCGTGATGTCTTGACAATTCGTGAAAATCAAGACCATCACGCCTAAAAAGATAATATACTTTTTCATAATCACTATTTTATAATTCGGTAAATTGATACGTGTAACTCAACGAGTGTACAACACCGCTTCGCGTTTCTATATTCGCGGAGGCGACACTTGCCATTTGCCCGCTGACCATCGCGTGAATAGACAGACCTTCCGCCCCGATGTCGGGAACCCCGCCGTATTCTGATCTCGTCCGGTACACTCGCAACTCCACGCCCGATAAGGTAGTCACCATCGTTCCACCCGTGAGCGTTCCCTTTACCTCGTAATCAAATTCTTCTTTCATTATCTTTCCGGGAACGACGTGAGAGAGAAGCATTTCCCGGCACAAGTCAACGGGAATGTCATCAACCCTCGCGTACAAGGGCTCGTCCTCTTCATCTACCGTTTTCAATAAAAATTGCTCGATGGATAAATCCGTCACGCCAAAAAACGTGATCTCCGGGTGTTCGTGATCTTTCCCGTCAAACAGATCCACCAATCCAGCCCGTTCAATCAAGAGTACCGTCGAATCCCAATCTTGTGGTTGCGTGTTTAAATATTCCCACATCGTGCAATCATGCTTTCCGTCAGCTAACCCGCTATCGTGAAAATAATCGTCACAGGAGCAGACTGCAAATAACAATCCAAGCAATATTAATATATTCTTCATAAATTCAGTTTTTTAATTAATAAGCGTATCCATTTCGTTTCCAGTAAGGCGTTTGTAATATCAAGGTATTATTATTAAACGCGATTTTCCCGATAGGAAGGAACAAAGCCCCGTCTTCAACGTCTTTATCAGTCAAGGTCTTGAATTTTCCCTTTAAACGTTCACGAAACGTCCCGTTACGCACGCAATCAAAATACCTGATTCCATTTCCCTCGATAAACAATTCCCTCTCTCGCTCGTCCTGTATCTCGTCCTGTAAACTGGCATCCGTCCCGGCATAATCAACCATTCCCGCCCGGTTCCGGATATGGTTTAGATCAACCCTCGCCCCGGCGTAATCCCCCGTGCGTACTTTACATTCAGCCCGTAATAATATAATATCAGCGAGCCGGATTAAAATTTCGTTCGCGTCGTACGATTTAATTTTACCCGCTTGATTACCTGAATCGTACTTTATAATCCTTTGATATTTATACACGTAGGCATTCCCTTTCGTGATAGAAGTCGATACTTTCGCCATGCTATCCAGTTTATAGAAATACTCTTCCCGTCTTTGGTCTTTCTCGTCCCGGTACATTTTATACACGGAATTATTACTGATTAGTAATCCCCTGCGTGCCGTGGATGCTGTTGTCAAGGGGACAACGGGCCACCACTGGCAATATCCTGCCAGGTAACCCGACCATCCGTTGCTGTCGTACTCCGTCTCCTTGAAATTACATTCTAAAATTCCCTCGCGACTATTACCGGGAATCACGATTTGGCAAACTTCTCGAATCGAGTTCACTAGCTTGTAACTATTATCAGTAATCACGCTATCACATTCTAAAATAGCCAAACGTAACAAATCCGGCTCTTTGTTTAACGCGGCTTTCCAAGCGTACAAGTGAGCCAAGATCGCGTGACAAGTACCACGAGATACAGCCTGTTTACTCGTTACTAGATTACCCTTAATATCTTTCAACTCGTTCGCCACGGGCAACAACTTTGCCGCTTCTTTCAAGTCTGAAATACATTGCCCCGCCACTTCTTGCCAAGGGGTACGGGACTTCATTCCCACGTCCTCCGCGTGGACGATCAACGGTAAATCCCCCCAGTTCTGTATCATGTAGAAATACACGTAAGCCCGAAGACCGAGAGCCTGCCCCCGGAAAAAATTGTACTGTTCAGGCGTCAAGTCGGCTCGGTCAATATTATCCAGTATTAGATTCGCCTCGTTGATAATATAATATTCAGTGTTCCAGTTGATACAAGGGTGCGTGGGCGTCCAAGATCGCGAAAGATCGTTGTTCGAGGGGTTCGCCCATGTCCCCATCACGTCAAACGGTAACCCACGATCACGATATTTAATCACTATATTGTCTGCCATGTAACGCCTGAAAGTTTGATACAAGCCATAATTAGCGGCGTCCAGATCACTCGCGTTCTTCCAGTAATTCACGTCCGTAACCCCCGTGTCCGATTCGACTGTCAGGAAATCTTCACAAGACGAGAGAAACAACGCCCCGATCAATAAATATAAATATTTTTTCATGTGATTATAAATTTAGCGTTAGACCAAAAGTGACACGTCGTGCTAACGGGTAATTTCCAAGATTATCCACCCCCGTGATCAATCCCACGCTCTCCGGGTCTGCCCCCGTGTAATTCGTCCACGTGAAAAGATTCTCACCCGACACGAAAAACCTTATACCCAATTTTAGTTTTTTCCTGATAACTTCAGGCAAGGTGTACCCGAGAACGAGCGTTTTTAATTTCAAGTAATTCACGCTCTCGACGTTCGCTGTCGTGTAAGAATTAAAAGAGCCTAATCCCGTTTCTAAACGATTCATCGGGAAATCAGCCTTATCCCCCGGTTCTTTCCAGAAAGTCACGTTTGCCAAATCCACGAACACCGGACGCACGGTTTCATCGGGGGAGAGACCTAACACCGTTCCCACGCTCTCGCCCCTAGCCGCGTTCAATATATGACGGTTAATCACGAAGTTAAACAACACGTTCAAATCGAATCCTTTCCAGTTTAGCGAGGACGTTATCCCACCCTGCGCGACAGGAACGGGGGAACCAGCGTACACCCGATCCTTGGAATCTATCACCCCGTCACCATTTACATCCTGTACCACTCGATCACCAGAGCGATAGTGTTGAGTGTTTGAATTTCCCCCGAGCAAGGTATATTTACCGTTTATAAACCTACCCGGCACCTCCTCGTCTGAATCGTATATTTTGCCCGTTTTTAAAACATAAATCCCGTTCAGGGGCTTGCCGATAATGCTTAAATTCGTGTTGCTGTTTTCCGTTTGGAAATCCCGCCTGTTCTCGCTTTTTTCCAATCTGTTCCAGTTACGGGCGATATTTAAACCAATGTTCCAATTCAATTTTTCACCCCTGATTATATCGTACTTTATCTCTAACTCTATACCCTCGTTAGAAATCGCGTAAGCGTTGCGCCACTGGTGGGCAAAAGCGGAGTAATTACCGGGTAATTGAACGGGGTACAGTAATTTATCCGTGTAACGATAATAATAATCAAGCACGACATTCAAGCGGGAATCGAACATACCCACATCCAAGCCGAAATCATACTGTGAAGTTTCTTCCCACGTGAGTTCGCGGTTACTTAACCCTCGCATTAAATCCGGGTGAATGGTCGGGTTTCCGAGGTAAGGATCGCCCGGTTCCAATACCCCCTGCGCGATATAGGGTTGATCGAATTGTTTTCCCGACGTCCCGTAAGATACCCTTAATTTCCCGTGATCCAGCACGCCCCTGCTCCAGTCTAAAAACTTCTCTTCACTAAAAATCCAAGCCACGGCGTAGGAGGGGAATGTACCCCAACGCACGTTTTCCCCGAACTTGGAACTCGCGTCCCGTCGCAAGGTAACAGACAGGAAATACCGTTGCAAGTAATTGTAATTCACACGCCCGAACACGCCGACCATCGTGCTAACCTCACGCCCGGTCGTCGCGTCTTTTAGCGTCCGGTTGTCGTTCACGTCGTAAACATTCCCGTACCAGCTTATATAATGTATCAAATCCGAAGGTGACGCTTTTCCCCACGCCCCGATCATGTTCATTTCATCTTTTTGAAAGGACACGCCCAGTAACACGTCCACGGTATGTTGCTCCGCGAACGTCTGTTTATAGGTTAAAAGATTTTCATTGAGAAGCATTAAATTTCGCTCGACCTGTCCAGATGAATAACTCTCGTTATACTCGTCAAGGTCTGAAGGGATGAACAAATTTTGATTTTGTTGCGTGTAATCCAACGACACGGAAGATTTCAATTTCAACCCTTCCAGTATCTCGTAAGACAAGTCAAGCGAGGTTCTCAAACGGTAAGATTCGTTGTTTTCCTTGATCGTGTTAAACCGCTTGATCATTTCGTCAAAAGCAACCGTCCCCTTTCCCGGCAGCAAGGTTGACATGGTTAGCAACTCGTTGGGGATCTGTTCCAACTCTTCACCGGAGGTAAAGCCCGTGTAAGCCGTGAGCCGAGAGGCTCGTTTACGTCCCGTTCGAGCCAGATAAAAGCGAAAGTTACTTTCAATTTTAGGTAACGGCTTGATGAAGATATTCCCCAAGAGGTTCACGCGACTAAAGCCCGTGTTTCTCAGCACCCCGTCTTCATCGTAATACCCCAAGCCGATATTATAGCTTGTATTCACGCTCCCTCCTGATAACTGCAAGTTAGCGTTTAGCACCTTCGCCGTCCTGAAATAGTATTTAAAAAAGTTCGTGCTATTGTTATAAAACGGGTTCAAGCTGTCTTGAAAGGCGGCTATACCCGCCCCGTCACCTTTATTCCAGAAATAATTATGGTGCATTTGTTCCCTGTACGCCTCCGCGTTCGATCCGATATACCTGTACGTGTTGGTTTCACGGTCAAAAATGGCTTGCTCGAAATTTCGCAACGCCTCCATCCGGAGAAGACGTTCCGCGTTTCCTCCCGTTAAATCCGGTAACGAGGGGTTGAACGAGAAAGTGCGGGACACGTTCACGCTGATTTTCGCCCGTTGATTCAGCCGTCCGCTTTTCGTTGTCACGAGGATTACCCCGTTCGCGGCGCGTGAACCGTATATAGCGGCAGAAGCGGCATCCTTTAACACCTGCACGCTCTCTATATCGTTCGGGTCTATTTCCGCCAGCGTGTTCGTCCCTGTCAACGGGGACGTGAAAGCCTGCATCGGTACACCGTCAATCACCCACAGGGGATTGCTATACCGTTGTTCTCCCTCTATGTCGAAACTGTTATACCCCCGGATATTCAATGCCGTTCCACCACCACCGGGTGCGCCCGTCATGTTCGTCACGTTCATCCCCGCGACTCGTCCCTGCAACAAGTTGGATAAAGAGGGGGAAGGTACATCTCGTATATCTTCACCCCTCACCACGGACATGGCACCCACGACCTCCCTTTTGCTCTGCGTGCCGTAAGCGACCACGGTCACCTCATCGAGCTTGGAGATACTTTCTTTCATTCTCACGTTTAGCGGTTGTTCTGCCTTGAACGTGGCTTTCACGGTTTCATAACCGATAAACGAGAAAACAAGCACGCCACCGGATCGGGCTAATTTTAACTGGAAATTCCCGTTCACGTCGGTAATGACACCCACTTTCGTGGAATCCAGAAGAACCGTTACGCCCGGCAAGGGCTGCCCCTTTTCATCCACGACCTTTCCCTTTACAATACAATCTTTTATCCCCGTGCTATCTCTGATTAGAACAGCCTTCGATGTTAGGGACAGGCAACATAACAGGGGCAAAATCAGCATACTGATGATTGTTGACACTCCAACCCCCCGCTGTCGTGAAGGCTTGATTCTTACTCGCGCTGGTAATCTTTTTACCCTCGCTTTCGGTTGTAATTTTTTTTTCATAATTTTGATTGTTAATTGGTAAAACAATTAGTACTAGGGGGTGTATTCTTCGCCTGAGAAACATTGAATACACTCCTTTTTTAGTTTTCCATACTTTCCTTCCCCTCTTCCAAATTTACTTGTCCATCTCCCGGTATCTCTTTCATTTTATTTCTCAATTCACCCGGAAAATAGAGTTCCATAATTCGCTCCATGCTTCTCAAATGCCGCAGGCTGTAAGCGTAATAATGAGCGATCAAGGCTTTCATTCTTAGCAACCGGTACAATGAATTGCCCGTAAGATTCCAAGCGTTCACTCATTTTACGTTTCTTCTTTTTCTCTCCCTCCTTCTCCGTGAAGTAGAACCCGAACACGTGGTATATCTCCACGTAATGCATCTCGAAATTACAATGATTCATCACGCTTAACAGCTTCACGATTTTTTGCTGCGTGTTGTACAGAATTTGTAATTTCTCACCGATTCCTCCTTTTCAACGGAAGGGCAAAGTAATTTTGCTTCAGTCAAAAAGAATTCTTTCAATTCTTCATCATCAATAAGTTCATGATCTTCTTTCATTTTGTTATCAGTTATTATTATTACATCATTCTTCACTATTCAACTTCTACATTACAATATTATCAATCAAAACATATAAATATCTATCAAATTTCGCCCCTTAAACATTTGATAACTTTTCTCTCCAACATATTTTCCAATTCGCACCCTATAGGGTGCGAATTACTTTAAAAAAAAGCTCTTTATTTATTAAATTTTTCCATTATGAAGTCAAAAATTGAATTATATACGATAGAGAAAGTAAAAGAACGCAGAGAACAGCTAGATATGAAATTAACCTATTTTGCTGATTGTATGAATATGTCTCATCAATTTATCTCTAAAATAGAAGATTGTGATACAGACAAAGCATATAATCTTGATCATTTGAATGACATAGCTGTTCTCCTTGAATGTTCTATAAAAGATTTCTTCCCAGATAAACCTTTTAAGAACAACAAAAAATAACAATCATTTCTCTCCTTTTTAGATTGTGATATTTTTTTCATGGTATTGTATTTAAGTTAGCAAATAGTATTCCTCGCAAAACTAATTATTCAGTTTTTGAATTATTATTAGATCCGGTTAAATCAAAAATCACGTTTCGCTTTGATAGTATAATCCACAAACAATATTTTGATCATCCTTACAAACTAAACGTTTCCCCACAAGATTACGATTATTTTTCCGTAAACAATACAACAAAGATATGATTTCAAAAAAACACTTCCAAAGAAATTAGAATAAAAAACTTTACCATGACAAAGTTTTCTATTCCAATAATAATATTTCCTTTATCAAAATTATACTATAATGAAAACATCTATTGATAAATACATCATTCAAAGAGTAAAAGAAATTCGAGACGCAAAAGGAATAAAGCAAGACGAAATAAATGACAAACTTGGATTTGCCACAGGTTCCGGCTATATCGGAGGCGTTGAAGCAAATGGAAAAGCAAAATACAACATTTATCATCTAAATGAACTAGCCAAAATTCTTGACTGTGATATTGCAGATTTTTTTCCACGCCCGTATCAAGAAGAAAATTCTTTAAAAGAATATCGAGATTATCTTGCAGAGGCAAGAAGGAAAGCAAAGGAAAAAAGAGGACGAAAAGAAAAGTAACTTAATATACTCCTTTTTTTAGTTTTTCATTATTT
>ERZ857951.3894-NODE-3894-length-10466-cov-2.609740_pt1 | contig 10466 bp, 8 predicted proteins | sample MGYA00519759_ERZ857951 | MGnify/ENA primary metagenome ERZ857951 (study PRJEB31778, sample SAMEA3449377) | human gut metagenome | biome: human gut; feature: human-associated habitat; material: faeces | place: United Kingdom | collected 2010/2012 ... | reverse complement strand
AAGAACCTCACAACATCCGGTATATTACTTCGTGAGAAATGATATATCATTTAAGATGAAAGGATATAAGCGTGGAGAAAGAGTTATTGTATAAGAAAATCTATGATGATTTGCTGGAGGCTATTGAAAAAGGGATATATCCGCCCGGTTCGAAGCTTCCTTCCGAAAAGGAATTGATGGAACAGTATAATGTGAGCAGAATCACCAGTAAAAAGGCTCTGGAAATGCTGGCTGACCGGAATATTATTGTCAGGATGCCGGGAAAGGGTTCGTTTGTACTGGAAGAGAATGAGCAGGACAGAGAGAATCTTCCGGCGGTGCCGCAGACCGTGGAACCGGTAAGAAAAGGGAAAATGCTGGGTGTTATTCTGGATTTTTTCAGTGGTTTCTTTGGGTGTGAGCTGATAGCCGGGATTGAGCATGAGTGTTGGTCTAAAAATTATCATATGATCCTGAAGTGTACCTACGGAAATGTGGAGGCAGAGAGCAGAGCAATTGACGAACTGATGGAACTTGGTGTTGACGGGATTATTCTGATGTGTGTGCAGGGGGAAAATTACAGTACAAGGATTGTGAAGCTTGCACTGGATAAATTTCCGGTAATACTGGTCGACCGGGCGCTTAAAGGACTTCCGATTCCCTGTATTGGCACAGATAATTACAGGGCAGCCCAGGATCTGGTGAATATCTTGCTGGAAGAAGGACATGAAAAGATTTGTTTTGTATCCCAGGCTCCGTTGGAGACATCTTCTGTGGAGGAACGGTTTAATGGGTACAGGGATACCATGCTCGAACACAAGATCCTGACGAATGAAGATCTGTGGATGATCGACCTGGACAGTCTGGTTGAAAATATCGAAGAAACCAGGGAAAAAGAAAAAAAGGTAATGGAAGCGATTGAAAACTATGTGGAAAATCATCCGCAGGTGACTGCCTTTTTTACGGTTGATCTGCAGACAGGTGTACTGGTGTATAGAGTATTGCAGAAAAAGAATCTCAGGAAAGAGATTGTCTTTTTTGATGGTGTGGAAGAGGGATATGAGTTTCACACGTATTGCACGCACGTTATGCAGGGGCAGTACCTTATGGGGGCAATGGCGGTGAAAAATCTGTGTCGTCTTATCAAAGGAGGCGAAGTGGAATTACGGAAATATGTCCCGTACAGTATTATCAGAAAAGATCCACAGATGTAAAAGAAACAGGTGATGTTTGATATAACAGTTTTGAAAAAAGAATTGACATATTAATATATCAATAGTATGATATGAATGTACAAGGGTGTATGCAAAAATAAAATATAAGAAAAGGAGAAGCTGTATGAAGTTAATGCATTCAGAATGGCAGGACAGAGTAAAGCACTGGGTTCGTACATTGAGAGATGATTTTTATGAACCGTTGGGGGAAATTCGATGGGAAGCTTTTCGAACCATGGATCATCTATCTCCGGAAGAAGCATTACAGGGGCACTTTATGTCGACAGAACCAGGCTTCATATGGGGGAAAACCTGGGAATACTGTTGGTTTAAAGGCACTGTGATCCTTCCTAAAGCAGCAGAAGGAAAGAGAATCGTGATGAACCTGGATGCCGGAGGAGAATCCACCGTATTTGTCAATGGAAAGGCATTCGGAAATTACCGTGCGGCATGGGTGGATGAACCACATCAGTTTATTGAAGATAACTGTCTGGCAGTCAGCGGAAAAGAAGGCGACACCTATGAGATCCTGATGGAAACATATGCAGGTCATTTTTATCCGGAGGCACCAACGGGGGGCTGCGCGACGGGACCGGTGTTGCCGGGGGCATATACAGATCCGAAAAAAGAAGGGGCAAGATGTGTTCTGGGTACTTCCACTTTTGGAGTGTGGAACGAAGATGCATATCAGCTGTTTATGGATGTGGATACACTGGGACGTCTTCTGGAAACGATGGATTCCACAACACTGCGTGCTGCGAAAATTGCAAAAGCATTAGAGAAATTTACACTGATCGTGGATTTTGAACAGCCGCGGGAAGCACGGATCGCATCTTATAAAGAAGCGAGAGAAGCATTAAGACCGCTGATGGAAGCAAAGAACGGTTCTACGATGCCGGTATTCTATGCGATTGGTAATGCGCATCTGGACCTGGCATGGTTATGGCCGATGGAAGAGACACATCGGAAAACAGAGCGTACCTTTGCGGCACAGCTGCGTCTGATCGAGCAGTATCCGGAATATAAATATGTGCAGAGTCAGCCTGCAGCATATGAGATGTGCCGGAAGTATTATCCGGAGTTGTTTGAACGGATCAAAGAAGCGATCAAAGGTGGCCAGTGGATCGCTGATGGAGCTATGTGGGTAGAGCCGGATACCAATATGGCCAGCGGTGAGGCACTGATCCGTCAGTTGGTTCACGGAAAACGCTACTATAAAGAAGAGCTGGGAGTGGACAGTGAAGTATTATGGCTTCCGGATACTTTTGGATATACGGCAGCACTGCCACAGATTCTGAAAGGCTGTGGCGTGAATTATCTGGTAACACAGAAAATTTTCTGGTCTTATAACGAAGGAGAACAGTTCCCGTATCATTACTTCACCTGGCAGGGTATGGACGGCAGTGAGATTGATTCTTTCTTACCGACCAGTTATACCTATCGGACACATCCGAGTGAAGTAAATAAAATCTGGAAGAATCGTGTGCAGGTGCAGGATCTGGATGCTTTCCTGCTTCCGTTCGGATATGGAGATGGTGGCGGCGGCCCGGCAAGAGATTTTATCGAATCTGCAAAACGTCAGGAAGATCTGGAAGGCGGCGTAAAAGTAAAAATGGCAGGTCCGCTGGAATTCTTCCACGATATGGAAGCGCAGGGCGGCCCGGCAAATACTTATGTTGGAGAATTGTATTTCAGCGCCCACAGAGGAACGTATACTTCTCAGGCGATGGTAAAACAGAACAACAGAAGATGCGAACTGGCACTGCGTGAGATGGAGATGTGGAGTACTCTGGCAATGAATAAAGGCATGGCCTATGATTTTTCCAAAGCAGATGCTTTATGGAAAAAACTTCTGTTACATCAGTTCCATGATATTCTTCCGGGTTCCAGTATTGCAAAAGTTTATGTGGATGCAGAAAAAGCGTTTCATGAGATTCTGGATGGTGTGGAAGAATTGCAGGCAGATGCACTGAGTGAGCTGACCGATCAGAAAGAATCTCAGGCAGTGACCGTATTTAACTCTTTAAGTTTTCCGAGAAAGATGCTGGTAGAGCTTCCGGCTGCATTTGCAAACGGAGCGAAAACAGTGGATGGAACCGCTGTACAGGTACAGAAGATCGGTGATACTGTGAAAGCTTCCGTAGAAGTACCGTCCTGTGGAGCAGTTTCTCTGATTCCGGCAGAAGGTCAGGGGGAAGAAAAGGCAGTTGCAGTAGAAACATGTGATGGTGGATTTACCATGGAAAACAGCCAGGTAAAAGCAGTCATAAACGAAAAAGGCGAGGTGATTTCTTTCGTACTGAAAGAGTCCGGAAGAGAGTTCGCAGCAGATGCCATGAACCGCTTCCATCTGTACAAAGATGTACCACGTATGTTTGATGCATGGGATATTGATTCCAATTATATCGATCAGGAAATTGAGGCGGCAAAAAATGTTGCGGTTTCCATGGAAGCAGATGGTCTGGAAGGCGTGCTGAAAGTAACCGGAGAGATCAGCAATTCCACCTTTACACAGTATATCCGTCTGGCGGCAGACAGCCGAAGAATCGAGTTTGAGACAGAGGTTGACTGGAAAGAAATGCATCGTCTGTTAAAGGCAGGATTCCCGGTAAATGTTTATGCGGAAAATGGTATCAATGAGATGCAGTTCGGATTCGTGGAACATCCGACACATCGTTCCAGAGCTTATGACAAAGATCGGTTTGAAGTATGCAATCACCGTTACAGTGCACTTGCTGACGGCGCACATGGTGCAGCGGTGTTGAATGACTGTAAATACGGAATCAGTATGAATGGAAATGCTCTGGAGCTGACACTGCTTCGTGCAGGTACCTGCCCGGAAATGTGTGCAGATAACAGAGTTCATCACTTCACCTATGCATTTACCGCATGGGAGGGAAGTTTTGCAGAGAGTGATGTGGCAAGACAGGGGTACGAACTGAATGTAAAACCGGTAGTTGCCGGCGGTGCAGTACCGACGTTCAGTGCACTCACCATTGATAAAGAGAATGTTATTCTGGATACCATGAAACCGGCAGAAGACGGAAGTGGAGATATTATTCTTCGTCTGTATGAATCCAAGAAGGCTGCGGTTTTGGCAACAGTTACTTTATCGGATCTGTTACAGGGAGAGAAGGTTTATCTTTGCGATATGCTGGAGAACTGTAAGGAAGAGATTTTGGTGGAAAACGGAGAGATTTCGTTGAACTTCCGGGCGTTTGAGGTTAAGACGGTTCGGATTAAGAAGTAAAATAATAGTGTTCTGAAGGGGACGAACCCGCAGGACGCACATAGAAAAACAGACACCCGCTGGTAACGCACAGCTGAGCTAGTCACCAACTACGACTAAGTTCACGATGGTCAGCTGACCATCGCGAAAGTTTACGTAGGTGCCGGATCTCATCTGTGCTAAGGGCACCAGCAGAAGGGTGTCTGTTTTTCTATGTGAGTCCCCCGGTTTCGTCCGCCTTGCACATCGTCCTTTTCAGGAGTTCTCAACTAATCTTTTATTTACCTTCCCTGAACTTATTAATCGCCTCATAATTCTTAGACATATCCACATTCGGATCCGGTGTTGTCTCCGGTCCCCGTTTGAATACCGGTTTCAGCAGAATCGGCGCAATAATGGTCGTCAGGATAACCACGATAACAACCGGTCCCATAACTGCCGTCGACATCATTCCCAGGCTCTCTCCCTTACTTGCCACGATCAGCGCAACCTCACCTCGGGAGATCATACCCACACCGATACGAATCGCCTGATAATTCTTATAGTGACAGAGCTTTGCACCCAGACCACATCCGACTACTTTGGTCAGGATAGCGACAATGGTAAGCACTACCGCAAATGCAACGATCGTACCATTCATTTCCGGAAGACTTACCTTCAGACCAATGCTTGCAAAAAAGATCGGTGAAAGATATGTATAAGAAAGCACGTCAAATCTGGATGCGATATACGGCTCTCTCTGGGTCATAGAGATAATCAGACCTGCAAAATAAGCTCCAGTGATATCGGCAACGCCAAAAAACTGTTCTGCCGCATAGGACATAAACAGACAGAATACAAAGGATACGATTACATGTCTCTGCAGACCTGTACCTTCCCCCGCACTCCATTTGCTGAAGAACTTATAGAAAATAAATCCTGCCACAGCAACAAAGATAAAGAAACCAATAATCTTTAGTAACACAATTGAAATCTTAACTGATTCATCTGCCATACTGGTGATCAGTGTCAGTGCAATGATACCAAGAATATCATCGATAACTGCCGCACCAAGAATCGCGTTACCGGAACGGGTTTTTAATTTTCCAAGTTCTTTCAGTGTCTCAACTGTGATACTTACGGAAGTTGCTGTCAGGATCACACCGATAAATACATTCTGCAAAAACAGACTGCAGGATGCATCTGATTCGAGCATACCCGGACGGTTAAAGAACGCTGCTACGGCATAGCCACCAACCAGAGGTACCAGTACACCGATCAGTGCAATGATCAGTGCGGATTTGCCGCTTTTTTTCAGTTCCTGTACATCCGTCTCCATACCGGCACAGAACATCAGGACGATTACGCCAACTTCCGCTGTATCGCTAATAAAGTCAGTCGGTGTAATAATTCCGAGAATACCAGGGCCGAGAATAACTCCGGCAAGCAGTGCACCTACAACCTGTGGCATACTGAATTTTCTGGTCAGAAGCCCCAGGACTTTTGTTGATAACAGGATCAGGCAGAGATCCAGTAAGAATTTATACGTTTCCATTTTTAATAAACATCCTTTCTATTATAAAAATATATCTCTTTATTCATAACAGAAATGATGCTTTTTTCGACCGTCCATATCCTGCATATAACGGATCACATACACCATCCGCTCCAGATACTTCCTGCTGAACTTCTCAATCTGTCCAGTCCCTGAAAGCAGAGTCCCGAGAAACATCAGAAACTCGCCCAGTGCCAGATAATACAGCAACCGTTCACCGTCCTGGGACTGCCGGTTTTCTTCTTTTCCCTCATTGAAAGGCCCGTTTTCATTTTCCTCTTTCTTGCAGTCTACCAGTTTCATATCTTCCGAAAAAGAAGTGAGTACTGTCTCCTTCTCCGATAACATCCACTGCGGATTGCCGGATGGCACATGAACCTGAATGCTTCCCAAAAGAAAGAGAACCGCCAGACTATATACAATGATTTTTCTGATTTTGTCCTTTTTTTTCATGTCATTTCATCATACTCCATTACAGTTCCACACCGCAGTTCTCAGAACAGTCCCCTTATGTCCTTAAACGTAACAAACACAAGCAGCCCCATCAGCAAAAGCAGTCCTGCAAAATGCACCATGCCTTCTGCCTCCCGGTTCACCGGTTTTCCTCTGACTGCCTCGATCAGTAAAAATACCAGTCGGCCGCCATCCAGTGCCGGGAGCGGAAGCAGATTGGCAACTCCCAGATTCGCGGAAATCAGAATCATCATATTGATCATCGTAAGCCAGGTCATCAGTGTGCCCTCACTTTTACTTTCCTGATAAGCATCTCCGATCACATTCACCACTCCCACCGGACCGGACAGGCTGTCCATTCCCAGTTTTCCTGTGATCAGAAGTTTCAATCCTTCCAGCGTACTGTTGATCCAGTACCGCACTTCCAGGGCACTGTACCTGATCACACCGAGAGCATTGGTTTTTTCCCGTCCGAGATTATAGGAAAATCCCTGTTCCACATAGTGGACTGCCTGTGGAATCACCTCCACATCATAATCCAGGCCATCCCGCAGATATGTCAGCGTTATTTTCTGATCTGTCAGCGGATGATCTTCGAAATACCGACTCAACGCCTCACCGGATGCAATTTCATTACCATCCACCGCCGCAATGTAGTCACCTGCCTGAAGCCCCGCACCTGCCAGTGCGCCACCGATTGTTACCGACTGGATCTGCGCCTGACTTTCATCCGGATTATAACTGAATCCCAGCATATAACGTTCTTCCGTTGCAGGATGATAGGTCAGAGTTTCTTTTTTCCCATCTCTTTTTACAGTAACTGCGATATCTTTATCTTCCAACCCTTCCAGTGTCAGATAAGAATACAGCTCTCTTCCCAGATAAATCTTCTTCCCATCAAAGGAAGTGATCAGATCACCTTCTTTCAGCCCTGCAGCTTCTTCCGGCGTCCCTTCTTTTACCTGTGTGACAACCGGAGGATCGTATCCGATAATACCTATAATAATCATTGCACCGAAAAATGCAAGAATAAAATTAAAAATCGGTCCTGCGGCAATGACGGAAAAACGTCTCCAGACAGATTTGCTGTTAAATGTCCCTTCTCCGTTATCTTCTCCATCTTCTCCCCGCATCATACAGGAACCGCCAAAAGGAATCAGTTTCAGTGAATACCTCGTCGTTCCCCGCTGCGTTGACAGTATCCTTGGTCCCATTCCCACAGAAAATTCTTCCACCACGATGCCATTCGTCTTTGCCAGTAAAAAATGTCCGAACTCATGTACGATAATTACGATACCAAGAATCAGAACAGCGATTATACTACTCAAACACTCCACCTGCTTTCCATCCATTCATAGGTTTTTGCTTCAGTTTCCAGAATTTCTTCCAGACACGGATGTTCGATCACCTGGTGACGATCCATGGCCTCCCGGATGCTTCGGTAAATATCCAGAAATCCGATCTGTCCATGCAGGAATTTTGCAACTGCCCGCTCATTGGCCGCATTGAAAACCGTCGGCATACTGCCACCTCTACGTGATGCTTCCATCGCCATCGGCAACCCCAGAAACGTCTCCATATCCGGTTCCTCAAACGTAATCTCCGTCAGTGTCTTAAAGTCCAGCCGTTCTCCCGGAAGATACCTTCTGTGTGGATAATACAGTGCATACTGGATCGGCAGTTTCATGTCCGGTGTACCGAGCTGTGCCATCACCGCACCATCGACAAATTCTACCATCGAATGAATGATGCTCTTTGGCTGTACCACAACCTGAATATGATCCAGATCCACGTCAAAGAGCCACTTTGCCTCCATCACTTCCAGTCCTTTGTTGACAAGCGTTGCCGAGTCGATCGTGATCTTCTGTCCCATCGCCCAGTTCGGATGTTTCAGTGCGTCTTCCACTTTTACATGTGCAAGATCTGATGCTTTCATTCCACGGAATGGTCCGCCGGATGCTGTGATCAGCAATTTATGAATCTCTCTCTTATCCTCTCCGTGAATCGCCTGAAAAATTGCACTGTGTTCACTGTCCACCGGAAGGATCTGTACTCCTTTTTCTTTTGCCATCGGCATGATCAGATGCCCTGCCGTTACCAGTGTCTCTTTATTGGCAAGTGCAATATCTTTTCCCGCCTGAATGGCCGCGATAGTCGGGCGGATCCCGATCATTCCTACGATCGCCGTGACCAGGATCTGACTTTCTTCCAGCTGTGCCAGCTGCAACAGCCCATCCATGCCGCTGACGACTTTTACATCCAGATCGCGAACTTTTCCTGCCAGGATCTTCGCCTGCTCTTCGTCCCAGACTGCTGCCAGAGACGGATGAAATTCCCTGATCTGTTTTTCCAGCAGAGTGATATTGCTTCCTGCACTCAAACCGGCCACCCGGATATCCTGGTTTTCTCTTACTACTTCCAGAGTCTGCGTTCCGATAGAACCGGTCGACCCTAAAATTGCAATTGTTTTTTCCATAGTATGTTCTCTCCTCCACGTCCTATGCATCATTTTACATTAGAGTAATCGCCAGTGCGTAAATAACCGGTGCAGTAAAGATCACACTGTCAAACCGATCCAGAATACCGCCATGACCGGGGATCAAGGTTCCATAATCTTTGATATTTTCCTGTCTCTTGATCGCAGAAGCAGCCAGATCTCCCACCATAGATACCAGTGCTCCCACACCACAGATGATCGCGTAAATCAGAGGTGTATGAGCCGGATTCGGGTTATAAGCGCCCGTCGCTGCCGCATAAATCGCTCCCAGAAGTGCAGCACCGAGAACACCTCCGACAGCTCCCTCGATGGATTTTTTGGGGCTTAAGACCGGTGCCATCTTATGTTTTCCGATCAGTACACCCACACAGTATGCGCAGGTATCACATCCCCAGGAACATAAAAAGATCAGCCATACCAGAAAAGCTCCACCCGGCAGCACGCGGGTCTGATAGATATAAGACAGCATCACACCCACATAAACCATACCGAAAAATGCAGTCATGATCTGTTTATTCTGATATTTTGGATACGTAAATACAAAAATGCACATCATTACCAGCACACCAAGGATCACTGCCGGCAGATGATAACTTACCGGCAGATAAGCAATTGTCAGATAATAAATCACAACTGCCAGATAACCGGCAATTTCCAGTCCGTTTGTCTTTCCTTCATGGACACCCGCTGCCCGGTATAATTCCTGCATACCGATACAGGAAACTCCGATCAACGTCACCAGAAGCACCGGTCCGGAACAGATAATTGTAGCAAGTGCCAGGATCACCAGGACAATTCCGCTGATCAATCTTGTCTTAAACATCCTATTCCTCCTTTACACCGCCATATCTGCGGTCTCTCTCATTGTATTTTTCAATTGCTTTTACCAGTTCTTCTTTTTTAAAATCCGGCCACGGCACATCGGTAAAATAAAATTCGCTATATGCCAGCTGCCACAGCAGGTAATTAGACAACCGCAGTTCTCCGCTGGTACGGATCATCAGATCCGGATCCGGGATCCCGGCCGTATCCAGATAATCTGATATCGTATCTTCACTCACCGGTGTCTCCAGCTTTCCGGCTTTCTGATCTTCCAGCATCCGGTTCACTGCTCTGGTGATTTCATCTCTGCTTCCATAATTCAGTGCGATCGTAAAATTGATCCCTGTATTATCTTTGGATGCCTTCTCAAGCTCAACGATCTTCTCCTGTAAATCTTCGGAAAGTCCTGTGATATCTCCGATCACTCTGACTTTCATATTATTTTTATTTGCACGCTTGATACATGTCTTTAAATAATCACGAAGCAGTTTCATCAATGCATTTACTTCGTCCTGTGGGCGTTTCCAGTTCTCTGTTGAAAAAGCATAAACTGTTAAATATTTAATTCCAAGATCATGTGCATCTTCTATGATCTGTTCCACCACTTTACTTCCCTGTCTATGTCCCATATTCCTAGGTAAATGGCGTTTTTTTGCCCATCTTCCATTCCCATCTAAGATAATGGCCACATGTTGTGGAATATTTAAATTCTCCATTTGGACCTCCTGTGTATCATAT
>ERZ857951.3892-NODE-3892-length-10471-cov-2.457277_pt1 | contig 10471 bp, 6 predicted proteins | sample MGYA00519759_ERZ857951 | MGnify/ENA primary metagenome ERZ857951 (study PRJEB31778, sample SAMEA3449377) | human gut metagenome | biome: human gut; feature: human-associated habitat; material: faeces | place: United Kingdom | collected 2010/2012 ... | reverse complement strand
GGCTTCCGCGCCGGTGTAGGCGGTATAGAACAGCGAATCGGACATGACGTTCATGCCCACCTGTTTGGTGGTCACGAGCGAGCGGCGCCCGGAATAGGCCGCGCCCGCAGCGGCGTCCATCGCCACCTTCTCGTTTACCGACCATTCGGAGTATATTTCTTTGTACTTGCTGACGTTTTCAAGGATTTCCGAACTGGGTGTCCCCGGATAGCCGCAGGCGATCTCTATGCGCGCTTCCAGCGCGCCCCGTGCGAGGGCCTCGTTGCCGGACAGAAGTTTCTTCATCGGCTTTTCTCCATCAAGATTAGTCGGTTTCCCCGCAATGCCGTGCCGGAGCCACCTGCATCACGATGTCCACAATGCGTACGCCTTCCCCTTCCGGCAGCACCATGACCGGGTTCAGGTCGAGCGAAACGAGCCTGTCGCCCAGCGCGCAGCACATGGCTGCCACCCGGACGAGCACATCGGAGAGGGCTTCCACGTCGGACGCGGCGCGCCCCCGGAAGCCGGTAAGCAACTTGGCGGCCTTGAGCCTGCCGATCATGGCGCGGGCGCCTTCGGGGGAGAGCGGGGCCAGCTCAAGCGAAACGTCGCGCAGCAGCTCCACGAACACGCCGCCGAGCCCCACCATGACCGCCGATCCGAACCCGCCGTCACGGTTCACGCCGACGATGGTTTCCACCACGTCGCCGGATTTGCCGCCCGCGCTCCGTACCATGCCCTGCACGAGCATCCCCTCGCGCCGCGCGCCCGCATGGTGCTGGGCAAGGATGCCTTCAAGCTCGCGCCATGCCGCCGCGAATTCCGCGCCGGTGCGGAGGTTGAGCTTGACGAGGCCGGTCTCGGTCTTGTGCGCGATGTCGGGGGAGGCGGCTTTCAGGGCGACGGGATAGCCGATGCGCCCGGCTGCCGCCATGCCTTCCTCAAGCGAAACCGCAAGCTCCTCGTGATCTATGGCGATCCCGAAATGGCGCAGCAGGCGGGCGGAAAGCGCGTAGGGCAATACGCCCGAACTGGCGTCGAGTTCCGAAGCCAGTTCGGGGGGGAGTATGGAAGGAGTGGAGGAATCCTTCCGGGGGGAGGGAGATGCCGTTTTCGCCGCGCGCGCGGCGCACCAGTCTATCCAGCGCCGGACGGCGGGGATGCCCACGCCGCTGCCCTGCACCACGGGGACGTTGCCCTGTGCGAGGATATCGCTGATGACCGGATCGATGCCGCCGGAGATATTGGAAACGACGATGACCGGCTTGCCGGAGGCGGCGCGCACGGCGACGGCGGCGCGGGCCACGTCCGAGAACTGCTCCACCTGTTCGGGGGCCATGTTGCCGGGGATGTCCTGCGAGACGATGAGCGTTTCCACATCCTCTTCGGCGGCGAGGATGCCGAGGCTGGCGGGGTAGGCCTCGCGCAGATCGCCGCTGCCCCACGCGTCGAGGGGGTTGGCGATGGGGGCGTAGGGCGGGAGCACCTTGCGGAGCCGTTCCTTCCCGGCCTCTGAAATGGGCGGGAAGATGAGGCCGCTGTCCGAGCATACGTCCGCCAACATGCCCATTTCGCCGCCGGAAACCGTGGCCATCCCCACCTTCGGCGAACCGGCGGAAAGGCCGCGCAGCCCGCTGAACAGGACGGCGGTTTCAAGCAGATCGTCGAGGGTGTTGACCCGCATGACGTTGGCACGGCGGAAAAAGGCGTCGAGTATCCGGTCGCTTCCCGCGATGGCCCCGGTATGGGTGGCCGCCACGCGGCAGGCAAGCTCTGAGCGCCCGACCTTGAGCGCGATGACGGGCTTGCCCTTTTCCGCGGCGCGGGAACACGCGGCGGCGAAGGCTTCCGGGTCGCGGATGGTTTCGATGAACAGGGCGATCACATGCGTGGCGTCGTCGTCGGCCAGATAGTCCATGTAGTCGGCGAGCCCGAGGGCCGCCTCGTTGCCGGAGGAAATGAGGCGGGAGAAACCGGCCATGCGGTTGGCGTTGCCGAGCGCCAGCAGCACCGCGCCGCTCTGGGCGATGACGCCGATGTCGCCGGGGCGGAACGCCTGCGGGAGCGGGGCGCTGTACATGCAGGTCTTGTCGGTGATGTTGGCATAGCCCACGCAGTTCGGGCCGCAGAACAGCAGGCCGGACTCATGGCAGAAATCGTGGATGCGCCGCTGCATGGCCCGGCCTTCCCCGCCCGTTTCGGCAAAGCCGCTGGCAAAACCCCAGACCCCCTTGACGCCTGCGGCGTGCGCCTCCTCAAGCATGGGCAGCAGCGAACGGCTGCCCAGCAGCACGGCGGCGCAGTCCGCCGGGGCGGGGAGATCGCGCAGGGACGCGTAGCAGGGATATCCAAAAATCTCTTTATACTTTGGGTTGATGGGATACACCGTGCCCGTATAGCCGAGGCGCTGCATGTTCCTGAGGACGATGGAACCCGCCCCGCCGTTGGGGGATGCGCCGATCACCGCGATGGAGCGTGGCGTGAACAAGGGATCCAGTTTCCAGGGGGATTTTTTCACGGGAGACTCCTTTGTCCGGCAGTCGGGGGAGTGCCTTGCGGCGTTCTGGTTTGGGACACCGGCTGTTTTTATTGTTCACTATATGAACTAAAATTCATAATGCGAAAATATGAGGTTCGCCAAAAGAAGTCAAGCGGCAGGGGCGAAAAAGGGAAGCCTTGCCGAAAGATTTTTGCTTTTCCTTATCCACATGCAGGAAAAGCGTTTTTTGCCCGGAAGGCGGGATGTGGGCAGGCTGCCCGTTGCCGCCGCGCTTGGCGTGGGGGAAAGGCGGCCCGTCCTTCCGGCAGGCTATGCACCGCTGGAGGAAAGGCGGCTGTGGGGGGATTGAAGAAATGCGCCGTAAAATGTAATATTATTAAATAGATATGATCTTATATCGCCAATTTGATAGCGTGCGGTGCGGCTTTCCGGGCCCTCCGGCTTGGTGGGCACCTTTGCCGGCCTTTTGCATCCTGTGGGGTTTCGACACTTCACTGTGGGTATCTTTGAACGTCTGTCCTTGCCCGCCTGTGGGGGCTTCCGGCAGCGGGCGGGCCATACCTTCCAAGGCGCTGTCCGCCGGAGACATTCCCGTCGGGGATGCCGCCGTACCACCTCCCGGTGGCCTGTATGGAGCTTCATCCTGCCCCGCAGCGGAAGCCTTCCGTTGGCGGGGATGCCGCCATGCCCCGCTGTATTTTCCCATTGAAATTTCGTGATGGATACGGTGCCGCCCCTCTTGACATCACGTTAGGAACCAGTTTAGTTTTATATTACAAAATGAATTTCATATAGTGAACTAATAAATACCACGGCAAACACCAGCAAGCGGGCCTCCCCACGCCTTGGGAGTGCCCGCGCAAGGGACAAGGAAACGCGAAAGCGCCTCCATATGCGGTTGATGCAAGCCGGGAAGCCCCCTTGGTTTCCCGGTGCGAGAGAACCCTCAACAGAGGAGTCAGTATGAACCGGTTACATGTTCTTGTCTTGTTGGCTGCAATGGCCTGTACGGGGCTCGTGATGGGGACGGCGAAGGCCGAAGCCGCCGATTCCGGCAAGGAACTGCGTGCCGCGGTCAACGCCACGGCCCCGCCTTTCGCCTTCATGGAAAACGGGAAGCTGGTGGGCTTCGAGGTGGATCTCCATGCGGAAGTCGCCAAGCGCATGGGCAAACAGCTCGTGATGACGAACATCCCCTTCGCCGGGCTCGCCCCGGGGCTTCAGGCCAAAAAGTGGGATGCCGCCGGGAATACGTGGATCAACAAGGAACGCCTTGTCATGATGGACTTTTCCGATCCGTGGGTTGACGCCCAGCTCGCCTTCGTGACCCGGAAGAACGACGCCATCACCAGCCCGGAACAGCTCAAGGGCAAGACCGTGGGCGCCGAGGCGGGCACCGCCGAACAGCGCTGGCTTGACGCCAACCAGGAAAAGTACGGCCCGTACACCATCCGCACCTACGACCGCTCCATCGACATCCTCATGGATCTCATGAACAAGCGGCTCGACGCCTACCTGCGCGAACAGACCCGCGCCCTCTATCAGATCAAGAATTACCCCATGCTCGGCGTGGCCTTCCCCGTGGGCGACGTGTTCGTCCAGGGCGTGGCCTTCCGCAAGGGCGATCCCCTTCGCGACGAATACAATACGATCCTCAACGGCATGAAGCGGGACGGGACGCTCGCCGCCCTGTATGAAAAGTGGCTCGGCGCGAAGCCCGGCCCCGATTCCTCCACTGTGCACGTGTACACGACCCCCTGGCAGCCGAAATAACCTTTTTGGGGCGGCGTTTCTGCGCCGCCCTTCCCGGCGGAGGACGCAATGCAGGCAGAGAACACACACTCGCGGCAGAAGCGGCAACGGCTCTGGTATCAGCGTGACGGATTCCTGTGGGGGCTGGTGGCCGCCCTCATCGCGGCGGCGTGGGGCCTTCTCCCACCGGCGGGAACCTCGCTCGGCATCGGCGGCTGGCTCGGCATGGGCCTGTATATGCTGCTCGCCGCCGTCCCCATGATTGTGACCACAATGGACAAAAGGCGCCCGCAGGCGGCGGGGACGGCTGCCGCGCTCGGTTTCCTCGGCTTGCTCGGGCTGGTGTTTTACCGGTACTCCGGGGCACAGTGGGATATGCTCGGCATGATGTTCTTCAACAGGGAACTCATCGTCGAAACGTGGCCCATCCTGCTCGGCGGGCTTGAGAATACGCTGCTGATCTTTATCTGTTCGGCCGTGCTGTCCGTGACCATCGCGCCGATCATCGCGATCATCCGTACCCTGAACAACCCGATCTTCAACTGTGCCATCGACGCGTTCGTGGATGTGTTCCGCTCGCTGCCCATCCTCGTGCTGGTCATCTTCATCTACTATGCGCTGCCGTTCCTTGAAATCAACAGCACGCCCTTTGCGGCGGGCGTGGGCGGGCTTTTCCTCAGCGCGCTGGCCTTCATGATCGAATACTTCCGGGCCGGGATCGAATCCGTGAGCCGGGGGCATGTGGAGGCGGCCCGTTCCCTCGGGCTCGGCGTGATCCAGACCATGCGCTTCGTCATCCTGCCGCTTGCGATCCGCGTGGTGCTGCCGCCGCTCACGGGGCATCTGGTGGGGCTGCTCAAGGCCACGGCCTTCGTCTCCGTGGTGGGTATGCCCGAGCTGCTCAAGCGGGCCATGGAAATCGTGGAATGGAAGGCCAACCCGACCCCCCTCGTCACCATCACCATCATGTATCTGATACTGCTTCTGCCGCTCATGTACGGAAGCACGTTGCTCGAAAGGAGACTCGCGAGATGGACAACACCGCATCGTGCATGATCGAAGTCTGCGACCTGCATAAGCATTATAAGGATGTCCACGTCCTGCGCGGCATCAGCACCACTGTCGCCAAGGGTGAGGTCTGCGCGGTCATCGGCCCCTCGGGATCGGGCAAGAGCACGTTCCTGCGATGTCTGAACAGGCTGGAGGAAGCCAGCTCCGGGGAGATTTTCATCAACGCCCAGGAGATCACCGACCCCCACCTGAACCTCAACAAGATGCGCGAGAACATCGGCATGGTGTTTCAGGGGTTCAACCTGTTCCCGCACATGACCGCCATCCAGAACATCATGCTGGCTCCGGTCAACGTGCGCGGCCTCTCCCATAAGGAGGCCGAAGCGTACGGCATGGAACTGCTCTCCAGAGTCGGGCTCGCCGACAAGCACGCCTCCTACCCCGACATGCTTTCGGGCGGGCAGCAGCAGCGCGTGGCCATCGCCCGCGCGCTCGCCATGCGTCCCGAAGTAATGCTCTTCGACGAGCCGACCAGTGCCCTTGACCCGGAAATGATCGGGGAAGTCCTTGAAGTCATGATTGATCTGGCGAAACAGGGCATGACGATGGTGGTGGTGAGCCATGAAATGTCCTTTATCCGCGAAGTGGCGGATAAGGTGCTCGTGCTGGCCGACGGCGTGATCATCGAGGAAGGATCGCCGCAAGAGGTCTTCACCAACCCCCGGCACGAACGCTGCAGAAGTTTTCTCAGCAAGATCCTGTGAGGCCTGCCATGTCCAGAGATCCGCATCCGGCAGAGGCCGGAGGGGTTCCGCGTCCGCGCCGCCGCGCACGTATCGCCGGCCCCTGGTACCATTCTCCGAAAGCCGCCCTGTCCGGGCTTGCCGTCCTGATCGCGTGGGGGCTCCTCCTGCCCGGCGCGACGCCCGTGGGCGGCGGCATGAGCACGCTGGGGAGCCTTTCGCTGTTCGGCTATGCCCTCTTTTCCATCGTCGGCGGCATCGTCTTCCTGTCCAACAGGAATCTGGGGCGTGTGCTTTCCTCCTGCGCCGCCGTGGGGCTCCTCCTGCTCTGGGGCTGGCTCTTCGTCCGTTATTCCGGCGCGGACTGGTCGCGGCTGGCCTACGTGTTCTTCAATTTCGAGATCCTCGGCGAAAGCGGGATGAAGGCACTGGCGGGCGGGTTCATGACCACGCTTGAGGTGGGGATCATCGCCACGCTGTGCGCCTTCTGGCTCGGCGTTTTCCTGACCCTCGTGCGCTTCTTCGAGAACAAGGTCATGACCGGGTTCGTCAAGGTGTACGTGGATGTGTTCCGTGCCCTGCCCACCATCGTGCTGGTGTCCCTTATCCACTACCTGCCGCTGATGGTATCCGGCATCCTGACCCTCACCCTGAACCACAGCGCGTTTTTCAGCGAAATCCTGCGTTCGGGCGTCAGCGCCGTGGGGCATGGGCAGCTTGAGGCGGCGCGCTCCCTCGGGCTCGGCACCTTCAAGACCTTCCGGCTCATCGTTTTCCCGCAGGCCTTCAAGACCGCCATGCCGCCGCTGACCGGGCAGTTCGTGGCGCTGCTCAAGGAAACCGTCATCTGTTCCGTGGTCGGCATCCCGGAACTGCTGCGCGAGGCGCTTGTGGTGCAGTCATGGACGGCCAACCCGACGCCGCTGATCATCGCCACCATCGGCTACCTGCTCCTGCTGGTGCCGCTGACCCGGCTCTCCCGCTACCTTGAGGTACGCATGTCCACCGTCCGCCAGGCCTGTTGACGGGGGCAGCGGGATTTCGTGAAAGGCGGCAGCCGCCGCGCAACAGGCAATACTGTGTGAACACAAGGAGTATACATGCAAGCATCCATTCAATCCCGGCTCGCCGGAGCCATGCGGGAGCAGGGTATGCGGAGCCTCCTGCTGGCCGATCCCGAAAATTTCGGGTACGTGGCCGGCCCCATGCTCCCCTATGTCAAACAGACCCCGGACAGGGCCGTCCTCGCCCTGTTCGAGCCCGGAACGGACGAGGCGGCCTGCACCTGCTGGCTGTATCCCGATCTGGCCCAGCCCGCCGAAGCACAGCTTGCCAAGGAACCCTCCGCCGTCTGCGTGACCGTGGCGGAAGATGCCGTGGGCGCGGATTGCCTTATCCGTCGCCTCAAGGAAAGCCGCCCCGATCTGGACGGCGTGGTCGGCGTTGATTTCAGCCAGACCGCCGCTTCCGTATTCGACGCCCTGCGCGCGGCCTTCCCCGGCTGCTCGTTCAAGGATGCGGGCCCCATGCTGCGCGGCCTGCGCCTTGTGAAGCTCCCCGAGGAAATCGACCGCATCGAAATGGCCTGCCGCCAGGTGGATACCGGCATCATCGGCGCGATCAACCACATGGAGGGCGCGCATTCGGGCAGCGCCTACCGCAAGGGCTTTTACACCGTGCCCGAATTCATCGAGCGGGTACGCATCCACGCCTATGAGGGCGGCACAAGCATGAGCGGCAACATGGCGGCGGTGGCTGGGGAAGCCATCGGCGCCAACTATATGCCGCAGCGCGGTTTCCTTCCCTCGGAAGGGCTCTGCCGGATCGAATATGCCTGCTGCCACGGCGGGTACTGGGGCGTCACCGCGCGCATGATCCACATAGGCGAGGACATGGACCCGCGCGTCCGCAGCGCCTGCGCCGACAACCTGAGCCTCAAGATGCTGGCGCTCGACATGCTCCGCCCCGGCGTTGCCTGTTCGGATATCCACGGCGCGGTGGTGAAGGAAGCCGCAAAGCGGGGCATCCCGCTTTCCAGCGCTTCCGGCATAGGCCACGGCGTCGGGCGCGGGGAGATCGAAGGGCCGTACCTCGCCGCCGACGATCCGACCATGCTCTGCGAGAACATGGTCATCGCCCTTGATGTGGCGACACTGGGCCCGGAAGGGGAACTCCTCCGCTCCATCGACATCTATGCCGTGGAAAAGGGTGGGCCGCGCCTCCTGAGCTGGCATCGGAACTGGGATATGCCCTACATGATCACAGGGTTCCGCAGCGCCCACTAAGGGAGCACGCGCCCGTGGAAGATCGAGCGGCCATCCCCGCCCTCCCCGCAACAGGGAAAGGCACCGCTACACGGCCGCCCGGCCGGGCGGGAATGGCCGGCTTCCGGCTTTTGATGCCGGGAAACGGCAAGCCATTGCCGACAGAGCCAAGGAGAAGAACTTGAATACGACCGTACTTGAAAAGATCCAGTCGGAACTGGAGCGCTCGGGCTGCGATGCGTTCCTTTTGACCGGCGGGGACAATATGCGTTACGCGGCGCAGGTGCACCTTCCGTTCACGGACGAGCATCCGGGCCTCGCATTCGTCCTGTTCGCCAAAGGCAGGCTCCCCCTCGTCCTGAGCCCGTCCCTCTGGGCCAGAAGCTGGGAACGGGGGATCATTTCGGATGTCCGCGCCTATCCGGGAAGCCTTGATGCCACGCACGCCGCTGCGGAACTGGCGGCTTTCCTCCGCCCGCTGGGGCTGGCCTCCATAGGGCTGGACATGAACCGCGCCAGCGTGGCCCTGCGCGAAGCCCTGGGCGAATGGGCGCTTACGGACATTTCCGCCGCGATCAGCGCCATACGCCAGATCAAGAGCGCGGAGGAGGCGGCTTTCCTTGAGGATCTCGCCTACCGCGCCGACCATGCCATCCTGGGGGCCGCCCATCACAGCCTCGCCTGTGACGCCCGTGCGGAAAAGGGGCAGGCGGAGCTTATCCGTATGCACGCCCTTGAACGGGGCTTTGAGGCCGTCGGCTACAACGGGATTTCCCAGTCCGCCACCGGAGCCCATGCCAAAGACTATTGGGCCGAGTCGCCCAAGTTCGGCATCGGGCAGGGCAAGAAGACGGCCCGCGACGAAATGAACCGCCTTGACCTTCAGGCGTCGCTGAACGGCTATTGGGCGTTCGGCTCGCGGCTGATGACGATGGGCTGGCCTCTGCCGGAACAGACGAAAGCGTATGAGGGGCTTGTCGCCATGCGCAAGGCCGCCCTCGCCGCCGTGCGGCCCGGCGCGACCTGCGCGGATCTCTACGCCGCCATGCTGGACGCGGCGGAGCGGGCGGGCGTCACCCCCGTCACCGGCGTCCACTGGGGGCACGGCATCGGCGTCGCCTCGCAGGAGGCCCCGTGGATCGCCCCGGGCGATGCCACCGAACTCAAGGAAGGCATGGTGCTGGTGCTGAACCCGCATGTGCAGGGCCCCGGCGGAACCATCCTGTACTCCCGCGACACGGTGCTGTTGGATTTCAACGGCTGCAAGATCCTCGGCTGGTACAAGGACTGGCGCGAGCCCTACGTCGCATCCGATTCCTATTACAGCGGCGGCGGCTGATATGGGCACGGTTACGCGCATCGGGCGCGGCCCCGCAGGGCTCCCATTCTCGCGCATGACCCTCAAGGACGGCCGGTTCTTCCTGTCCGGGCAGGTGGCCCAGAACCCCGAAACGGGGCGCATCGACCACCCCGGCTGCTATGATCAGTCCCTCACCGTGCTCGGGAATATCCGCGGGATCCTCGCCGAAGCAGGGTTTGCCCCGGAACAGGTGGCGAAGATGACCGTCTTCCTCACGGACATGGGCCAGAAGGATGCGTTCGACCGGGCGTTCAAGCGGGTTTTCCGCCGCGCCCCGGAGAAAGAGGGGGACTGCTCCCCGGAAGGGCACAGGGCCGATGAAGGCGTCGCGGGGCTGTCCTGCGCCCCGGCCTGCACCTGCGTCGGCGTGGCTGCGCTGGGCTTCGGCGGCGGTCTGGGCGGCGCTGTGGTCGCCAGCCGTGCGGGCCTGACAGGCAACCAGGTGGTCGTCCAGCAGGTAGAACGCAGCACGGACGCCACCGCCGCAGGCAGCACCGATGGCACAAGCATGAGCGTGCAGCAGATTGCGTCTGTCGTCTCGCCCAGCGTTGTCGCCATCACCACCGAGCAGATGAGCAGCAGCCAGACCTGGTTCGGCGGCTACTACGTCCAGAGCGGTGCCGGTTCCGGCGTCATCATCAGCCAGGACGGCTACATCCTGACCTGCGCCCACGTCGTCAGCGGCGCGACCAGCGTAAAGGTGCAGCTGAACGGCAGCGACGAGAGCTACGACGCCACCGTCGTCGGTCAGGATTCCACCTCCGACATCGCGGTGCTGAAAATTGATGCTACGGGCCTGACCCCGGCGGTCATCGGCGACAGTGACGCCCTGGCCGTGGGCGAGGTCGCCGTCGCCGTC
>ERZ857951.3888-NODE-3888-length-10494-cov-2.973369_pt1 | contig 10494 bp, 10 predicted proteins | sample MGYA00519759_ERZ857951 | MGnify/ENA primary metagenome ERZ857951 (study PRJEB31778, sample SAMEA3449377) | human gut metagenome | biome: human gut; feature: human-associated habitat; material: faeces | place: United Kingdom | collected 2010/2012 ... | reverse complement strand
CGCTGTACCTGCCCACCATCGTGGCCGACATGATCAACATCGGCGTGGCCGGGGGGGACCTGGACTTTATCCTGCGCAAGGGCGGGCTGATGCTGGGGGTGGCCCTGGTCTCCGGCGGGGGCACCCTGGTGGGGTGCTTCCTGTGCGCCCGGCTCTCCCATACGGATGCCGTACATGTCGGGATTCCACTTACAGATCGACGACGGATCCGCTATATCGCTCGCCAGCGCGTCGCTTCCCAAAATCGGCAGATGCCGGTGTGCCGCTTCCCGCGGAATTCCCCGCATGATATGGATTCCAAACTTTAACCCCAGCCCGTGCACATAATCCGCCAGCGCCCGAAAGCCCACGCCGTCCTTCGCCGACGGGAAGCGGTCCGTACAGGGGAGCAGCCGCCCGTACTCATCCATCGACACCTCCCCAAACGGAATATACTGATACTTCTCCCTCTGACTTCCGGTGTTCTTTGCATACCACTGGATGTCCACCACAATATATTCCCAGCCGTACGGTTTTAAGTGCGCCGCCATATAATCCGCGTTTGCCCTGACCTCCCGCTCCGTCACTGTGGTGTCGTAATAGTCATAGCTGTTCCACCCCATCGGGGCATGTTTCATCCGGTATTTCATGCTTCTCTCCTTCTCTTCCCCATTCACGATATTTCCTATAGAACACAAAAAGCCGCTGCAGATGCAGCGGCTTTTTGTTGTCATACATCCTGCTTCCAAGTGTATGACTTGTACTTTCGTACTTACAAGTTGTTTTTATCGTCCTATGTCATGTCCGTATCGTCTCTTCTTCTGCAGGATTCCCGAATCACAAGTTCCGGCTCCATCAGGACGCATTTTCCTTCGATATTGGAATTCCCCTCCCGGATAATCCGAAGCAGCAGTTCGGCGGCTGCCGCTCCCAGTTCCTCCTGCGGATGGGAGATCGTCGTCAACGGCACGCGGCATGTCTGTGCCAGATAGGAATTGTCATACCCCGTCACCGAAACATCCTGGGGCACGGAGAGCCCCTCCTCATTCAGCGCGCGGATCACCTCGATGGCTACCTGATCGTTGTACGCCACCACCGCCTCAAACGGATGATTGCCGCGATCTCTCGCCATCTGCCTGATCCGCTCAAACGGATGGGTCTTGCGGTCCTCCGTGTAGAACCAGATCACCTTATCCGGATCATACGCAATTCCCGCTTCCTGCAATGCCTGCACATACCCCTTGTGGCGCTGCTGTCCCTGCGTGTCGTCGGATTTGAAGACGCCCACAATGCGCCGGTGTCCCAGTTCAATCAGGTATCTGGTCGCAAGATAGGCGCCCCGGCAGTCGTCCAGGAGAATCTGCGGCCGATCCAGAAGCTGTGCATGTACTCCCTGGATAAATACATAGGGAATATGATAGCTGTCGAGCATCTCATACAGATTCACATGCCGGCAGAAAATCTGGCTCTTGCTCGGCTCGATGATGAGCCCGTCGATATCCTTCTGCAACAGCTCCTCGAGACACTTTGCCTCAAGGCTTCTCGAGTTGCGCGTATTTTTTAGGAGAATACTGTAACCGTTCTCCGTCAGCACCTGGTCAATTCCCTGCACGATGCGCGGGAAAATATAATCCGAAAGATAAGTTGTCACGACCGCGATATTTTTGGACGGCGTCGTGTGCCGTAACATCTCCGAGCAGAAGGTTCCGCGTCCGTGTTCCGCATATATGTATCCCTCATTCTGCAAAATCTGTAGTGCCTTGCGCACCGTCTGCCGGCTGACCCCGTACTCCGCCGACAGTTCATTCTCCGAAGGAAGCTTCTCTCCCGGGCGTATCTCCCCCGACATGATCTTGCCGTGGAGCTGCTCCATCAGATCATAATATTTTAATCTCTTATCCATTCCGTTCGATCCCCCTGAATGCCTTCTCTCTTCGCGCGCCGTCAGCCCGTTATCCCGACAGCCTCCTTCGCCAGGCGGTCTGCCTCCTCATTGCCCATGACGCCCGAGTGTCCTTTTACCTTCACAAAAGAAAGCCGGATCTTATCCTCCACCGAGCGCACATACTCGTAGTAGGCCACCGTCCCCTTTTTATTGCGCTTCCAGAGCCCTTTTGCCCACATCTCGATACCCATATAATCGTAATAGATCGTAAGATCCTTTAAGCCGAGTTCAAGCGCCTTTTCGATGGCTGCCATGCTCCCGAAAACCTCGCCCGCCACATTGCGCATCGACGCCATCTCAGGCTCCTTCCCCGCACCCTGCAGCACTTCTTTTCCGCCGGCATGAATCAAAAAACCTCCATAGCCGTACACGCCGGTGCCGGCGTGAAAAGAGCCATCCACGAACGCGTAATTCTCCGGCAGATCCTCTGTCTCTCCTGCAGATTCCGCACCTTTCGTCTTTACTTTGCCGCTTCCGGCCGGTGCTGATTTCTGCTGCGCCGCTGCTCCTGGCGTTGCCTTCTGCTGTGCCGCTCCTTTTGCATGAGTTTCTCCCCCACGCGCCGGTGCGCTTTCCAGAAACGTCTCCGCTTCTTCCAGCGTCTTAAAACTCTTGTAAACCGCTCCGGGGAACCCGTGCACCATCGCCTTACACTCGTCCCATTTTGTGTATATTCCCGGTTTCTTACCAACCGCTACCGCATAATATTTTACTACCATCTCGTCATCCTTTATTTCGATATTTTATAATACAATATACCATATAATTCCCGCACATAAAAGGTCGGAAGGTAGAGAAAAAATGTCCGGCTCGGTGTGCTGTAGCTTGTAATGCCAAGTCTCTTTGCCGTCTGATTCGCCCGGTACTCATGGAATTCACTGGTTATAATCGTGACGGGCCCGTCGATTCCGTGCTGTTGTAACAATTCCATGGAATATTGCAGATTTTCCGCCGTCGTCGTGGACCGGTCCTCCAGAAGCAGTCTCGCCCCGTCGATCCCCCGCCCGGTCAGGTAACGGTACATGCACTCTGCCTCGCTGATCTCCTCTCCATCTCCCTGTCCGCCGGATAATACGCACATAGCTTTTGGATTCCGGTTCAGATACTCATACGCCGCGCAAAGCCGTTCACTCAACACCCGGCTCGGCCGCTCTCCCTTGACGCTGCATCCTAAGACCACCGCCGTCGTATTCTCCGGCGCACGGTTCGCCGCGCTTCTTATCATCCCCGCCGTCTCCACTGTCACGATAAGCAGAATAAAAAGGAGCACCATGCCCAGGGCGGACAATCCCGCTCTGCCACCGCGCGTCTGCCAAAGTCTCCCTGCCACATCCTGTACCTGCCGGTAAAAAATACCGTACAGCAGCACAAGGGCTGACACCGCCATTCCCGTAATGTTACCGATATTAACCACGACAAATGCCGGAATGAAAAACCACAGGAAAAATACGGCTCCAACTGCCATTATCCACCAATGCATCCGTGCCATCTTACCTCCCTCAAAAAGCAATGAGCGGCACGCCGAAGCGGGCCGCTCTTGTCCTCTCTTGTTACAAATCTTGTTACGAAATCTCCAACTTACAGTTCGCACGCATTTTTAACGGACATTCATAAACGTTCTCATTATTCTCTTTTGCAATGTAAGAAAGCGGACACTTTCTGCAGTCGCCTTTATTAAAATCTCCGCCAACCTCAAATTTTAAGGTTGCCGTCTTCACACCCTTCGCCATCTCTTCCTGCCGGATGTGATCCCAGCTCAATACCTGGCTGCAGCCGGCACACTTGCTCTCGTTCAATGTCACCACGCGCTTGCAGGTCGGACAGGCATAAAACTTCTTACCGGACGGCTCCACCAGTTCCACAACTTCCGCCGGAAACTGCTTAATCAATTCCTCTCTCAAATTGTCCTGCATGATCCAATCGCTCCTTTATCCTGAGTTTGCACTAGTACCATCATACCACAAAGGCGGCGGTACTGTAAACCGCTTTCCTTCGTTTTCCGCTCAGATTCCGTTTCATTATTCTCCGGGTTCCGCTACTTTTCCCCCTGTTGCTGCCGGATCATGTCCATGATGTAATCGATCGTTTCCTGCCACTGCTCCCTGTCCGTAATCCCGGCCTCGCCGTCTCCCTTCTGTGATCCGTAATTGCCGAACCCGGCATGGTTGCCGCCCTCTAAGACATACTCGCGGCAGTCCGCCGCAAGACCGATTGCTTCCTGATATTTTTCCATATTCAAAACGCCGTCCTCGCTCCCGTAGAGCGAGAGCACCGGAAGCGTCTGAAGTTCCCTGGTCGGGTACGCCGCCAGAAAAATAAGTCCCGCGATCTCTGACTCATGCTTTGCCGCATAACTGCCCGCCATGGCTCCGCCCAGAGAATGTCCCGCCAGATACCAGTGCTTTACCTCTCCAAACTCCTGCCGCACCTCATCCGCCGCATTCGGCTTTAAAATGGCAAGGTGCGCCGGCAACTTTACCGTCACGCAAAAGATTCCCTGCTGCGCAAGCCCATCCATAACCGGTGCGTACGCCGTCTCTTCCACCTTGGCTCCCGGATAAAAGATCAGTCCCGTCTCACTCTGCGGATCTCCGTAAGCGATGTAGGCATCCGTCTCCGATACCTCTGTTGTCTGAAGTTCATAGTCCTTCGCATGATAATAATCTGCCGTATAGGTATTAAATCCCACAATCACGGCTGCCACGATTAAAACCGTAAAAATAATTCTGCGCACCGCTTTTGCATGCTTCATTGTCTCTCATCCTCCGACACCGGAATCTGCTTCCGTTACTTTCGGATATCTGCAACCACCTCATCCGGAATGACGAACTGTACGCATCCCATATACATCGGTGCCACATCACCCTCGTTAAAGCATATCACAAGATGGCCGTCCGAATCCAGATAAAATGAAATCTCATCCGTAATTTTGTCAAAATTCCATTCCGGAACCTCGGCATTATCCACCCAGTACATCTTACCGTCATCCTCCGCCATCTGCTGCTGCATCTGCTCCTTGATATTCTCGCTGATCGGGGTGATATAATCCGCGCCACTCTGGAATAAATCCGAAAGTGTCAGACGCTCCCCCGTCTTTAAGTCAATCGTATAATAATAGTCCCACTCCGCGCCGCTGCCTGCCGCCTGATAGCACATCAGCTTTAACGTAAAGTAATCGTCGGTCGTGCTGATAACTTCGTGCTTGACCACGACCTCCTGATAGCCCTCTTCTTCCTTCTTGCTCTCCTCGAACTCCGATACGATCTGATCCGTGATCTTTTCAATCTCTGCATTGATCTCTGCCGTTGTCTTTTTTAAGTTCTCCTGCACCTGGACCTCAGTGTCCGTCATCTGTTCCGTATCGCTCTCCTTTACCGTCAGCTCCGGCGTCTTAATGTCCGCCGCATGACCTCCGTTGTCGTACTGATAATCCCGGAACGTCACAGCCTCCACGAGTTTTCCGACCACCGGTAGATTCCCCATGGCATACGCCACGCTCCCCGAGGTGTTCGGCAGCACCACGAAGACTGCCGCCACTGCAGCAGCCGCTGCCACAATATTTCTCACGGTATGCATTTTTCTGCTCTCGTTTCGTTTTTCCATCTTTGCTTCCTCGATCCGTTTTTTCATCTGCTCCACCTGCTCGCCGGACATTTCCGATCCGGCATACTGTCGCTTTAATTCCTCGATCTTTTTACAATCCTGTTTCTTATTTTCCATATGCGGCACCATCCTTTCCTCTATTCCCACTGCCATGTATCCGTAAGTTCCAGCCGTAGCTTCTTTAATCCGCGGTACAGCCGGCTCTTTACCGTATTCTGGTTCTCCCCCAGCACGCGCGCAATATCCTCCAGCTTCATGTCCTCAAAATAGCGCAGTTCAATGACCGCTTTATCCCGTTCTTCCATGGCGTCCAATGCCCTTCTTAGATCAATGTTCTCATAGCGGTCTTCTCTTCCCTCTTCCGCCGGCATCTCATCCAGGGAAACTTCCCGGTTCTTTTTTACATATCCGAAGATCTCGTTTAACATAATGCGGTAAATCCATGTCTGCGCATATTCCTCCTGCTTTAGCGCATCGCTGTTTTTGATCGCCTTGTACGCTCCGTTCTGTACGATATCCGCGGCATCCGCCTCATGATGTACGTAACTGTAGGCAAGACGATAGTATTTGTTGTAATTTTCCAGCAAAAGCTGTTCTATCTTTTGTTCCTTATGGTTTTTCCCGGAGAAAAACATACGATCTCACACCTCCTTTTAACTATTAGACCGTCCGGACACCAAAAAAGTTTCGCTGCCGTATAAAAAATTATATTTTCTCCGATCCGGTTCCGTTTTTTCCACTCTCCTGTCTGCACAGTTCCGTCAAAAACCGGTACATTCCCTCCTGGTAAATCGGGCGCTCCACCACACAATCCACTCCTGCGGCAAGCATCTGACACTCCACCAGTTCCTTCTCATTGGTCGAACAGCAGATCGTAAGGCTTCCCTTCGGAAAATTTTCCCGCACCGACCGGATAAACGGCTCACCGCCCTGCATATACCAGTTCACAAAACACAGATCATAGGCGTTGCCCTTAGACGCGGCTCTCCTTAAATACGCCACGGCGTCCGCCCCGTTTTGCACCACGTCAACCGGAAGCCCGAGACGCGCAAGAACCGCTGCATGATAATCTCTCGACAGTTCATTGTCGTCCAGAAGAAGCGTCTTTAACCCCGCAAAACTTTTGGGCTGTCCGATCGCTTTTCCGATTCCGAAAGGCAGGAACACCCTGCAGAGAATCTGCGCATCCTCCTGTACTTCCACACACATCGTTCCGTGCAAAAGTTCTACGAGGCTCTTGATCAGCGGATAGTCTTCTCCTCCGTCAATGCTGCCCTGCACGGCAAGTTCCAGTTCAAGCTCATCCTCCCCCGTTCTTACTTCCCGATAGCCTGTAAAAATCCGGCATCCCGGCCGCGCGTTGATATACGCTTTCTTTAGCAGTCTTGCCCAGATCTGCTTGAGCCTCCTGACATCGCCCACCAGATATTCGCAGAAAATCTCACCCTCCTGCACCGTCACCTCAATCCCCATTTCCGTACAGATTGTCCTGCACTCTGAGGTCAGTTCCGCAACCACATCCGAAATCTGAAAGGTGTCGCAGACACTCTCGCCCGCACCTACAATCTGCCCGTCCAAAACACTGTCCGTCAGTTCCCGGATGTGCTCCAGATGCCTGTACATATCCTCCAGTCCCACAGACTTATTTTCCGTTCTCTGACCTGTCATTTCTCTGTAACACTCCTCGATCACCGCGACGTCCGTGCGCACCGTCCGCGCCACCTGAAACAGCAGATGTTCTCTGACCGTGCTTAAATGCCGCTGGCTCTCAAGCCGCTCCGCCAGTGTCTCATAGCGTGTCATGATATTGGACACCCGCTTTTTTACCACCTCCGGCTCGCAGGGAGAAAATATAAAATCGTCCGCCCCCATCTCTAACATTTCAAGTTCTCTCTCCTCACCGATGACCGTCTTCACGATGACCGGGATATCGAGAAGCTTCGGATCTGCCTTCATCTGCTTTAATACCTGCTTCCCGCTCTTTACGGGCATACACATATCCAGTATGACAATATCCACTTTCCGCTCTTCTAAAATTTTTAGTGTCTCATTTCCGTCCCCGGCTTCCAGCACCTCATATTCCTCTTCAAACATTGCGCGAAACGACGCTCTGTTTACGTCGATATCATCCGCTACCAGCATCACTCTGTTCTTTTGCATTGATTCGGCTCCATTCTTTTATCGTATCGGTAACATATCTTTTAAAATATAACATACCATCTTTTATTTCTCAGCAAAATCCGTACCGTTTTTTAACATCCAACGCCCCTGTCCTTCCCCTTCTACAAAATTCGACATAAAAAGGGGCTGGGGCTTGAAGCACCAGCCCCTTTTTCTTCTCAACGGTAAATCATACTGTCGAGGACGGCATACATCTGTGTAATCTCAATCGGCTTGCTTAAGTGTGCATCCATCCCGGCATCGAGGGACTTTCGCACGTCCTCCTCAAACACATTGGCTGTCATCGCCACGATCGGAACCGTTTTGCCATCCTCACGTCCGGATTCCCGGATCTTTCTGGTCGCCGTCAGTCCGTCCATGACCGGCATCCGGATATCCATCAGGATGACGTCGTAATATCCGGGCTCATGGGAAAGAAAATGCGTCACGCCCTCCTCTCCGTTGACCGCCACATCCACCTGCAGATTCTTGTGCAGCAGGATATTGCGCGTGATCTCAATGTTGACCTCATTGTCCTCGACCAGCAGCGCTCTTTTGCCGGTAAAATCGTAGTCGGGCGCCTGTACATTGCCCTGTCCCCGCAGCTTTTCTCCGGAATTTCTGACACGCTTTAAGTTCACATTCACAATGAACGTCGATCCCTTGCCCTTTTCGCTGTATGCGTCAATGTGCCCGCCCATAAATTCAATAATGTTGCGCGCAATGGGAAGGCCAAGACCGGTACCGCCGTTTAGCGTCGTGATTCCCTCATCCTCCTGCTCAAACGGCTCAAACATATGCGGAATAAACGCTTCATCCATTCCGACTCCCGTATCCCGGATCTCAAACCGGAAGCCGGCATCCTCCCCGTCATCGCCGGTATGCTCCACAATAAAGTCAACCCTTCCGTCCGGCATCGTGTATTTTACGGCATTCTCCAGAATATTGGAAAGCGCCCGCTCCAGCTTCTCCGCGTCAAAGCAATAGGTAGCATCAAATCTTCCGCGTCTGTCCACCGCAAAGTGAACGCGACGCTCCGCCGCCTGCCGCATCGCCTCTTCCACCGTCTCCTCCAAAAAGGCGTCTAAGACCACCTTCTGGCTGTTCAATGCGACGTTGCCGCTCTCGATCTGGGAAAGATTTAAAATATCATCCACAAAAGACAGCATAAAACGGGCTGACTGGCTGATCTTGTCCAGATTCTCGAGCACCTGCTTCTCATTGTTCACATATTCCCTGGTCAGATACGTAAGACCTATGATGGAATTCATCGGCGTCCGGATCTCGTGACTCATGCGCTCCAAAAACTCATTCTTCTCCTGATTGGCATGTCTTGCGTCAAACAGCGCCGACATCAGTCTCTCCTGCTGCCGCTGTTCTTCCTCATAGCTCTCCGTCACGTCCCGACGCACCAAAACCACCGTGTCACGGTCATCCTGCCGGTAAGAAATATGCAGTTCTTTTCTGCGGTATACCTCCCCGCACAGCAGGCGGTACGAAACAACCAGATCATCCCTCTGTTCCAGTTCCGAGAGAATATGCGGCAGTTCTAACGCAGCCGCGCATGCCTCCCGGTCCTTGGGATGAACATACAGCGGTATCATCTGCGCATTTACCTGTGTATAATCTCCCTCCGGCGGCGGAGTCACATCCGTATCGTCATTGGTCACGATCACATGAAATGCTCCGGTATGTACATCCACATAGGTAATAAAATCGAGTTCCGACTTGATGACCTGCTCCAGTATTCCGCGCTCTTTGATGGATTCCGCGTCTCCCATTCTGCATACTCCTTTATTCCAAAAAAACAAACTATGCTTTATTATAACAGGATTTGAAAAACTTTCCACTGCAATTTTTCATTTTTCCCCCTGAAAGTGCAGTTCTACCTACGGTTCGGGCATGTGTCCCTCCTACTGCAATGTGCGCAGATTCTGCCGCCATGTGCCGTCTCCCCGCACGCCTCCGCCGGCGCAAGCTCCATCTCAAACACCACGCTTTTCTTCGGTTTCAGGCAATACCCTGCCGTACAGACGACCTTGTGCTGTTTTGCCCGCGCTAAGATCTCCGGCATCGCAGACAGCGGATGTGCTTCGTCATCACCGAAAAAATGATACGCCGCCACCTGATACCCGGTATTCTCCCGTATCCATGCCTCCAGCATGCCATAGCCTAACATCAGAAGTTCTCCGCCGATACTCTCAAGCATATAGCTTTCCAGCATGCGTCCGGTGTTCTGGTAGCGTTCTTGCAGCAGGTCCACATCGCTTCCAAGCGTCACAACCGCAGTCGCCCGGCGTACCGTATCCGTCCCATCCTCAAACATCAGATACGCCGCTTCCTTCCATTTCAGGCAGCCCGCCAGATCGGATGCCACACCCTTCAAAAGCGCCTTATCTTTTTCCTCAAAATGATACCGGCTCCTGACCTGTTCTAAAAACGCACTTGTCAGACAGGTCCAGAGCCGGCTCTCTATGTATCTTCGTTCCACACTGCGCTCCCTTTCCTGCTCTTATTGTACTGCATTACAGAGTCGGTGTTGTGCTAGTAAAGCCGTTTTCGCAGTCCCTTCGGGTAATGATTCTTCATGATTCCGCCCGCGAGCTTTCCCCAGCCGGTACTGTATCCGTCCACTGTGATTAAATACCAGCCCTTTTCTCCCTGCGCCGGAAACGTCTCCCCGTTTAGGTATCCGCGGATCTCCCGCCCGTCCGAAGGAAGATCCATCGTATGTAAAACATCCGCCGCATGAAGTGTGAGCGCAAGTGCGTGTGAAGGCTCAAATCTGCCTTTCTTCGCCGTTCCCA
>ERZ857951.3881-NODE-3881-length-10518-cov-2.782089_pt1 | contig 10518 bp, 9 predicted proteins | sample MGYA00519759_ERZ857951 | MGnify/ENA primary metagenome ERZ857951 (study PRJEB31778, sample SAMEA3449377) | human gut metagenome | biome: human gut; feature: human-associated habitat; material: faeces | place: United Kingdom | collected 2010/2012 ... | reverse complement strand
TTTTTCTATCAGTGCATTGACCTGCGGATAGGCATTCAGTTCCAGCTCTCCTGCTGCCGGTGTTGTTTCCGGTTCCGCGGTTGTTGCCGGTGTTTCTTCTGCTTCCTGCGTCGGAGTCGGTGTTTCCGTCTCCTGCTGTGTCTCCTGTTTCGGTTCAGTTGTTTTCTGATTTCCAAATTTTGAGGAAATAAAACGAACACCGAAAAATAAAATCAATACCACTGCCAGAATGCCAAATCCCAACATGAAATATCTAAGATTATCTGACAGCCATTCTCTAAAATCATCCATATCGTATGCCTCCTTATGACTGGGTACGATCCTGATTTTTCTTCCGTTCTTCTGGAAAAATGTAAAAAGAAACGCATCTGGAGGGATTCGAACCCCCGACACATGGTACCGGAAACCATTGCTCTATCCCCTGAGCTACAGATGCGTATCCGTGAGACTTTTACCTTACTCACATTTATAAATAATAACACATCTGCTCTCGTTTGTAAAGAGTCTTGTTCGCTAAAACTGTTACTGTTCACTCCGTTCCCAGTAACCTAAAACTTATCCGTCATCTGCTGCTTTCACAAATGAACTCTTTTATCTTCCGCACTGTAAAAATACGCCTGATCCGACAGAACCTCCTTCGGATCCACCTGACTTTCATTGATTTCCGTTACAATTTCTGTCAGTGCTTCCTGATACATTCCTTCCTCCTCCGGGATCAGAATACATTCATGAATACTGCTTGGCAACACATAGAATCGCTCACCCAGAAGTTCTTCAGCCTGTTTTAACACGCCCGGATATAAGAATGTTCCTGCTCCCAGTGACCGTTCTTTATTAGTCAAAACATACATTTGCTTTTCTTTTCCCTGTACCAGACCCAGCAGCCCCTTCATATTAATAAATTCTGCCGGCAGTTTTAGATATGTATATCGTTTTGCATTTTCGATCAGTTCTTCCTGCGTAATTTTCCATGCGTTCAGATGAGCATACTCTATCAGAATGGTTGCCTGCATTGTCTCATCTTTCTGGATCCGATAATAAAATACCATCGCCAGATCCAGGATTCGCTTATGCGGGACTTTTTTTAACAGTTCCCGGTTTCTCTCATAATTGATCAGTTTAAAACAGATGTTTTCTTTGATTTCCTGATAATTTTGAAAAAAATCCGCTTCCACATCCATCTGAGGTTTGCAATGTTCAAATTGCCACATCACTTTCCGAACCAGCTGTTCCAGCGGAACTCCTCTTTCCCAGTAAGAAAAATAATCTTCCATATAAAAGATCGAAGCAACCCGGGCATTCTCACTTTTTAATACAAGACCTTCCATAACGACCCCGTTATTTTTGTTGATTTTTTCGGTGGTAATACTCACCCCCTCTTCCATAACTTCTTTCATTCGTTCTAAAAATTCACATCGAAATTCCTGATAATTCAAATTGTTCTCCTTTGATTTTTATGAATTTCAGATGTTCATATGGGGAAAATGTGACGAAACGTCACTGAAATAGAAATGTAAATTACTTTTATATCATACATGTTTTCTCTTAAAAATGCAAGCAATTTCTTGTATCTGTCTGCATTGTTACCATCAACAGTTATTGTTCACCGGTAATATCCTATGATGTGTTTTTTGTGAGCAAAGGTCACAGAAAACCCGAGACATACCGCATACTCTGAACTGATCCACTGCCAATTGCTGCTATGCAATGCTTCAAAAACAAAGCCCCGGAAAATACAGGATTTTCCGGGGTTTTACGATCTGTTATTAATTTCGACTGTTAAATCTTATACTCTGGACAGATATTCACCTGTTCTGGTATCGATTTTGATTTTATCTCCCTGATTTACAAACAGAGGTACGTTTACCTGTGCGCCTGTTTCAACAGTTGCAGGTTTTGTAGCACCCTGAGCGGTATCACCTTTGAATCCAGGTTCTGTTTCAGTGATCTCCAGTTCTACGAACAGAGGCGGCTCGATAGCGAATACACTTCCGTTATAAGAACATACTTTAACAGTTTCGTTCTCTTTTACAAATTTCAGAGAATCGCCAACAGTATCTTTATCAACAGCCATCTGATCATAAGTCTCCATGTTCATGAAGTTGAACAGGTCACCATCTGCATACAGATAAGTGTAATCTTTTCTGTCAATGCGGGCAGTCGGACATTTCTCTGTAGGACGGAATGTCTTCTCAACCACACCACCACTCTTAATATTCTTTAACTTAGTTCTTACAAATGCTGCACCTTTTCCTGGTTTCACATGCTGGAATTCGATAATCTGATAGATATTACCCTCTAACTCAATGGTAATACCATTTCTGAAATCGCCTGCTGAAATCATGTAAATTTCCTCCTTAAAAATACGCTCGAGTTTTACTCTCTGATTTTTCTATTTTATAATAAACAGCGCTATATTTCAAGCTTTTTTTCATATACCGCACTGCGCCATGCGAATTTGCACGCTTTTTGCTCTGTTCCTGGCGCAATCTCCCCGGTATTATTAAGCGTTGCGCTTCTCAATCTCATGGATCATATCGATTCTGGTCTGGTGTCTTCCGCCCTGGAATTCTGCATCCAGATATGCCTTGACGATGTCTTTCGCAAGCTCTGTGCCGACGATTCTGGCACCGAATGCAATAATGTTGGCATTGTTGTGTTCTTTTACCAGCCGCGCAGTTGCCGTGTCGGAGCACACTGCTGCACGCACACCGTTGACTTTATTGGCTGCGATGGAGATTCCCACACCGGTTCCGCAGATCAGTACGCCGCAGTCAGCCTCGCCTGCCACAACTGCCCTGCCGACTTTCTCTCCGTATTCCGGATAATTGCAGCTGTCCGTTCCGTCGGTTCCAAAGTTGATAACCTCATGTCCCAGTTCCTTTAAATAGTCCATAATGACAAATTTTAACTCTGTTGCCGCGTGATCATTTCCGATTGCTATTTTCATTTTTTCCTCCATCCCGGGTTTTGGCACCCGTCCTTTTCATTGTCACATGCTGCCACTGTTTTCTGCAGCACAAACTGCTTCTTTTATCGCTTCTGCGCTGCGCTCTGCTGCTTTTGGCATTTTCTCCGATAGAAAAACAGGACGATCTTTTCCAGATAACGCTTTAAGACAATCTGGATCTCCTCCTTCGGATGGATCGGCTTTACCAGAATCGTGCGGATTCCCGTGCGGTTGGCGCCGTAGACATCCGTGAAAATCTGATCTCCCACAAACAATGTGTTTTTCTCATCCGTTCCCATCTGTTCCATCGCTTTTCTGTAATTCGCCGGATTCGGCTTTCCTGCCTTGTAGATATAAGAAACCTGCACAGCGTCATTGAACATTTTCACGCGCGGTTCCTTATTGTTCGACAGCAGCATGCAATGATATCCCAGCTCCTTCAAATGTGCAAAAAGCGCGCACGCCCGCTCGTCCGCCGGCGCTCCGTGCGGCACCAGCGTATTATCAATATCAAAAATAACGCCTCGATATCCATCCTCATAAAGGCGGTCAAAATCGATCTCATAGGTAGAATCTACGTATTCTCCCGGGTAAAACCGTCTTTCTTCGAAATGACGGTAGCTATGGCTTTCAAGTATTTCGCCGATAGCCAGGTGGATATTGCAGTGATCGAAGTCGGACTGGGTGGACGCCTCGATTCCACGAACATTATCACTCCTTTAGCCTCTGTTATTACAAATATTTCCTTCGATCATATGGCACTCCTGGGGAACACCCTCGAAAAAATTGCAAGCGAAAAAGCAGGAATCATAAAACCCGGTATTCCGGTTGTCATCGGTACGCGCGACAAAACCTACGATTTTGTTTTCGAGCAAAAAGCTCAAACCTGTGAAACTCCGATCGAATTTGCAAGTGACAACTGGACGACAACGATTAACATCGACGGAAGTTTCCAGCTGACACGGAAAAACGGTTGGCATTTCGATCATTTAACCAGTGAATTGAAAGGACTCTATCAACGAAAAAATATTCCTACGGTACTGGAGACTATACCCGTTTTACAACAAGCAGGCTTAAAGATCAGCGACCAGCAAGTCCGGCAAGGTATCGAACGGGTAGTGACGAATACCGGTTTATTCGGACGCTGGCAAACCCTTTCCAACCAGCCATTGACCATTTGCGACACGGGTCACAATATCGATGGCCTGACAGAGATCACCCAACAATTAAAACAGTGCCGGTATCGAAAGCTTCATTTTGTCATCGGTATGGTTAGTGACAAAGACATCGACAGCGTATTACATATCCTTCCTCAGGATGCGGTGTATTATTTCTGCAAAGCTTCCATTCCCCGGGCTATGCCGGAGCAACAGCTTGCTCAAAAAGCAAGACAAGCAGGCCTGCAAGGCGAATATTATCCCACTGTCGCAGCAGCTTACGAAGCAGCCCGGCAAGCTGCCTCCTCCGAAGATATGATTTACATCGGTGGCAGTACATTTGTCGTTGCCGAAGTTATCTAACCTCTTCGATAAAGAGCCGATCTTCAAAGTACTTCGGAGCGACTTCTCCGGGCTTGTAAAACCGCTGATGTCGCTCCAAAAATTTTTTGAACAGACCGGCAGCTTTTCAATCCGGATTAGCCGTTTTTTCTGTATGCTGACCGGAGCCTTCGGGCTAGATTCCAAAATCAGTATCAGGAGTTACCGCCCGTCTACCTTAATATTTCTCCTTCCTTAGAAAAGACTGACTTTCCCGCCCATCAACGAGTTCCTAAATAAATCAGATACATACCGGCTAAAACCAAAAGCAGGTCTATAAACTTAGCTTTCAAATTCCTCTCTTTAAACCAGATCGCTCCGGCAATAAATGAAACCACCACCCCACTCCTGCGCACTAAAGAAATAATAGAAATCATCGAGTCTTCGTAGCTTAAAGCATAGAAATAAACAAAATCAGCCAGCACCAACAAAATAGAAATAAAAGGAATAGTATTACGCCATTGAAAAGGAGTAGATTTTTTTCTTCCGGGATACCAAAGTGTAAATAAAATAACCCCCATTATAGCCAATTGGTAAAAATTATACCATACCTGCACATTCATCCGGTCGAGACAAGTCATCAGATATTTATCGTATAACCCACTCACAGAACCGGTTACGACTGCAAGAATCATAAAATAAATCCACTTATTATGCGCAAACCGGATTCCCTCTTTCTTACCTGAACGGGAAAGCAAAAACAAGGAAATTACTGCAGTTAAAACTCCGGCCCATTGCCAAATGTTCAACCGTTCTCCAAAAACAAGTAAAGCTCCCAGTAAAGTCAGAATAGGCTGGGTAGCCTTGATCGGTGAAGCAATCGTAATAGGCAAATGTTTCAAAGAAAAATAAGCGAAAATCCAGGAAGCCAAAACGATCACAGCTTTCAAAAATAACAAAAAATGCCCTTCACTTCCGATAGCCGGTAAGAATAACAACGTATTCCGCATCATGTCAGGAGCCAAGGCAGATAAAAGGACCACCGGTAAAAAAAGAAGACAACAGAAAAAAATATTCAAAAAGAGAACCGGTATAACTGCATTCCTCTCTAAAGAAATTTTTTTCACCACATCGTACAATCCCAACAAAGTAGCAGAAACAAAAGCCAGTAACAACCACATAGTATCGAATATAAACTTGTCGACTATTCAATTTTACAAAGTCGGATATGCTTCCCTCCGACAGTCCATTCTCCGGAAAAAAAGAAAGCGATTTACCGCCTGCCCGAATCGACGCACAATCATTTCCGCCCTGCCCATGCGATACCGAAACCCTACTCCAGCGTCATTTATATATAAACAGGATGTTTACCAGAAATCCGGCGCGAAAATAAAGTAAAATCCCCTTAAATACAAATCTTCCAATCGGATGTATTCTCCGAATCAGAGAAGCGATATAGTAATCAATAGCATTCCGACGGTTATAAAATAATAGTTTTTAATGAATAATACAGAGGGATATCGCCTGGTTAACCATATTATTTGATGAAGTTTTCAAAATTTTTTTTTATTTTATTGATATAGACTATCTTTGTACCCTGTATTCTGGTAAAATAGTCCGGAATCTTTGAAGAATTAGGGTAGTTTGACTAAAAAAGTCTGTAAAACTCAATCTTAGATAATTGTGTCCAAAAAGAAAATTAAAAAAGTTGTGGATGTCGGATTCATCCCTGGTATTTATAATTATTGCGATCGTTGGTGTGAAAAATGCGAACAACAGTTGCGGTGTATGAGCTTTGTAATGGGAAAAAAGATCGAGGAGAAAGGCGGTTTCAATTTTGAACGGGAAGGCCATCGGGAAGATGAAAGTATTTGGGCACGCCTGAAAGAAGTCTTCGAATCTACTTATGAAGTATTACATGAATTGGCTGAAGAACGCGGATTAAATGTCGAGGACATTTATGCTTCGGAAAATATCGACCGGGAGTTTTGGGGTGAGGATTACGAAGGGACTCCAAGAGAGCAAGTTTACCAAAAACTCGAATCTTCGGATCTCCTCCGAATTTGTAGTATTTACGAATATTGGGCCGATAAATGTCTGGAGCAGCTTTACGAAATAATAAATGATAAAGAAAAAAACGAACTTCTGGAAGAGGCTTTAGAAGTCGTCGGCTGGTATCCGGATTTGATTCAAGCCAAAATCCGAAGGGCATTATACGGTTATCACTACCATACGGCCAATAAGTCAAAAACGACAGAAGACTATAATGGATCGGCCAAAGTGGCTCTTATCGGGGTGGAACGTTCGATTGAAAACTGGAAAATAATACAACCTTTGTGTCCGGCTTATCAAAAAGAAATATCCCATCTATTGGTAGTATTGGAACAATTACGCAGCGATGCCGACGAGTATTTTCCTAAAGCCAGGACATTCGTACGCCCCGGGTTCGACAATTGATAGCCGGTCCGAAAGGCCTTCAAAGAAAATCAAGAATAAAAAATGAACGGTGCCAACAGTTAAAAACTGCATATGCACCGTCCAACTATAAAAGAATTCTTTACTTATCGGACTATTCTATCGGATCAGAATAAACTTTCCACCAACTGGTCGTCTGCATAATTCGGTAAAGTCACTTTCAGATTCGGATTCGCCTCCATAGCCCGTTTGATCGCAAATACGGCACCTTCGTTCCGAGCCCAGCTCCGGCGGGAAATACCGTTATTCACATCCCAGAACAGCATATTTTTCAAGCGTCTGTCAGCATCGGCAGAGCCATCCAGCAACATACCGAAACCTCCGTTGATCACTTCTCCCCAGCCGACACCACCACCATTATGCAAAGACACCCAGGTAGCCCCTCTGAAAGAATCACCGATCACATTCTGTACGGCCATATCCGCCGTAAACTTCGATCCGTCGTAAATATTCGAAGTCTCCCGGTAAGGTGAATCTGTTCCGGACACATCGTGGTGATCACGTCCCAGCACAACAGGAGCAGAGATCTCTCCCCATTCGATCGCCTTGTTAAAAGCTTCTGCAATCTTTATTCTTCCTTCAGCATCTGCGTAAAGGATGCGAGCCTGTGAACCTACCACCAAATGGTTTTCGGCAGCAGCTTTGATCCAGCGTATATTATCATGCATCTGTTGCTGAATTTCTTTCGGAGACTGAGCAGCCAGCTCTTCCAGTACTTTAGCAGCCAACTCATCGGTCTTCGCCAAATCCTTCGGATCACCGCTGGTACATACCCAACGGAAAGGACCGAAACCGTAATCGAAACACATCGGTCCCATAATATCCTGCACATAAGAAGGATACTTGAAATCGCCGTTCGGCTTCAGGATATCGGCACCGGCACGGGAAGACTCCAATAAAAATGCATTCCCGTAATCGAAGAAATAAGTTCCGAACCGTTCGACACATTTATTGATAGCAGCCACATGGCGACGCAAGGACTCCTGTACTTTCTCTTTAAATAATTCCGGTTGTTCGGCCATCATTTGTTTGCTCTCTTCGAAAGAAAGACCGACAGGATAATATCCTCCTGCCCAGGGATTATGCAAAGAAGTCTGGTCGGATCCCAGCTCCACCACGATATCTTCCTCAGCCAGCCGTTCCCACAAATCGACGACATTCCCTTGGTAAGCAATGGAAACGACCTGTTTGTCAGCTTTCGCCTGCCGCACCCGTTTCATCAGCACATCCAGATCATCGATCACCTCATCTACCCATCCCTGTGAATAACGGGTATGGGTAGCTTTCGGATTGATTTCGGCAGTGATACTTACACAACCGGCAATATTTCCTGCTTTAGGCTGAGCTCCCGACATACCTCCCAAACCTGCGGTAACGAACAACTTCCCCGCCAGACCTTCACCATGTTTGGAGATCTTACGACCGGCATTTAAAACCGTGATGGTAGTACCATGAACGATTCCTTGCGGCCCGATATACATATACGATCCGGCAGTCATTTGTCCGTATTGGGATACACCAAGAGCATTAAACCTTTCCCAATCGTCCTGTTTCGAATAATTCGGAATGACCATACCATTGGTGACCACAACCCGGGGAGCATCTTTATGCGAAGGAAACAATCCCAGCGGATGACCGGAATACATCACCAGAGTTTGTTCGTCGGTCATTTCTGACAAATATTTCATAGCCAGACGATATTGTGCCCAGTTTTGGAATACCGCACCGTTTCCTCCGTAAGTAATCAACTCATGGGGATGTTGTGCAACAGCCTTATCTAGATTATTGTTGATCATCAGCATAATAGCAGCCGCTTGCAAACATTTATGAGGATAATCGTATATATTATGAGCGTACATTTCATAATCCGGCCGGAACCGATACATATAAATCCGGCCATATTTTTCTAATTCTTCTGCAAATTCACGGGCCAAAACAGCATGGTGCCGCGGTTCGAAATAGCGTAAGGCATTCCGGATAGCGAGTTTTTTTTCCTCTTTCGTCAGGATATCCTTCCGTTTCGGTGCATGGTTTACCTCCGGATCATAAGGTTTCGGTGCAGGCAATTCCGCGGGAATACCTTCCCGGATAGATTGTTGGAATTCTTGTAATGTCATCTCATTATATATTTAATATTTATTACTTTTCGACCCGCTAATTTAATAATTTCAAACGATTACGCCCAAAAATATCACAATTAATCACACACCTTTCCTTTAAAATATAGTCACCGAGCGGGGTTTGATCACAAATCCAAACCGTAAGTAACGCCTGAACTGATTGTAGGCGATCATACTTTCGCCATATCCATTACAAAATTGCATAAATAAATACTGGTTATCTTCTCTGAACAATCGATAGGCAACCTCCAAACGCCAATTCGCATTCCAATTCCACCCACCCCGTTTTATCATTAAGGCCGAACAAGACAAACGTCCGTTATCACTGGCGTAAGTCGCTGCCAAATGTCCGATTCCGGCATATCTGGTCAGGTGTCTGTTTTCTTTAGCTACCTGCATAGCTATCCAAACCTTGGCCTGAAAAGTATAATTTTTATTCATCAGATAAATACCGGTAAAAGTCAACCGGTTCCAACTCCTCGACCAAATACTGTCGCGCCCGTTCGATTCATGCTCGAACTGCACCATCCCGATACCTTTAATCCTTCCCTCCCCGATAAAATTACGTCCGAACCCTAAAGAAGGGTTATAATTATTGTCCGCAAAAGGGGCCGATTTCCGGTAAATATCCCAAAAAGACTTCTGGCTATACGTCAGGAATAAATAAATCCGATAAGGCAATAACTTACGGTAAAGCCGGTGGCGTAAGCTAATCTGAAATTTAGCATCCGAATTGTATTTCGAAATTTTTCCACCGGTGAAACTCGTTCCGGTCACCACATAATTATCTTTATATATAGTGAAAGCCGGTATATTTCCTAAAGCCTGCATCAGACTATCTTCCGATTGTCCCGAAAAGTCCGGCTCTTCATTTTGTGACCGGGCATCCAAGCCCCAAATACCTAACATCAAACTCAAAACAACAATTTTAAAAGTCATGCTTCTTCTCATTAAAAACCATTTCGTTATCAAGATTTTACGCCAACCACAAAAGAAAGGTTATCCGACTATTTCCAACCTTTCGGCAGAAAAAAACGTATTTCAGGTATTACAAACAACTTAAAACAGTATCATCATGGATTTTACAGACGAAACTATTCCGATGCCCCGGATCGGCGATCAGGCTCCGGTATTCGATGCAGTCACTACTCAAGGAAAAATTCATTTTCCTCTGGACTTTAACGGCAAATGGATTATTCTTTTCAGTCATCCTTCCGATTTCACTCCGGTATGTACCTCCGAATTCGTTACTTTCGGAGCTATGACGGAAGAATTCAAAGCGCTGAATTGTCAACTGATAGGACTTTCTGTCGACGGTTTATACAGTCATATTGCCTGGTTGCGGACCATCCGGGAAAAGATCGAGTACAAAGGAAAGAAAAATGTTGAGGTTCAATTTCCGTTAATTGCCGATGTGACCATGGAAGTAGCCCATTTATACGGCATGATCCAACCCCGGGAAAGCTCGACCAACGCTGTCCGTGCCGTATTTTAC